>Ga0209604_1000761_pt1 | contig 28999 bp, 18 predicted proteins | sample AD_UKC097_MetaG_FD_184405 | JGI IMG/M metagenome (GOLD analysis project Ga0209604, IMG submission 184405) | Active sludge microbial communities of municipal wastewater-treating anaerobic digesters from USA - AD_UKC097_MetaG (SPAdes) (version 2) | ecosystem: Engineered > Bioreactor > Anaerobic >... | reverse complement strand
GCCTCCTTTCGGTATTTTATAGTTCCCTTCGTGGGGGAAAACTATTTTATCCGAAAATCGCTCAACCTTTTTCTTTTTTCCTTGACTTCTTAGATGTTTGTGTCAGAATTTATTTTGGACAGATGTGGCCGTCACCAAAATCCCACAAGTAGCTATATGGTGCTGTTCCACCGCTTGCGCTACAATTAAAAGTTACTGTCAAGGGTGCGTGGGCACTTGAAGTCGGTGATGCTGTCGCGGCATAAAGTCTTGACGGCAAGATTGACAACGAAATAATCATAAATAGCAACGGTATCTTTGAATAAGTCATCGAGTAAAAGTGAAACAGTCGGACTCATGACCGTCTGGATTTTTGACGGTTATGCAGACGGGTTGCCCTTTTGGAAGCAATGCTTTGAAATCAGAACCCTTCACAACAATCTTGGTCCTGTTGTAGCTGTCCGTGCCCTTGATCATAACTTTTCCCGCTTTGACTCCGTTTACATACACTTCGCTGCCCTGCTGGAAATTCCAGCCCGTGAGTTTCAGCCTGAAAGGGTTTGATGCTTTTTGGACAGACAGAACTGCCGGCCATGTTTCACCGCAACTAACTATATCCTTTAATGGAATGTCTTTGCTTGAATATTCTCCTTGAAGAGGGTATGGTTGGTTACCGTCTATCATAGTAAATTGAGCATCAGATGAACTGAAAGATGTCTCGATTATATTCATATTTATTGCAGAAATATAGTAAGTGCACTCATCGGTTAGATTACCTGAATTGTCAACTCTTGTGAATAGCGCCGCACCATTGTCGTAGCCAACTAAAACATACCCTTTTTCAGTTTCTTCAACCATGCTTGGCGGGCGTTCGTTGAGAAACCAGTATATATTGGACCACATAGGTGCACCATCTGAATTCAGAGTCGCCATAAAAGGCGTACCTGATATTGGATTGTCCTGTTCTTCTCCGGTAAACCCCCAGACTAATATAGTTCCGTTTTCACACTCTTTTAGACCGCTGATTTTCGCTGAGGTCATTTGAGGGTGCTCTGGATAAACAAGCTCTTCCTGCCATAAAATATTTCCTTGATTATCCATTCGCATAAGGGGAGTTCTAACATAGCTTTCAGTCGTCAAATATTTATGGCTTAACACGAAGCCTCCATCCTTGGTTGCAGCGACAATAGGTTTACTCTCCATTATATTTGTTTCGTATATTTTTGCCCATAGTAGATTGCCGTCGGAATCCAATTTTAGAACAGTTGACCCTATCAGCGCGTCAGCAAAGATGTTGCCTGCCATAATATATCCCCCGCCGGTTGTTTTATCATAGCCATATCCTTCTATGAAAGGTGCATCCGGGGTAAGTGGTAAATATCCTTTAACAAACACTGTGTCGCCAGTAGTGCGGTCAAAACGTCCCATCCCAGAGTTGGTTAGAACATCAATTTCACCATCAGCAGTGTTCGCCGAATACCTTGACCCAAAGAAATATCCAAAGCTTGAAAGAACATTACCTGAACTATCGCAATTCACAACGGTGAGGCCGTCAAGAAAAACTACACTAAATGTTTCGTCGCCGTTATCCAGCAACTGAGTGTCCCAGCCAAAATCGCTGACCAACTCTTTGACCCACATAATGTTCCCATGGCTATCAGCGCGCCATACATAAAGCGGGTGTCGTGTGTCTGGGCCGCCGCCGGCCACACCCGTGCCGAGATATCCTCCTAAAAACGGAATAAAGAAGTCACTTGTAAAACCAAACAAAACTTTATCGGCGCTTGAATATTTGTGTATCCATCTCTCCTGAGCAAATGAGAAAATAGAAATAGCCAGAAATATAGTAAATAAAATGAGAAGTTGCCTTTTGCATTTCATAGATTGCTCCTTCTTGATTTTAAAGGGGCGGGTATCCCCGCCCCCCGACCCGATGTCGCTATAAATGTATTGCACCGATCTTTATAAAAAACGTTTTTTGCGCAGTGTTCCCGTTAAAATCGGCCACTAGGAAAAAGGGGTCAGGCCATGCATTATGCATTAACACTCGATCAGAACCTCCCTATATATGGATTATACTCTTTTTCAATCCTTCTTTGCAGGATGCTTGAAACCACGGCCCGGCGGCGAAGACGCCGACGTCCACATACCGACAACCCTTTCTTCCCTGCTTGCCGCTTCCCAGCTTCCGCTCTTCTGCTCTCGTTCGCCTTCAGCCTTCAGCTCTTGTAGATATTGTCCTTCCATCCGAAGAACTTGCCCTGTCTTCGGTAATCCTCGATGTAGGCAGCGTAGTTCTTCCATCCGTCGCGGACCTTCGCCCGCTCCTCCGCGCTCAGCTCCCTCGCCGGCTTCGCCGGGCTTCCCAGATACAGATGCCCCGCCTTTATAACCTTCCCCTGCGGAACCAGCGCTCCGGCCCCGACGATGACCTCCTCCTCGACCACCGCGTCATCGAGGATCGTCGCGCCCATCCCGATCAGGCTGTGGCCCAAAAGCCTGCACCCGTGAAGTATCACCCCGTGGCCGACAACGACGCCAGGCCCCACGTCCAGCGGATATATGTCGTGAGTCGTGTGGAGGGCGCAGTTGTCCTGGATGTTCGAGTTCTCCCCGATCCTGATGTAATGGACGTCGCCCCTCAGCGACGCGTTGCACCATATCGAAGCGCCCGCCTCTATCGTGACGTCGCCGAATATCCTCGCCGACGGGTCGATGTAAACGCTCTCGTGTATGCTGGGCTTCCTGTCAAGATGTTCGAGTGCCATGAGATCCCTCCTTCAAGGGACAATTCTATAACTTCCGGCGGTTTTTTTGAACCTTGAGCTTCCTGTCTTTTAAGGAGGGCTGGAGCCGGTGAGCGGAATTGAACCGCTGACCTGATGATTACGAATCAACTGCTCTACCAGCTGAGCTACACCGGCTTCCGAACAGATAAGATACCCAAAAGAGGCTCGCAAGTCAACTCTTTTCACTGGATGAGCTCTCTCGACTGCCGCTCCCTCTCTTCTTCCTCTTCCCACTTCTTTTTCCACTTCCGCCTCTTGACGAGCGTCACGAGGCTGGCAAGAAGGAACAGGAGGACGACGAAGAACCAGATGGAGGAGGCGGAGGCGATCATCGAATAGAGCGGCCCCCACCACGGCAGTTTCTTCGCCCACCTTTCGAACATCGCCTCCGGAGGCATGTTGAAATAGCTCAGGAAGGCGCTCTGGAAGGGCCTTTTCTCCCTGAGAAGGACGATGAACTCTTTAAGGTCCCCCCTGTAGCTGAAGATGTCCCGGACGAAGGCCCTCGAAACCGCGTAGGACCTCCTGTTGGAGCTTTCGCCCCTGCTGAAGTCGGCTTCGAGGTTCGCGAGGCTGAAATTTCCGCGGGCGATCCCGGGAAGGGCGAGCGCCAGGTAGAGGTCGTCCCTGCCGCCCCATTCCCCCGCCAGGTGCATGGCGACCCCTTCGTCGAACCACCTCGGGACCCTGAACCCAACCGCCCTGTAAAGGTAAATGTGCGACAGTTCGTGGGCGTAGACCTGCTCCATCGAGCCGAAAGGATAACTGCCCGTCATGGATGTGAACAGGAACATTTCGCCCGTCTCGGGATCGGCCGCGCCGGCGGCGAAGCCGGGTATTGACGAAAATTCGGCGGGAAGGTCCTTGTGGGAGCGGTATTCGCGGATGACGACCTGCTGGCCGGGAGGCAGGCCGTAAAATGCGGCGATCTTCTTCTCGATCTCCGGGTTCGAATACGGTAGGGCGGCGATCCCCGTCAGGCTGAGGAGAACGAAGAAAAGAAAGAACCCCCGTATCTTCAATTCTTCCGGATCCAGCCCTTGGTGGAGACGTTGCCGTAGTTGTCAGCCGCCTGGAAGACGATCCAGTCGTCTGAGGGCATTATCTTCACGGTGTAAGTATCGCCGCGCTGGGCGAAACTGCCCGAATCGCTCTCCACGATATCCCATTTCTGCCCGTCCCGGCTCACTCTCGCCGCGTTTATCCCGGTGCCGTCGGAAACCCTGAACCTGAGCGTTCCGGGAGCGCTCTCCGCGATCTCGACCGCCGGCGGGGTGTTGTCGATCTCGAAATAGGGAAGGACCCTATCCCCCGTCATCGCCTCACCGGCCTGGTTGGCCGTCGAATCCGTCGCGGTAACGACCACGCGGTAAAGCCCGTCAGGCACCATCCTCGCGTCGAAGGCGAAAAAGTTCTCCTTGATGTTCTCGCCGAGGGTAACAGCCTTGCCGGAACCGTAGGGAAGAAGCTCCACCTTGAACCTCAGCTCGTCGCCGTCAGGGTCGGCGGCTGTGTACGAAACCATCCGGAAGCCGTAGAGGTAATAGTCCTGCGTCCCCGCGTCGACCGGTCGGGAGAGGGCTATCTCGGGAAAAGGCCTCTCCTTGTCGTGAACATCCTGGACAAGGCGGTCGCCGAGCTGGGAAACACCCTTAACGAATATCTCGCAGGGCGGGTGGACTTTCGCCTCGTCTATCACGGGCGGCCTGTTGAGCGGCCTGAGGGCCACCACGACGCCTCTGAGATCGTCCCCCGCCCCCCTCGCCTGGTACTTCCATTGGAAGAACCGCGAAGGCTTGAGCGAAGAGAAATCCGGCCCTGACAGCCATCCCGACCAGCTGTCGTCCGGCTTTTCCCTGTTGCCCGCCCGAAGAAGCACCTCCGCCTGCCCCGAGACGCCGGTCTTGAGCGGTCCGGCCTTGGAAAGCCCTCCCGCGTTGATGACCGGCGATTCGTAGTAGGAAAGGCCGCTTCTGAGCGGGATGGAGAATCCCGGCGGTGAGGAAAAAGCCACGCACGGGGAGTTTCCCTCGCCGAAGAGCTGGCTGGGCTGGGACTCGAATTTTCGGGAAAACCCGATCTTCCCGTCCTCCACCCTGTATATCCTTCCGTCGCTCGAAGCGATGAAATACTTGCCTGCTTTTCCCCGGAGCGAGACCAGCGGCCCGCCCAGCTTCGAAACAGTCGTGGTGCCTGATGCGGCGGAATAAAGGACGCAGCGGCTCTGCGCGCCTTCCTTTCCTTTCTCCTTTTTGGGGTTCAGGATGAGCATGAGGCCTCCGGCGGCAGGAGCCATGCCGGCCAGTTCGTCCTCCTCGAAAGAATCGAGCAGGGAGAGCTTGTCCGAGGAGTCTATCGCGTAAAGAAGCGCGGGGTCTGAGGTCCCTATGTAGACTGCGTTGTCGGCCTTCAGGATGCACCTGGCGTAGGAGGCCGAAAGGGAAGCTATCTTCCGGGGGGTGCCGCCGGGAATGATCTCGTAGAGGCCCGCGGGCGATGAAGTTCCTGCCAGCAGCGCTCCGCTTCCCGCGACTATAAGACAGCCGACGGTCTCCCCTTCGAGCTGCGCCACCAGTTTCTTCCCGCCGCTGCCGTCGATCTCGTAAACCCTGGCGGGCGAGGCTGTCCCGGCGTAGATCCTGCCTCCTCCCGAGGCTATCGAGGTGACGATGGTCTCTTCGAAGGAGCAGAGCTTTTCAGCCTTGCCGCCGCGGATGACGATGAGCTCCGCCGGCGATGTGGTGCCGATGTAAGTCGCTTCGCCGACGGAAAGCGAGGAAATGGGCGTCGAGCCGAGCTTTTCCGCTTCGGCCCAGTCGGGGCCCGGAGCGAACGTCCCGTCCTTGTGGACGACGAGGCCGAACGGCCTGCCATCCCACAGGTCCTGCGACGCGGAGGTGAAATACTTTGTCGATGTTGCGGTCGCGGGAAAGGCCGCGAGGACGAACAAGATCGCCGCACAAGCTATTCTCTTCATTTCGCATCCTTTTCAATTATCTCAAGTTTTATCTCCAGGAGCCCTTCGAAATAACCGGTGTCAGGACCTTCCACCGGGCCCTTGAGGACCTTCTCCGTCGCCCTGGCCGTTGAATCCTCCCTCGCGGCGGGAAGGCCGGCCTGCAGGGAGGGAGGAAGCTCCGGCAGCCTTTTGCCGCCGGAATAGACGCCGTCCCTGTCGGAGAGGACCGCGAATACAAGCGCGCCGCCCTTCGGCATCTCTCCCAGCGCCTTCTTGAGCCCCGGAAAATCCCCGGGCAGCTCGTTCATGCTTTGAGCCACGCGTTTGTAGACGGAAAGGTTATCTCCCGCCACGATCTTGATCTGACCGGCCGGAAGATCGTCCGTGGCAAAAGAGATCCTGTGCACGGTTCTCTCGCCCTCGTAGGGCAGGAAAGCCGCCTCCAGCTCGATCTTCCCCCCCCTGCGCACGGTCGAAGAACGAGCCTTCAGTTCCAGGAGCTTCCCCTCCTCCCTTCCCTTCATCGACCGGACGGAGGCGCGAATGCGCGCGATCTTCTCTTTCCTGTACGTGTTCTTCGTGAGAAGGGTGTAGCAATCCGCGATGTAGGAGGTCATCGCCCCGGAAGGAGATGTCCCTCCGAACCGCTGGGAAGGCATCGAGAGTCTGCCGCCTTCGTCGAATTCGAACTCCAGGCTGTCCACCAGGACGTGGAGATCGTCTCCCGTGCCTTCGAGCTGTTCCTGGAGCAGCACCAGCGCCGTTTCCAGGAGCATCCCGGAGAGATAAGGGTGCCTCACGATCCTGACGCTCCTTTTAGCATCCCCTCCGCCGCTCTTCGCGTAGAGGATATCCACGGGCAGGAGGTCGGCCGCCCGGCCCTTCTCCAGAAGGATCCCGTAAGGGGAGTCGAAGGTCATCCTCCCGATCTCGTCTCCGGCTTCGGATATCTTGAAACTGAAAAGCATGCTGGGAAGGACAGCCGAGACGCGCCCGCGGACGAGCGGAAAATCTACTTCGCCGAGGCCGAAAAAGGAATGGCCGAACGCCAGCGCTCTCTCCCCCTTCACCGAAGAGACGGTTCCGAACGCGGTGACCTGGACATCCCCCTGGACGAGCTGAACTCCTATTATCGATCCGGGCAGGAGCTCCGCCGCCGCCATCTTTCTCTCCGGACTGGCCGCGTAGCTGACCGAGAACCCTTCCGCCTTGAGAATTTCAGGCAGGCCTGCCGCCGCGGGTTTCCAGCTTCCCAGAGAATCAAGGAACGACCCGAAGTCGGTTGTGGAGCCATCCCTCGGGGCCGAGGGTGCTCCTCCCGCGGTCTTCTTTTCATAAAGAGCCGTCATCTGTTCAGCGGGGGTCACTCCGCAGATCGGCTCCTTGGAGAAGGACCATCCCATGGCGACCGCGCCGAGGAACCTTCCTCCGACATAGAGCGGGCTTCCGCTCATCGCCGCGATCACTCCGTTCTTCTCGAAGAAGGGGCCCTTGAGCCTGCAGAGGATCATAGGCTCCCTTATCGCGCCGACCTGCTGAACGTCTATCACTTCAGCTTCGAATGAGGTTATCTCCTCGCCCTTGAAGACGCTGTAACCCGTCGCTGTCAGCCCAGGCTTAACCTCGGAAAGAGGGAACAGCGCGGAGTTTTCCGGGGGCGACTGGGACATGACGGATATCGTTAAAAATGCCGCGACGATCAGCGCGAACTTTTTCATCTCTTCTCCAAAGACGGTTACCTTATCTTTATGGTGGCGAGGGCCAAAAGGGCGAGGACCCCCGAAATGATCCAGAGCCTCACGACCACCTTGTTCTCCGCGAGCCCCCTGTACTGAAGTTCGTGATGGAGCGGCGCCCTGTGGAAGAGCCTCCGCCCGAGCCAGCTCACGCCTATCTTGTCCTGCAGCTGGGAGGTGAACGCCTCGACGACGAAAAGACCTCCCAGAAGGGGGAAAAGAAGCTCCTGCTTCAAAAGGACGGTGAACGAGGCGATGAGTCCTCCTATCGCGAGAGCCCCCGTGTCGCCCATGAATATCTGCGCGGGATAGGCGTTGTACCAGAGGAAAGCGAGGGATGCCCCCGCGAAGGCGGACGCGAGGACCGTCAGCTCCCCGGCCCCCGGGTAATGGGTGAACTGCAGGTATCTCGCCTGGACCGAGTTCCCGATTATGTAGGCGAATATGCCGAGAGCGGAAACGACGAACATCGAAGGCACTATCGCCAAGCCGTCGAGGCCGTCCGTGATGTTCACCGAATTGCTGACGGCGATGAAATAGAGGAAGACGAAGATTCCGTAGATGACTGCGCCGGAAAGAACCGCGTGCTTGAAGAAAGGAGCGTAGAGAAGGCTTCCCTCGCCTTCCGGGAAGGGGGCAAGGCGGCTCAGCACGACCAGCGTGAATCCCAGCGCGAACAATCCCTGCAGGACAAGCTTCAGCTTCTCCGAGTATCCGCCCTCGCCCGACCTCGCGCTCTGCTTCGCGCGGTCGTCCATGTATCCGAGGCCCGCGAAATAGAGGAAGGAGAAGAGGACCAGAATGACGAACCCGTTCCCGACCTGCGCCCAGAGGAGCGCGGAGGCAGCGAAAGAAACCACGATCAGGATGCCTCCCATCGTGGGCGTCCCGCTCTTGTCGGACGCGGAGGGTATCCCCGTGTTCCTGGCGTAGTCGAGGAACTGCCTCTTGTGAAAATACCTGATGAGCGGTTTCGCCATCAGGAAGGTGATCGCCATCGACGTGAGCGCCGCGGCGATCGACCGGAAAGAGATATAGCCGAGCAGCCTCAGGAAGCCCGGGTCCTGAAAGTTCTCCGCGAGATATCTTCCGATGTAATAGAACATCTCCTACTCCGTTCCCAGAGCGTTCATCAGGTCCCGATAATTCTCCTTGATGCCGAAGGTGGGCCTGAAATCCGTCGAGGTCAGCACGAACCTCGACGCCTCTTCCTTGAGTTTGCCATGGTCGCAGGGCACCTTTCTCTCGACCATCCTCCTCAGAGCGAACAGAGCGGCTTCCCTGACCTGCCAGAAGAAATGCTCCGACAGCGACAGGAGGCAGTGTATTTCTTCCGCGGAGCCGATTTCTCCGAGGAGGATCACGGATTCCTTGACCACCTCGAACTCCCTGTCTTCAAAAAGACCGCGGGCCAACGCCGTGAACCGCCCGGGGTCCTTCAGCCGCCGGGAATTCGCGGCGGCCATTTTCAGGGCTTCGACGCGGACCTCGTAATACGGGTCGGAGAAGCCCAGCGCCGCGGCGCCCTCCCATTCGTCACCCCACTCCCCGATAGCCGTGAGCGAAGCGAAGCAGTTTCTCCTGACGAACCCGACCTCTTCGAAATCCGCTCCGAAAAGCCTTTCAGGAAGCGGAGCCTCTCTCCTGCAGACGGCCAGCTCGAGCAGCCTGGCGGCGGACTGTTTCAGCTTGAGAAGTCCGGCCAGCTTGACGCCGAGGTTCTTCAGCCTCCAGTCATCCTGGTAAAGCAGGCTGAGGGCCTTTGCCCTGTAATAATCCAGCTCCGGCTGCTTGAAAGCCTTGTCTATCGAAAAATTCCTTCCTTCCCTCGCGCGGACCGCACCGACCTCCGCGATAAAATCTGGAACGCTTTTCACAGGCCTGAAAGGCATGCATTTTACGCTTTCCGGCTGACGGCCCTCCATGACTACCATTTTCACGGCTTCAAGCGGGTCAGCAGGAGGAAGGAGCTTACCGGATCCCAGCTTCATGCCCGCGAGAACGGTTGGGGCGCCCACGAGCGAGATTATCTTGCCCGCGATCTCCCTTCCTTCCACGCCCTCGGTCATCCGGCCGTCCTCCTTCATCGGATTCTCGTAGAAGATGAATGCGCCTCCGACCCTTTCCATAGCCTGGGCGTTCATCACCTGGTGCTCGCCCGCGAGTCCGAATTTGGGGATCAGGACAGAGGGGACGCCCATGGATGCCAGTTCGAAAAGGGAGCCCGCCCCGCTTCTCGATATGACCAGGGATGCCGCGGAAAATATGGAGGAAACGTCGTGAAAATATGTGTCGCAATGGAAGAACTTGTCGATCTCGCGCCGTTCCGTTTCCGTGTAGTTCGCGGCAAGCCTCGCCCGGACGTCTTCTATCCCCTTGTAAACGGTCTGTCCGAGACCCGCGCTCAAAACCACGAAAATGTTGTCCTTGAGCGGAAGGAGGAACCTGAGCGAGTCGACGACCGCCCTGTTTATGGTCCTGGACCCTTGCGAACCGCCGAAAGCGAAGATGAGCGTCCTCTTCCCCGGGTCGGGGAAAGGCAGTTTTTTTCTGGCAGTCTCGGGGTCTTCTTTTATTATCGTTTTCCTGAGAGGGTAGCCTGTCACGATCCCGTTCTTCCTGAAAAAGATGAGGCTTTCGGGGAATGTGACCATCACCTTTCTCGCGAACCTCCCGGCGAGGAGGTTGAGTTTTCCCGGGGCGACGTTCTGTTCGTGGAGGTATATCCTGCACTTTAGAAGCCCTATGCAGTTGAGCTTGAACGCCGCCATCACCACCGGTGCCGAAACGAACCCTCCGGTTCCAATTACATATCTAGGCTGAAAAAAATAGAGATGAAAACACGACTTGACGATCCCGAGGACCAGCTTCAAGGCGAAGAACGGAAGCCAGGGTGAAAGCCCCGGGTACGGAGCCGCGGGAATGAACCTCATAGGGATCCCTTCCTTGGGAACCACTTTCTCCTCGGCCCTCCGTCTGGTCCCGAGATAGAGGAACTCCGACACTTCGGGAGTGAGCGCCCTGCCTATCGCGATCGCCGGATACACGTGGCCCGCGCTTCCTCCGCCGGTAAGGACGGCCCTCTTCGGAGAATCCTTCCGCCTTATCCTGCCGGCGACGAAAAGAAGCAGGTAGAGCGCGGCAAGGCTGGCGAGGACTAGAAGGCCGGCTTCAGCCATTCCCGAAAACTCTTCCGTAAATGGTATCCACATAGGCCAGATACGGGCGCGGGTCGAACGCCGCGGCGAGCTTCTCCCTCGAGAATTTTTCCCTCACCTTATCCTCCTCCATCAGCAGGTCGAGGAAATGGCCCCCGCCCTTCCATGTCCTCATCGCGGCCTTCTGGACGACGGCGTAAGCGTCCTCTCTCGTAAGCCCTTCCTTCGTCAGGGCGAGGAGCACTTTCTGCGAATAGATGAGTCCCCTCGTCTTCTCGAGGTTCTCCGCCATGTTCTCCGGATAGACGTGGAGGTCCTTCAGGATCCCCGTCATCCTCCTGAGCATGTAATGGAGAAGGGTCGTGGCGTCAGGGACCGAAACCCGTTCAGTCGATGAATGGGAGATGTCCCTCTCATGCCACAACGCGACGTTCTCGAGAGCGGGGACGAGGTAACCCCTGAGCAGCCTGGCGAGCCCGGTGATGTTCTCGGCCCCGACGGGGTTCCTCTTGTGGGGCATCGCCGAAGAGCCTTTCTGACCTTCGGTGAAAGGCTCCTCCGCCTCCCGCACCTCGGTCCTCTGCAGGTGGCGTATCTCGGTGGCGATCTTCTCGAGTGTTGCGCCGGTTACCGCGACCGCGAACATCACCTCGGCGAACCTGTCCCTCTGTATCACCTGTGTGGCGATGTTCGCCGGCGAAAGGCCGAGTATGGCCATGGCTTTCTCCTCGACCTCTGGGGCAAGGTGCGCGTAGGTCCCGACCGCTCCGGAGAGCTTCCCCACGCCGATGGTCTCCATCGCTCTTTCGAGCCTGGCCCTGTCGCGCCCGATCTCTTCGTACCAGAGCGCGAACTTGAGGCCGAAACTTACAGGCTCCGCGTGCACTCCGTGGGTCCTTCCGACCATCACGGTCCCTTTGTGCATCATCGCCTGTTCTTTCAGGACCGCCCTGAGAGAATCCGTTTCCTTCACGAGGAGCGAAAGGGCTTCCTTCGTGAGCATGCACCACGAAGTGTCGACGACGTCCGAAGATGTCAGGCCGTAGTGGAAATGGGAGGAGAGGGCGCCTATGCTCTCTGAAACGCTCGTCGTGAAGGCGATGACGTCGTGCTTGACGGTCTCTTCGATCTCCTCGATCCTTTCAACGCTGAATGAGGCCCTGTTCACGATCTCGTTCGCGGCTTCGCGGGGGACGATGCCCAGCTCGGCCTGGGCCTGCAGGGCGGCCAGTTCCACCTTGAGCCAGGTCCCGTACTTGTTCTCCTCGGACCATAGGCCGGCCATCTCTTTGCGGGTGTATCTCTTTATCATCTGCTCCTCCTAGCCGATCCACGGCCTTGTCGGACGATACTGGCCGGCCACTTCGAAAAAAACCACTTTATCAGATACGCACGCGGAGGCGGCGAGTTTCGCGCTCTCCGGGGTGTTGTTCTCCCGCGACAGGTGCATCAGGAAAAGCCCCGCCGTCTCTCCCGTGATCGTCTTCGAAAGAAGCTTCGCGCCCTGGCCGTTCGAGAGATGGCCGAGCTTCCCGGCGATCCGGATCTTGAGATGCTGCGGGTAACAGCCTTCGTGGAGCATGTCAAGGTCGTGGTTAAATTCCAGCAGGAGGCAGTTTGCCCCCTTGAGATGCCCGACGACATCGGCCGAGTAGGTCCCGAGGTCCGTCGCGCATCCGATCTTCATTCCTTCGGCCCTGAAGACGAACCCGAAGGTCTGCTCCGCGTCGTGCGGTACCGGGAAGGGGGTGACGCTCACGTGCCCTATGGTCATTGCCTCTCCCGGTTCCATCGTTTGAACCAGCCTCTCGGCTTCTCTCTCAAGGCCCAGATAGGGGGCGGAGAGATCCGAAACGAAGACAGGCCTCGGATATTTCTTGAGGAATACCCTGAGACCGCCTATATGGTCCGAATGTTCGTGGCTTATCAGCACGGCGTCGATCGAAGCGGGGTTCAGCCCGGCCTGCTCGAAAAGTTCGAGGATCCTCTTGCAGGAAGGGCCCGCGTCCAGCAGCACCTTCGTCCTTCCCGACCTTATCACCGTCAGATTCCCGGATGAGCCGCTCGCGAGCACGTCGACACGGACCATCAGGAAGTCCCCGTGTGTCCGAACCCGCCGGAGCCTCTTTCAGTGACGGTCACGTGGTCGGCCTCGACCAGCCGGCACTGCTCGAATGGAGCGATCACCATCTGGGCGATCCTCATGCCTCTTTCAAGCTTGAAATCCGCGCTCGAAAGGTTGGCGAGGATAACCTTCACCTCTCCCCGGTAATCTGCGTCCACCGTTCCCGGGCTGTTGAGGCATATTATCCCGTCCTTGAGAGCCAGTCCGGACCTTGTCCTGACCTGCCCTTCGAACCCGGTCGGTATCTCCCAGACGAAGCCTGTGGGCACCGCGAGGCGTTCGAACGGTTTTATGACAAGCTCCCCCGTTATCGCCGCCCTCAGGTCCATCCCCGACGAGTGCGGAGTGGCCGGGGCGGGCACGGGAAGGCCTTCCCCGTGCGGAAGGCGCTTGAGCCGGACCGTCACCATTTCTTATCCAGCAGTTTAACGTTCACGCCTTTAAGTGCCGATCTCTTTCCGAGGACCGTCATCAGCATCCTGTCGGCCGAGAAGGTCTCCCTGGCAACCCTCAGGACATCCTTAGCTTTGACGCTCTCTATGCCTTTCACCGCGTCCTCGATCTTCGTCTGGTAGCCGAAATAGAGCTCGTTCCTGGCAAGCCTTCCCATCCTCGTTGAAGCCGATTCGAGTGACAGTATGAAGCCGCCCGCGAGGTTCTCCCTGGCTATGTCCAGTTCCTCATTCGAGGGTCCTTTCTCGCAGAAATCGTGGAGGACCTTCACCGTTTCGTTAAGCGTCCGCGGCGCCTGCGCGTGGCTTGAAGCGGCCTGGATGCCGAAGAACCCCGAATCCATGTGGCCGATGTGCTCGGCCGAAATGGAGTAGACGAGGCCCAGCTTTTCCCTGATCTCCGTGAAAAGCCTCGAGGACATGGTCCCGCCGAGGATGTTCGCAAGCACCAGGAGGTCGAAACGCTTCTTGCTCGAAGCGGGCTCCGAGTCGAAGCCGATCACTATCTGGGCCTGCTCGGTGTGCTCCTTCTCGTAAACTTTCATCCCCGTGTGGAAGACCGACTTCGGGAACGTCGGATTCGCTTTGCTCTTCAGTTTCGCCATGGGTTTTTCCGCCACCTTCATGAAGCTTTTTAGGTCTATGTCTCCGCTCGCCGTGAGAACGAGGTTCGGAGGCGAGACCAGTTCCCTGTGCCGCTTGATGAGGGCTTCCCTTGTGAGCCTCTGTATCGTGTCCTCGGTCCCCTGGACGGGCCGCCCCAGAGGGTGGCCGGGAAAAGCGTCCTGCATGAAGAGGTCGACCGCCACGTCCGAGGGACTGTCGTTGACCATCTTGATCTCTTCCAGGATCACGCTTCTCTCGCGCTCCACCTCGTCCTTCGGGAAGCTCGGCTCCACGATCATCTCGGCTAGGATCGAGAAAGCCTCCGCGAAGTGCTTCTTCTGGACGCGGAAGTAGAAGCCCATTATCTCCCTCGAGGTGAAGGCGTCCAGAACTCCTCCCATCTTGTCGAAGGACTTGTAAATGTCGCCGTAGGAAAGCCTCTTCGTGCCCTTGAAGAAGAGGTGCTCGACGAAATGGCTGGATCCGTTCACGGCCTCCCTTTCGGAGCGGGAGCCGGTCTTTATCCAGATCCCCGCCGTCACCGAGGGAAAATACGGAAGGCTCTCCGTTACGACGGTGATGCCGCTGGTCAGTATCTTCCTCTCGGTCTTTATGCCGTCCGAAGACCCGGCGGCGCGGGCTTTGGCGAAGCCGCTCCCTGTCTCAAAACGATGGGACATCTTTTTCTCCCTACACCGGCGATGTTCCCGCCTTCTCCACTGCCTATCTCAGCGCTTCCACGAAACTTCCGAAGGACTCTTCGTCGCTGAAGACGCTCTTGAGGATCGACGCCAGCATCCCCTTTGTCTCGTCGAACGAGAACGCGAAGCGCATCTTCGAAAAACCCGAGCGGAACTTCGCGACCTCTCCCGCCAGGTCCTTGTTATCTATCACGATCCCGGCGATCAGGGAGGCGAGGGTCTCGAAGTCCTTCTCTTCCATTCCGTAGCGGGTCATCTCCTGGACCCCCATCCTTATGCCCGAGGGGTGATAGAAGGTCTCGTCGTCGGGCAGGGCCTGGAAATTGACTATGATGTTGTTCTTCTCGAGCCTCACGGCCATCTCCTTGCCGTCGCCGAACTTTTTGACCCTTATCACGACCTGGTGGGTGTGGGTGAAGCCCTCGTCCTCGCCGCCTTCGACCGGGATGCCCTTTTCGTTTAGGTATTTGGCGAATGCCCTCGCGTTCTTCGTGACGGCCTTCTGGTAATCTTCTCGGAAATGCTTCATCTCGAGGGCTGCTCCGTACATCGCGAGCTGGGTTCCGAGGTGGTGGTTGCTAGTCGAGCCGGGGAAAGTCCTGAGGTGGATCTCGTTTGCAAGCTTCGTGAGGGGCGATCGATCCGGGATATTGATGCCTACGATGCCCCTCTGCGGGCCGAAGAAGGTCTTGTGGGTCGAGCCTGTCACGACGTGCGCGCCTTCTTTCAGCGGCTCCTGGAAGCACGGGCCGAGTATCCCGAGGACATGGGCTCCGTCGTACATGACGAGAGGGTTGTAATCGCCCATCTTCGCGATGTGATCTGAAAGAGCCTTAACAGGTTCGGGGTGGAGGAAAACGCTCTTGCCGAAAATGATTATCGGCGGACGGTTCTTCTCGACAAGCGACAGCATCTCGGCGACATCAACCTTGTATGGATTGCCCTTCACGAGGGGTATCGCCACGGGCTCTCCCTCGAGGAAGTTGAAGAGCGCGCCGAAAGGCTGCGCGCTCAGGTGTCCGCCGGAGTTGAGGCCGTTGTTCATCGCGAGGGGCAGCCTTCCCGACGAGGTGAGCGACGGAAGGCCCGGGCCGCCCTTCGATAGGAATTTCACCAGCGACTTGAAGACGACCTCGTTGGCCATCTGCCCGCTGATAACGCGGGTTTCGACGTCCGAAGCTCCGAAGTATTCCGCCATCGCGGCCTTGAGCTTCTCCTCGACCTCGAATATGAATTCCGTTCCCTGGTAGTAGTAGATCTGGTCGCCTTTCATCGCTCCCGAGCCTGACAGCGCCTCGCGCTCCTTTTTCAGGGCCGTCTTGTGTTCGGCGTACCTTCCCGAAGGATCGCTCATTTCGAGGAGCTTCACGAAAAGGGAAGGGGTGTTTTCCGAAGGTATCAGGTTGACGCACTTCCTCTGTCTCCAGAGGTTGTTCTCAACCGTTTTTTCGACAAGTTCCCGGATCGATTCTTTACAAGCTGCCATTTCTTACCCTCCTAGAAGAAAACGCAAATCCAGAAATGTTATTTTACATCAAAAGGTTAGGTTTTATAAAGGCTGACAGGCTGGGTACGGGTCCTCCCGGGAGTCGGTGGGGAGAAAGAATAGGGCCGCCCGGAGGCGGCCCTTGAAATTGATTTTTTTCATCATCAGTTGCTGAAGGGATCCCAGGGCGGCATCACTACCGGCTCCTGCTCCGCGGCCTTGAGAAGCTCCGGCGGGCAGTATCTTTTGTCTATGAGGATCTCGAAGACGTTAGCGTCGAACCAGGAACGGGTGATCGTCCACCAGCCGTCCCGTCCTCGTTTGTCCCCCCACGAGTTCTCTACCTTCCATTTGACGGGGTTTCCGTCCTGAACGTCGACTCCCGTCAGGACCATGCAGTGGTTGGGCGCGCCGTCGTAATACTTCAGCTGGTCCTCCTTGCTCATCGTGAAATCGATGCCGAAGAGGCTGCCGTAATCCTGAACGCCCATGTCCCAGAGCCCGGTCTTGGTGTTGCGCTGGACGGAGGAATTGCAGCAGAACCAGACGACCTGGTCGTCCATTATCGACTTGAGGGCCATCTTCTGCATCTGCTCTGTGGAGATGTTGACCGCCTGCATGTCGGGCCCGTCCGATGAATCGCGGTTCCACGAGAACCGGATGAGCGCGTTCTCCGGTTTTCCCGGATAATTTATGAAGGATACGTAGTTGTCGAGCGGGGCTCCCATGAAATCCCTGTAGAACTCCTGCGGAGTGAAGGCCCTGAGGGGCGCGAGACCGCTTTCTTCCTTCTTCGCGGCCTCCTTTTCCTTTCCCTTCGCCTTCGTTCCTTCGTCGTCCTTCTTCTTGTTCTCGTACCTCCAATGGAAGGTCGTCGGCGGTTCTCCGATGCATAGGACGAGTATCTTGTAAACATCTTTGAGGGTCGCCATCTTGGCGGCGCTCACGGCCTGCGGGTTTTCCGCTTCCCGTATCGCCTTGATCCCCTTACGCATTACCGTGGAGAGGAGGTTGTTCATCTGGCCGGTGTAGCCAGCCTGCTGGGTGTCGGGCATGACGCTCTTGGGCACGACTCCGTAACGGTCGACCAGGAACTTCACGAAGTTCCAATCCCCGCCGTCCTCTATCGGTTTCTGGAGAAGGAGCATGTTCTTCCTGCTGTCGGATGGTTCTCCCTTGAGGGCGATCGCCAGCTCCAGCGACCTGTTCGCCCTTTCCAGCTTGTCCCAGAATTGATTGTAGGCCTGCGACAGCTCGAAGTTTTCGATGCCGTATTTTTTCATTACATCCGGCCTTATCGCGTTCAGTCCTCCGAAAAGCCAGCATCTTCCGCTCTGGGTCTGGTTGGTGATCTTTCCCGTCTTTATCTCTTTCGTGAAGAGAGTGTCGTCGGAAATGGTCTTCCGGTGGTCGGTCACGAGCGAGTTTATCTCGTTCTCCGCCAGCGCGTTCTGAACGGCTTTCAGCTGCGGAGTAATGACCACCGACTGTCTCAGAGATTCCAGGATCTCGGGGTTCAGGGCCCCGTCCGGGGACGGTTCTTCCGCCGGGGTCGGAACATACTGCGCCGCGAGTGGCATCGCGGCGAACAGAATCAAGGTTGCGACAACGTACTTTAACGCTTTCATTTCATCCTCCTCTCCCGGCGCGCGGGAATGAAAAATTGTAGATTGAAAAGCCTGAAATGTAAATCGACCCTCATCCGAGGAACCTGAGTTTCAATCAGCGGAGTTGCGCGTCGCGGCCGCGTGTATTATCATCTCGACTATGAAGAGAATGTTTTGGTCGATGCTGCTTTCCGTACCTCTCCTCGCCGCCGGACAGGCCCTCGTCAGACAGCCCTATCTGCAGAAACTCACTCCCACGAGCGTGACCATAGCCTTCAAGAGCGACGTCTCCTCGGTCGGCGCGGTCGAGTACGGCCCGACCGATTCGCTGGGGACGACAATTGTCGAAGCTTCTCCTTCGATCCTTCACGGGATAGACCTTTCCGGTCTTCAGCAGAACTCCACATATTTCTATCGAGTGACGCTCGACGGGGCACCCGTCGCAGACATCGTTTCATTCATGACAGCCAGGGACGAGTCCGTTCCCGTTTTTTCCTTCAATGCGGTGGGTGACCTTGGATGCGGCGACGCTCCCCCTCCCACTTTCGCCTGCGCCGCAGTCGCGGAGGAGTGGACCGAAACATCTTCCGACTTCGGTCTTTTCCTGGGCGACAATGTCTACGATACCGGCGCGGACTCCGATTACGACCCGAAATTATTTTCCAATTACCGGCAGTTCTGGCGCACGAGGTGCATTTACCCCGCCATAGGGAACCACGACACTTACTCCGAGGGCGGCCTGCCGTTCGACAACAACTTTTTCAACTTCAGCAACAACGCGGAAGGGAGCGAAAGGTACTACTCGTTCAGGTACGGCAACGCCCTGTTCATCGCCCTCGATCCGGTCTCAACCGCGTATGGCCCATCAGATCCCCAGACTCTGTGGCTTGTCGAACAGCTTCAGAACTCCGCCGATTTCTGGAAATTCGCATATTTTCATTACCCGCCCTATTCCTGTTGCGCCAGTCACGGCAGCGACCTCGCCGTGAGGGAAGCGTGGTCTCCACTTTTCGAACAGTACGGGGTGGACATGGCATTCTCCGGGCACGACCACGGGTACGAGAGGACGCACCCGGTCAGGGACTACTTTCCCGCCTCGCGCGGAGTCGTTTACTACATCTCCGGCGGAGGAGGCTACTGGAACTATGAATGGAACACCGACTGTCCCTGGACGGCCTACGGGGAACGGACCTACGAATTCCTTAGGGTGGAAGTGCTCGGCGCGAGACTTAGGACCTGCGGGATAAAACCCGACGGAACCATCTTCGACTGCGCGTCCTATCTGAAATCGGACGCCCCCTTGGACCTGTACAGAGGAACCGACCCATCCTCGCCGGTCCTTTTCCAACCCGGAACGATCCTCGACTGCGCCGTTACCGACGGTGTCCCTCCGGAGAATGTGGTCTTTTTCTACCGCCTGAACGGGCCTGTGATCATCGGGATCGACAAGAACGCCGATGGTTCGACGACCCTGATCAGCCACCGCGATTTCGAATAGTTATTTCTTATCAGGCGCTTTAGGAGGAATGTCCGCCCCGCAGAATTTACACGAAACTGTCCTGTGAACCTTTGATTTCTGCACCACCTGCTTCTTTTTGCATTTCGGGCAGGTCCTTGAAAGGTTCGCCACCGTCGAAACCACTGATTTCATCATTATCGTCATTTCTTCCCCGCGGGATCCATTATTTTCGCAAGCATCATTCTAGTACAGTACGGAGAAGCTTCCAAGTCGCGGGGCCTTGTTGATCTCAATTGTCCAGTAAAGTGGTAAAATGCTTTTTTTGAAGGAGCGCTTCAGTGAGAATATTTCCTGGAACCTTGGCGGCGGCGGCGTTGATAATCTCGATGGCCTGCGGCGCCCCTCCGCCTTCGGACGTGGACGGAACACCCATCGACGCTTCAGCCGAACCTGCCCAGGAGAAGATCGATGACGGCGAGCCCATCGTGATCGAAAGAAAAGGGTGGCGTTTCGTCCTTACACCCAAGGCTTCCTACCAGATACAGGGAGAGGTGCTCTCCAGGGAGAACTACAGCTCGGGGGTTCCCGGCATCATCTCCCCGTGCGACATCGCGCTGGTCTTCGGAGAGCTCTATTCAAGCAGCCTTTACAGGGACATCAGCTGGTCGCAGAGCGGGAGATGGTACTGGTGGAAATACGACGCCTCTTTCCCGAAGCAGGATGACCGATACATAGCACGATGGTCCTCAAACAACCACATCATCCCCGCCACGGCGACGCTCCGGAAAGCTGCACGGAGCGCCGAAGAAGGCGACCTGGTCGTCCTCGAAGGCTATCTCGTGAAGATCGACGCCGACAAGAAAGGCGAGAACTATTTCTGGAACTCGTCGCTATCCAGAAGCGATACAGGCGACGGTTCATGCGAAGTCCTGTACCTGACGAAGATGAGGATAGGAGAGAATGTTTACGAATAATCCAGCTGCTTCATTTGCCTCGATGCGCGGCTCTTCCCCCCTTCGCCGCGGTTTATCCGTAAGCGCTTCGGGAAAGGACGGCCGCAGATGAGCAGGACGCCGTTCGTTCACCTCCACCTGCACTCGGAGTATTCGCTTCTCGACGGTATGATCCACATCGAGGACCTGGTTGACGCGGCTTTCGAGAACGACATGCCGGCCGTGGCCATAACCGACCACGGCAACCTTTTCGGAGCGGTGAAATTCTCACAGAAGGCCAAGAACAAGGGCGTCAAGCCGATCATCGGCTGCGAACTGTATGTCGCCCCCCGCTCCCGTTTCGACGAAGACGTGGTGGGGACCGACGGACGGCGCCCCTACTCCCACCTGATAGTGCTGTGCGAGAACGAGACGGGTTACAAGAACCTCTGCCAGCTGTCGACGCTCTCTTACCAGGAGGGATTCAAATACAAGCCGCGCGTGGACAAGGAGCTGCTCGGCCGCTATAACGAGGGGCTGATCGCATCCTCAGCCTGTTTGGGCGGAGAGGTGGCGAGGAAGCTTCGGCAGGGACGCTTCGAGGAAGCCCTCCGGTCGGCCATGGATTTCGACGAGATCTTCGGGCGGGGCAACTTTTTTCTCGAGCTCCAGGAACACGGCCTCTCGTCTCAGAAGGACGTGAACCGGGGCATCATCGAGATCCACGAAAAGACCGGCATCCCGATGATCGTCACGAACGACGTCCACTTCCTCAAGAGAAGCGATTTCGACGCGCACAAGATCCTGCTCTGCATCCAGACGAAATCGACGATGGAGGAGAGAAAGGAGAAGGGGCGTGAAGCCTACACCGAAGAACACTACTTCAAGACGGGCGACGAGATGGCAAGGCTCTTCCCGGGCCAGGAAGAGGCCATAGCCAACACCGTCAGGATAGCGGAAAGGTGCGATTTCGACTTCCAGTTCGGAACTTACCATTTCCCGGAGTTCTCGAGGCCCGAAGATTACGCCTCCCTGAACGAGTACTTCGAAAAAGTCGTGCGCGACGGCTACGCCTGCAAGGTCGAAAGGTCAAGGAAGATACCGGATGCCAGAAAGCCGGACTACCTGGCCAGGCTTGACGAGGAGATCGGCCTCATCATGAAGATGGGGTTCGCAAGCTATTTCCTCATCGTCTGGGACTTCATACGCTACGCCAGGGAGAACGGCGTCCCCGTGGGTCCCGGAAGAGGAAGCGCAGCGGGGTCGCTTGTATCCTACTGCCTCGGAATAACCGACATAGACCCCATACAGTACAACCTGCTGTTCGAGAGGTTCCTGAACCCGGACAGGATCTCCATGCCCGACATCGACATCGATTTCTGCGTGCGGGGCCGCGACAGGGTGATCAACTACGTAAGGGACAGGTACGGGCACGACAACGTCTCCCAGATAATCACCTTCGGATCTCTCGCATCCAGGCTCGCGATCAGGGACGTGGGCAGGGTCCTGGGCGTTCCTCTGGCGAAGGTCGACAAGATCTCGAAAGCCATCCCGGTGGAACAGGGAAGCACCATCAGCATCGATTCGGCGATCAAGACCATGTTGAAGGACCAGTACGAGAACGACAAGGAGACGAGGCAGGTCCTGGATTTCGCGAAAAAGGTCGAGAACCTTCCCAGGCACGCGGGGATGCACGCCGCGGGAGTGGTGATCGCGCCGAAGCCGATCCCGGAGTTCTGTCCCCTGTACAAGGGGGTAAAGGGCGAGAACACCACGCAGTTCGCCAAGGACGAGATACAGGCCCTCGGACTCATCAAGATGGATTTCCTCGGGCTGAGGACCCTCACCATCATCTACGACACCCTGGACCTCATAAGGAAGGCAGGAGGCACCCCGCCGATCCTGGAAGACCTGCCTCTGACCGACCCGGAGACCTTCGCCCTTTTCTCGAGGGGGGACACCGACGCCGTGTTCCAGTTCGAATCGGGGGGAATGAAGGACGCGCTCAGAAGGCTGAGGCCGGACAAGTTCGAACAGCTTATCGTAATGAACGCTCTCTACCGACCGGGGCCGCTCGGAGCGGGCATCCTCAACGATTACATCGAGAGGGCGCACAACCCGAGGAAGATCGAGTACATCATCCCCGATGTCAAGCCGATCCTCGAGGAGACGGCCGGGCTGATCGTCTACCAGGAACAGGTCATGCAGATCGCCCACAGGATCGGACGGTTCACGATGGCGGAAGCCGACGTGATGAGGTCGGCCATTTCAAAAAAGAACAAGGAAAAGATGGAGGCGCTCAAGGGCAAGTTCAAGAAGAACGCTTCCGCGGCCGGGACGGACCACAAGGTCATCGACGAGCTCATCAAAAGCATCGAGCATTTCGGCGGTTACGGCTTCAACAAATCCCATTCGGCGGCCTACGCCCTCGTCGCTTACTGGACCGCCTACCTGAAAGCGCATTTCCCGACGGCTTTCATGGCGGCGACCCTCTCGAGCTTCATGGACAAGACGGACGAGATAATGAAATACATGAACTCGTGCCGGGAGAGCGGCATCAGGATCCTCCCGCCCGACGTCAACATCAGCGGCGAGGGGTTCTCGGTCGAAGGGAACACGATCAGGTACGGCCTATCTGCGATCAAGAACGTCGGCACCGCCTCGGTAAAGGCGATAATATCGGCCCGCGAGAGATGCGGCGGCTTCAGGGACCTTTTCCAGTTCTGCAGGGAGGTCGACCACGACTGCATGAGCGCGAGGGTCGTAGAGAACCTGATCCAGTCGGGGGCGATGGACTGCTTCAACGCCGAAAGATGGGACCTCGTCGAAGCCATCGAGCCCGCCCTTCAGCAGGGCGCCAAGATGCAGCAGGACAGGAAGGTCGGGCAGACGGGGCTTTTCGACATGACGGAGACCGCCGCCGAAACCGTCAGGTATCCCAAGGGGAAACCGTGGGAGAACCTCGATGTCTACCAGAGGGAGAAACAGAGCCTCGGATTCTACCTCTCGGGCCACCCTCTGGCCGAAAAGACATCGATCCTCGACCTGCTCACCTCGCACACCATACTCGAAGCTTCGGCGCTCCACGACATGGAAACGGTGGCGATTGGCGGCATAATCGCCCAGGCTTCTCCCAAGAAGAACAAGAAGAGAGAACCCTACAAGCAGTTCGTTCTCGAAGACACGGAAGCGCGGATAGAAGGGTTCGTATTCCAGGAGAACTACGCCAGGTACGGCCCTTCAATAGAAAAGAACAAGGTGGTGCTGGTCCTTGGAAAGACCAAGGCCGACCAGGAGAGCTTCAAGACGAAGATATACGCGGAGATGGTCGTGCCTCTCGACAAGGCCGAGGAGATGCTGCAGGACTCCGTCACGGCCGTTGAGATAAGGATACCGCAGGCCCTTTGCAGTTCAGAGATTTTTGATCCCCTGAAGGCCGCCCTGGCAAAAGCCAGGGGGAAAGCCCAGGTATATTTCAGGGTGGCCCAGGACGAGGAAACGGACGTAGTCGTGTCGGCCGGCCAGGGGTTCCAGGTCCGCCCGGGGCCCGAGTTCAAGCGCTCCGTGGAGGATATTATCGGCAAGGACAGGATAAGGTACAGGTTCAGCAACGGCGGGAAATGACCGGCTGCCCGGGGGAACCGTATGGAAGACGCGCGGGATTTCGAAAAACCTATAAGAGAGATAGAAGAGGAGATAGAGCGGATCAGGTTTTACGGGTCCGACAAGGACAGGGAAAAGGAGATACATTCCCTGGAAAAGAAGCTTGCCAGACTGCGCAGGGAGATCTATTCAAGCCTCACCCCGTGGCAGACAGTTCAGGTCGCCAGGAACCCCAGGAGGCCCCAGACTCTCGATATCATTCCCGCGCTTTTTACCGAGTTCACCGAGATGCACGGGGACAGGAGGTTCGGGGACGATCCCGCGATCGTGGCCGGAATGGCGAGGTTCGACGGCGCTCCATGCGCCGTGATAGGCCATCAGAAAGGGCACGACACCAAGGAGAGGTCCTTCAGGAACTTCGGAATGCCCAAGCCGGAAGGATACAGGAAGGCTCTCAGGGTGATGAAGCTGGCTGAGAAGTTCGGGGTTCCCGTGATAACTTTCATAGACACTCCGGGAGCCTACCCGGGAATGGACGCGGAAGAGCGGGGGCAGGCGGAGGCCATAGCCTTCAACCTCCGCGAAATGGCGGCGCTTGAGACGCCTGTCATCGCGACCGTCACGGGCGAAGGCGGAAGCGGAGGAGCGCTCGCGCTCGGCGTGGCGGACCGGGTCAACATCCTCAAGTTCGGGATCTATTCGGTAATATCGCCTGAAGGCTGCGCGGCCATCCTCTACAAGGACGCCAAGCGGGCCGAGGAAGCGGCGCAGGCGCTGAAGCTGACGGCGGCCGACCTTCTCTCCCTGGGTCTTGTGGACCGGATCATAGAAGAACCTGACGGAGGAGCCCACTCCGATCATCCGAAAACCTTCGAGAACATCAGGGAGACGCTCAGGAAACAGATAAGAGAGCTCTCGGAGGTCACGCCTTCGGAGCTGGTGAGGCTGAGGATGGAAAAGTTCTACAAAATGGGCGCCTTCGCCGAAGGCTGACACGGCAGGGAATTCTCTGATCATAAACCTGAGATGCCATCAAAACTTTACGGGCATGAACCTGCGGGCATGACCCTCGGTCCGGAGGAAGCCTGGCCCGCGCTCCCCTCGCCCGCCGCGTTCACTGCGATGACAAGATACCAGAGCAGCCTTCCTGTCTCCGAAGCCGGGCTTTCCGGGCACGAGGCTGTAGGGAAGATCCCGTCGTAGACGCACGAACCTCCCCCTGCGCCGAGGAGTCCCGGAAGATCCGCAAGGGTTCCGCGATAGAGCTTGTAAGAACCGGCATCTTCACAGGCAGGCCACACCTGAGTCTCCTTGTCCTGCCAGAAGGATTGGATGTCGTAAGGCTGGAAACCGGCGGCTATCTCGCCGGGCGGGACGCATACGGCCGTGGCGCGAGCTCTTTTTACAATGTTGTAATGCCCGCTCCCGTCATCCAGGTCCGTGTATTCTGCCGTTAGGAGATCCCCGTCGGAAAGTGAAAGCCGCCCGTCCGCCGCCGCGGGATCGGAAGTCGTGAGGATCGTTCCCCCGAACCTTCCCGATGAAGGAGGGTCTTCCGCGAGCGTCACGCTCTCTCCCGAAGGCTCGCTGCCGCTTTTCACGGTCGCGGAACAGCTTCCGGCCCCTGTGAGGTCGGCGTCATAAAGCTCAACTTCAATGGTGTCGGCGCAGTTGAAACTGGTCCCTGCAAGGGCGACGCTGCCGTCCGAACCTGAGCAATCCCGATAGTTGGAAGCGTGCGTCACGGTTATGTCGTCCAGGTAGATACCTTCGAAGTAGGTCCCCCCGTCTGATGAGAAGACCCACCTGATCCTGACCGCGCTTCCGGAGTAGGAAGAAAGATCGTGAGAATATAGAGTCCATCCGCTCGGCGCTCCGTTGCCCGCCGGGCCTGTGAACGCCCCCTGGGTAGAGAGGTAACCGCAGGCGTTGAGGGGAGGCGTCCCGGTGGAGGAGAATGTCCCCGGATATCCTTCCGCGGGAGTGATGGCGGTCCATGAAGAACCGCCGTCAGTCGATATTTCAACGACGCAGCCGTCGTAGCCTCTTTCAAGGTTGTAATTCACATAGTAGGACAGGACGGGCGATGAAGAAGGTTCCAGGTGAAGCTCTTCGGTCACCGCGGCAGCGCAGGAGGACATCGGGTAGGAAAGGAAGTCGGGAGCGTTGTGGTAAGAGAAGCTCCCTCCCACCGTATGGTTCTCAGTCGCCGTCACCCGCCAGGGATCCTCCAGCAGCAGCTTGGCGCTATTTCCGTCCCCTCCGCCGTCATAAAAAGTCCCGTAGGAGTGAGATCCGGAATGAGCCGTCGCGAAGAGCACGGCTTCGTTTTCGTCCTCGTTCCCGCCGTTCGCGGGGCCTCCGTTCCCCGAGCTTCCGTCTTCGGCCCTGACCCTGTAAAAGTATGTCTCGTTCGGGAACACCAGACTGTCGGCATATTCGGTGCCGGTGAGGCCTGCCGTCAGGAGCGTCGCGGCCGAAGGCCGTTCATAAGGGGATGATGACCTGTAGATGTTGTAGCTCACCTCCGGATGAGCGGGACAGTTCGAAAAGCCGGGCGGCCACATCAGGATAATGGAGCATCCGCCTCCCCCGTCCCTCTCCGCCTGCTGTATCCCGCCGAAGGAGGGACGGGCCGAGCAGCTCCCCGAATAATACGATGAGGCGCACGGGGAAGCGGGCCCTTCGCCGCACGAGTTGACGGCCCTGATCATGTAAGAGTAAGTATTGCCTCCCTCGGCAGTGTCGTCCGTATAAGCGTCAGCGGAAGAAGTGCCTATGAACCTGAAGGTATCGGCGTCCGCGGGACATCCGCCTGAAGCCCTGTACACCTGGTATCCGGAAGCTCCCGTCACTGCGGGCCAGTCGAGGACGATCCCGGTGACGCCGTTGTCCGACGCGCCGAGAGATGACACCGACAGGGAGCATCCCCCGCAGTCTGCGAATGTCGCGACCAAAGCGTATCCCTGCCTGTCGGAGCCCTCATAACCGGGCATGTACGGAACATGGGCTCCCCGGACTCTCAGCGTCCATGTCCCCACGCCGGGTTCCGAGATGAATAGTTCTTCCACGTTGTTCACGCTGTCTTTCACGCCGAAGGGATAACTTCCGCCCTGGTCGAAGCTGTTCCCCCTGAACACCTCTCCCGCGGGGGAGACGGCCTCGAGGTCGAGGTCGTGGCAGAGAGCGACGCCGGACAAGGGCGAGGGCGGCGGCTCCGTCCAGGCGACAGTGATCTTGAGCGGCTCGCCCGAGGATACGATATCCAGGGAGTATTCATCTTCCGCCCCGGTCGTCAGACCAGCGCCGTTCCATTTGTCCCACACCCTGAGGCCCCTGGATTCCCGGGAAGGTTCGGAGAAGAAGAGCGCCGTGTCAAGCAGCAGCCTTCCCCATCCCTGGCTGAAATCGGGGTCCAGGCTGTCAAGGATGGCGTCCTGAGTCGCAGCGCTCATCTGGACAGCTCCGTTGATGAGCACGGCTTTCATCAGGGCGGCGCTCGGATGGATGCTGTCCTGAACGGAAGCCGCTCCGGTCGGGTAAAACCCGTCCCGCAGGTACTGCCTCAAAAGCGTGGCCGCGCCGGCGGCCGTCGGGGAGGCGAAAGAAGTGCCGTTCCTGTTCCAGGCGGCGCAGTTGTCGCTGAAATGATCCGAATCGCCGTAAGCGGAAACGATCGTGTATCCGGGCGCAACAAGGTCGGGCTTTCTCCTCCCGTCGGCGGCAGGCCCCAGTCCGGAAAAGCTCGCCAGCGTGTTCGCGCCTGCCGATCCGTTCACCGTTGCCCCCACTGCCAGAACATTTTTGGCGTTGGCGGGAGAATCTATAGTGCAGGGCCCGAGGCTTCCTCCGTTCCCGGCTGCGAAAAAGAAAAGAAAATCTTCGTGGTCATAGCTGAATATATCCACCGCCCTCGAATCGGCGTCGTAGAGGCTCCGGACTCCCGTTCCCCATGAATTGTTGTGTATCCTCGAACCGGCGTCGTAGGCCTGCCCGAAGATCAGCTGCCAGTCGTTGGAGAGCCCGATCAGGCATTGCGCCGGGTCGGGACCCGCCCCCTGGAAGAAGATCTTCGCGTTGGGCGCCATTCCGTCGCCGTTGTCATGGCCTCCCGATGAAGGCGTCGAAAGCGTCAGATAATTGTCCCCGGCCACGCAGCTGACCACGCCCGTCCCGTGCCAGGACGCGCAGGTCCCGTCGTAGGCGGATGCGCCGGGGAGGACGTCATAGGCGATGATCTTCTTCGACATGTCGAGGGCGCCCGTGCCCGGAAGATCGGGATATTGCGCGTCGGTCACCGATGACTCGTCCGCGGAAAGCCTGAAGAAGCACATGTCGGAATCGAGACCCGTATCGCATACTGCGGTGATCTCGCCTGTCCCCGTGATCCCCCGGTTCCATACAGTCGCGCACACCGGATAGTTCGTCTTGTTCAGCGTGTCGTAGGACTGGACGACATATACCGAGTTGTTGTTCAGGGGCTCCGGCAGGAACCACGGCTCGATGTATATTACGTCATCCCTGAGGGCGATATCCCTGAGAAGCCTCTTGAGATCGGGCCCGCCGTAAAAGAGCCTGATCACCTGTTCGCGGCCGGCGAATGCGGAGACTTTTTCTATTCCATTGAAGCGCGCGCTCAAGAATTCCAGGAGGTCCTCCGAGCGGGAACGGCGCGAAAGCGCTACGCTGACTATCGGAGGCGCCGGCCATTCCGTCCTGTAAAGCATGGGATCGATCTTCAGAAGGAAAGAGAAAGGCATCGACTTCCATTCTTTGCTTAGACCTTCAAGCCGTCCTTCCCCGCCCCTTACCAGATAGCAGTCCACAGGGATATAGCCGAGGACTTCGATCCCCGCCATTTCAAGCAATTTGATTTCTTTCTCTGTCAGAGGACGGCCGGGACTGATCATTCTCTGCCCCTCACACGTTTCTCCCCCTTCGGCCTTCGAAGGAACTAATATTCCGTCTTTATCAGGCGACAAAGCTCCCCACCTGGTAACAATGGCAGATCTGGCACTCGCAGAGAGACCGGTCACTCTGCTGTCGACTCTAAGGTAGGATGACGGCGGCAGGATGCAGGAACGGTGAAGAATGTCTTCGGGAACCTGCGGGCAGGCGGCAGCCCCGATAAGAAGAAAAACGAGCACGGCGACGACTTTCTTTACGGGCATCATTCTCCCCTTGTATATATTAGCTTCTCATGCACGGAAACGCCAGAAAAAAAGGGGCCGGTCTCCCGGCCCCTTCAAGCTTCCTGCTCTTTCACCTCTTTCACGGAGGGCAGGCTCCCGAGGAGTTGACGGTCCTTCCGGCTCCGGCGCTGCCTTCGCCCGCGCCGTTGTAGGCCGTCACGAGGTACCAGTAGAAGCCTCCCGCGACGCCAGACGGGTCGTCCGCCGAAAGGTCC
>Ga0209604_1000759_pt1 | contig 29051 bp, 16 predicted proteins | sample AD_UKC097_MetaG_FD_184405 | JGI IMG/M metagenome (GOLD analysis project Ga0209604, IMG submission 184405) | Active sludge microbial communities of municipal wastewater-treating anaerobic digesters from USA - AD_UKC097_MetaG (SPAdes) (version 2) | ecosystem: Engineered > Bioreactor > Anaerobic >... | reverse complement strand
ACCATGTCATGGACGGCGGAGCTGTCGCAATGTACGGGGACGTGCTGGAGGCTGAAGGCTGTGTCTTTGCCGGCAACTCGGGTCACAATGGCCCCGGCGCCATCTTCACGCACTCGACGGCCGTCGTACGCCTTTCGAACTGCACGTTCATCGACAATCGCGGGTGGCCCAATGCCATCGAGCATCCGCCGATCGAGCAGTCTCTCGTCGAGTTGAGCCACTGCATAATTTGGAACGGTCCCGAGCCATTCAGGAAATTCGAATCGTTTGAGCCCGGGATCGTGGTCACCCATAGCGATGTGCAGGGAGGATACGAAGGCGAAGGCAATATCGATGTCGATCCGCTCTTCGTCGATCCCGGCTACTGGGACCCGAACGGCACGCCGGACGATCCAAACGATGACGTGTACGTCGCGGGCGATTACCATTTGAAGTCACAGGCGGGTCATTGGGATTGTGCGACCGAGAGCTGGGTCTTCGACGAAGTCACCAGCCCGTGTGTCGATGCGGGCGATCCGAATGCGCCGCTGGGCGCAGAGTCCTTCCCGAATGGGGGTTATGTCAACCTGGGCGCATATGGCGGCACCCCGGAGGCCAGCCGCTCCTATTTCGGCGAGCCTGTCTGCGAGACACACATCGCCGGTGACATCAATGGCGATTGTAAGGTGGACGATCTCGACATGGACATCCTGGTCTCGCACTGGCTAATGCCCGACATCGCAAAGCCCAACATCCCGCCGACCATCCGGTTGATCAGTCCCGCTGAAGGCGACGCGTTTGCTGAGGGAACGCCCATGACATTCCGCGCGGAAGCCTCCGATCCCGACGGCAGGGTAGTTCGTGTGCAGTATACGGTGACCAGCCAAGGCGAAGGCGGTTCGGGGGCCACCGGCCCCGGCCTGGGCGACCCGGACGATGAGTGGATGGTCACCTGGGAATGGTGGCCCAGCCTGAGGATCTATCCGGATCGGACCTACACGGTCCGCGCCAAGGCCATCGACGACCAGGGCGCCGTGACGACCACGCCCGAGGTCGAAATCAGAATACTGGAGTGACCATCGCCGTCACAGGGCGGCGGCTGCCGCCTTCTTGAGGATGACGGATGTAACAGTATGGAATCACGTGCATAGGAGCAACCAATGGTAGTGACGCACAGAAGCATCTTTCGCGTGCTCGTTGTTCTGTCGGCGATCCTGGCTGCTGGCGCGGGTCGCGCCGGGCAACCACGGCCGCCAGGTCAACCTCCGTCCAATGTCATGACGCCGGAAGACTGGGACTATTTCTGGAAGCTGCCGCCCGCCCGTCGCGACGCCTACATGCAGGCCAGGGATGAGCGACACCGTAGAGAGATGGAGGAATACCGGCAGAGGGAGCGGATCGAGAACCGCAAGAGAGCGGAGGCCGCACAGGAAAGGGCCAGGACAGAAGAGCAAAGGTGTTTGAGGCTGGCGCTTGGAGTCTCGGACGAGCAGTGGCAGACACTCGGACCTAAGCTGCGCAGAATCCGGGAACTGAAGAGGCAGGCGGGCCTGACGATGGCCTCGGCGCCGCGATTCGATGCGAACGATGTCCGCGTCCCTTTCGACGAGAAACTCCATGGATACGAGCGGATCACCACTACCAGGAGCGACACAGGCAGCTACACACAGTGGAGCAGTTCCAGCGGTGGCCACAGTCGCGGCGGCGTGTCCGCACGAGGGGGCGGCAGCGCCGGGGGTGCGAGCTTCGGCAGCAGCGCGACCGGAGTGTCTGCCGGTGCAGGTGCAGGTGGAGGATTCGCCGGCGGCAGTGGCTCCGGCGGCGGCATGGGCGGAGGGTTTGCCTCCGGCAGCGCTGGTGGTCGGTCGTTCAGCACGCCGTTTGCCTGGAGGCAGTCGGAGCGGGCGGACTATGAGCCCAGCGAAGGCGAGCGGCTCTGCGAGGAGCTTTTCGTCCTTCTCGAAGACGAGAACGCCGACAAGGTGCAGATCGCACAGAAGACCGAAGCGCTCCAGCGCTTTCGAGCGGAAGCCCGCCGGGAACTGGCCGAGGTGCAAGCGGAACTGGCTCCCATGCTGACGCCCCGCCAGCGGGTGCGCCTGGTCCTGATGGGCTATCTCGATTGACTGTTCGCGGCGAATTTCTCGCATTGATGCGAAGGATTGAGCCGGATTCTGCACAAAAGCGCGAAACGCAGGACGAGTACATGGGACTTAAGATATGAGTGGGACAGGTGCATCTCGCCCTGGCGCAAGGGGGGCCGGATGGACCTCGATTGACGGATGCAAAGGCACAGTCGACGTAGACTGGGCATAGGGATGTACTTGTTACGAGGCGACCTTTTTCAGGAGGGAAAGCCATGCGAAACGAAAGACTCAACAAGTTGTTAGCCATCATTCTGTGCACGGGTGTGCTGGCGAGCGTGTTGGCCGCCCAGGAGCCGCCGGATGCGGCCGAGGCCTTCGAGCCCTACTGGCGCTCGGTCACGCTGCAATCGCAGCTGTACAACCCGGTCGAAGAACCCGACCGCGATCCGAATGCCCAGACCACGTTGCAGATTTCCGGCAGCGTTCGGATCCTCGACTACACCGGCCTGATCGGTGTGGAGATGACACAAAGGGAGGCCATCGTGTGGGACCAGGACGGTGTGGAGATCTATAACTCCGTCGATGGTCCTTCGCTCAGTCGCACGTATCAGTCGATCGAGGACGCCAGACACCTGTCTGCGGTGATTGGAAGAGACGATGAATTCCATTTTGGCGTGAGTTTCCCTGTCGATCGCGCGCTGGGCTATCCGTCGGCGCTGAGCCGTGTAGAGTGGTCTCTGGACGTCCTGATGGCCGATGCGTTCGAGGTGATCGACGTTCCCTTCGAGCCCAATGAAACCGCGATCGAGTTGATGCCCGGGCTGGAAATCCTCGTACAGGAGGCCACGGTCGAGGAGGGCCGATACAGCTACCGCATCCAGGCGAGCTACGACCCCAATCTCGTCTCCTATTCCACGGGATTCTGGCATTTCTTCCGTGACGAGGTTCCCCCGCCCGTGATGCTGGTCAAGATGGACCTGCTCAACGCGGAGGGCAAGTCGGTGTGGGATGTGAGCAGTTCGGGCAGCTCCGGCTCGAGCTCGGGCACGGGCGCTCGTTTGTCCGATGGCCTGATGGTCGCCACGAGTTCCGGCAGCGGCCGGTGCAGCGCCTGCGGCGATGTGACGACGATGCGCTATACGGTCGCCTTGGCCCCCTATGAGCGGCAGGTACCGCTGGCACTGGAGAACATCCCGGTCCCCGGCTTCTGAGAAACTCGTCCCAACAATAACGACCATCCCAGGGGCGGCCAGCGGAGGCGGCCGCCCTTTGCTTTTGTGCACTTCCTGCGAGCCAAGAAATTCTTCTGGAATTTTCATTTTTCCTGTTGGCGCCTTCTACGGATGTAGTAGAATGCTACTACGGCTGTAGAAGGAGTAGCACTTATGAAGCTCACTGAAGCAGAATGGCAGATCATGAAGGCGTTGTGGGAAAAGCACCCGGCGACGGCCCGCGAGATCATGGAGCGGCTGCCGGCGGGCGTCAAGTGGGCCTACACCACAATAAAGACCATGCTCACGCGACTGGTGGATAAGCAGGTCGTCAGTGAAGCCAAGCAGGGCAACACGAGCGTGTACGACCCGCTGATCTCGCAGCGCAAGGCCCGGCTCAGCGCGTTTCGCTCGCTGCTGGAGACGGCCTTCGACGGCGCCATGGGGCCGCTGGTCCACTTCCTCGTCGAGGAGGAGCAGCTCACCCCGAAGCAGAAGCGCGAACTGGCCAGGCTCGTGGAAGATCAGGCCAAGGGAGAGACCAAATGATCGAGTACGTCAATGCCATTGCCCGCCTGTGGTGGGATTGGACCGCCGCCATGTTCTGGCAGGTGGGCCTGCTGATCGTTCTGATCGCCTGTATCGACCGTCTTGTGCGGCGGTGGGCCTGGCCGCAGTTGCGGTATGCGCTGTGGTCGCTGATCCTCATCAAGCTGGTTCTGCCGCCGACGCTGTCGCTGCCGAGCGGCATGGTGCCGCAGTTGCGCCTGGTGGTGGAGCAGGCTGCCCGGTGGATGGACTCCGAGAAGTCCGCTGGCGTGGAAAGCCCCATCCTTCGGGCGCTTCATGAGAACGCGGCTGCTGTCGCTGCCGTGGAGCCGGTGCCCCCCATGCGCGTCGGCTTCGCCATGGTCGAATCACGTGGCTCCATCGAGTGTGAAGGCCTTCACGATGCTGCGGTTGCCTACACGAAGCCCGTAGGGGCGAATGATTATTCGCCCCTACCCGTTGCCACACCGCGAAATCCACAATCCGTTCCGCCTGTGGCGGACCGTGATCCGCAATTGTCATGGCAGTTCCATGCGATGGCGATATGGCTCGCGGGAACGCTGATTCTGGGAATATGGCTGCCGCTCAGATTGCGCTCGTTAGTCGGCCGGCACACCAACCGTGCGGCGGAGACGTCTCTGCCGCAATCCTTCTACAGCCATCTGGCCGGCTGCGCGGAGCGTCTGGGGCTGCGGCGGATTCCCAGGGTCATCGTGGTCAGGCAACTGGCCACGCCCGCGGTGTTCGGGGTCTTCCGGCCGGTACTGCTCATGCCTAAAGGCTATCTGAGCAGGCTGAGCCGACGGGACACCGAGCACATGCTTCTGCACGAGCTGGCGCACATCCGCAGGGGCGATCTGCACGCGCACGGTCTCTACATGCTCTTGCAGATCGTGTACTGGTACAACCCCTTGCTCTGGCTGGCGCGCCGGCAACTGCACCATCTGCGGGAGCTGTCGTGCGACGCCACGGTCGCCAACCTGCTGCGTGAGCAGACGAGCGCCTATCGCCAGACGCTTTTGGAGACCGCCCGGCGTTTCCTCGCCCACTCGACCGAGCCGGGCCTGGGCCTGCTGGGCCTGTTTGAAGATGCGAACCGTTTAGTAGTCCGCCTGGACTGGTTGGCTAAGCCAACCTGGAGGTATAGAACCATGAAACGTGCATTCGTACTCGCTGTAGTGGCGCTGATGTTCGCCTGCGTGCTGCCGATGGCGCAGGGCCAGGACAACACGCCCGCTGTCGCGGAAAACAAGTCAACCGATCAGATTGAAGAGGAGACCCCGTCGTCACAGGAGCTTGCGGAGTTGCAGGCAAGACTTGAGAAGCTGGAGGTCGAGAGACAGGAGCTCCAGAAGGAACTCCAGACGCTGGAGCAGGCCCGCCGCAAGGCGCTGGAGGGTCAGGCCCAGAGCGTCGAGGCCGGCAAAGAGGCCAAGAAGGCCAAAGACGCTGCCGACAAAGCCCGGCTCAAGGCCAAGGAGGCCCAGGCCCATGCCATGCAGGCCCATATGGACACGGAGGAGTATCAGGAGTGGGCCAAGGAGATGCAGACTTGGGCCGAGCAGATGCAGCAGTGGCAGCAGAGCCCTGAAATGCAGGCCTGGCAGAAGGCCGTCGAACAGTGGCAGAACAGTGACGAGTGGAAACAGTGGGAAAAGGACGTGCAGACGTGGGGCCAGGAATATGGCGACGCTTTCGGGAAGGCTTACGGCGGCGCTGATGCTCCTGCCGACGTCCCGCCCGTGCGGCCGATGCCACCGATGCCGGCCATGCCCCCCATGCCTGCGATGCCTGTGGTGCCCAGTGGCCCTGCGCCCGCTGCGCCGCACCCCATGCCGATGCCCATGCCGGTCCTTCCGGCGATGCCGCAGGTGCATGTGCCCGCCATGCCGGAGATCCACGTGCCGGATACGCCCCCGGTGAAGGTCAACGTGCAGCACGACGACAGCAGGGCCAGAGCAGAGGAAACGATGCACTTCACGTCGCCTCTGGTTGATGGTGGACTCCTGATTGTGGAGAACCGGGTCGGGGCCATCAATGTGCGCGGTGGCTCGACGAATGAGTGCCGCGTCGATATCAAGGTCACGGCCCGAGCGGAGACGGAGGAAGAGGCCCAGGCGATGGCCCAGGCTGTGAAGATGAAGGTCGACAACTCCGATGCCCGGTTCTTCATCAAGCCCGTCAAGCCCGACAATGACGACTGGAGCAACCTCGACGTGGCCTTTGAGATCACGGTTCCGCACCACGTCAATCTCCAGCTCAGCACCGACGTCGGACACGTCCATCTCCGTGACGTGCAAGGCCAGATCAAGGTCAAGGCGAACGTCGGCGCGATCAAGACCGAGAACGTGCGAGGCGATGTCGAGCTGGAAACCAACGTCGGCAACGTCGACTTCGTCGCACCGGACGACCTGTCGGCCAAGGTCACAGCGCTAACGAACATGGGCTCGATCAAGAGCGATCTGCCGATCCAGGTGGGCAGCAAGACGCAGGCGGGCGAGGGCCATCCGCAGATATCCATGGGCAGCACCGCCGCCGGCACGCTGGGCGCCGGCGAAGGAACCGTGAAGCTGAAATCCAACGTCGGCTCGATCTCCATCCGTTCGAGGGCCTCCGGCGATCCCGATGTGCGTCGTGACACGGGCAAGACGGTTTCCTCGTCTCACACCGCTTCGGCGTCCATGACTGTGGGTGACGCATCCGGCGTGCGCATGGTTGAGTCGATCAAGGAAACACAGGAAGGCGACCAGTATCTTCTCCGGAGGACGGAACTTCAGACCGTGACCCTGCTGCCCGGCTCTGTCCTCGATGTGACCAACGAGGAAGGTGCGGTCACCGTGCGTGGCACGGACGGCAAAGACTGTAGCGTGCAGGCGATTCTCACGCTACAGGCGCCCACGGCGGAAGCCGCCAGGCAGTTGTCCAAAGCGGTTTCGGTTGACCTGACCCCCTCGGACAAGCGGCTTTCGATCTCTACTGTCACGCCGGAGACGATGCCTGCCGGTCACTCCTGCTGCGTGGACCTGCTGATCCAGGTGCCACGCCGGACGGATCCGAATATCACAAACAGTGAAGGCGATGTGAAGATCACCAACCTCGAAGGGCAGATCAAGCTGAACGTGGAGGACGGGAATGTCCACTGTGAACGTTTGGCGGGCGATCTGGATCTTCGCCTCGAAGACAGCCAGTTAAAGATCGACCAGAGCGCATTTTCGAACTGCCGAGTGGCGATGGAGGATGGCTCGGTCCAGTGCGACGCGGTCACAGGGAACCTCAACTTCGAGGTCCAAGACGGCCAGGTCAAGATCGTCTATGGCGATGATGTCCCCGAAACGTGCGCTATTGCGGTGGTCATGGACGATGGCAGCATCCAGCTTTCTGCCCCGAGCGAAATGTTCCCGACGGACGACTCGGCCAAGGTCCGCACGAAGGAAGACGGCGCCGAGTGGAAAACCATCGTCGCCACAGCGCAGGGCACGCGTGCCGTGACCCTTCGAACCGAAGACGGCTCTGTGAAAGTTGACAGACGTTAACCAAGAACCGCAGGGTGGGCTCCACCTCACGCGGTTGAATCTGCTATTCCTGCACGATTCCACCAGAACGTGCATCCCTCACCACCAGGCCGGGGCCACACACCCCGGCCTTTTTCGCCGCGCTGCTCCGGCCACAAGGGTGGACTGCTATTTCCCGATGTCCATCGGAATCTTGCGGACGGTCTGGGCCGCAGGTACAATCTCAAGGTACAATTATCGGGAGGAATTCAAATGCGTAAACGGATGAACACGCGCACAGGACTTCTGTCCGCCGCCTTTCTGGTCTTTACCGCGTGGCACAGCTTCGTCGCAGGCGGGGTCTGCGTCGCGGCGTCCACCGTTTCGTCGCCGGTCGCGCCGGAGACTGCGATACGAGCGGGGGACCTGCGGCTGGTCCTGGAGAAGAAGGAACAGGGCCTGCGCATTGTCAGGCTCACCGATCTGGTCACGAACCAGGAGCTGTGTCCTGCCGAGCCGGCGCCGCTGTTCTCCGTCGTCCTGCGCGACGTGCAGACGAAGGACCTGCTCACCGTCACCGCCGACTCCGGCTGGAGGCAGGTCGATGTGGCATCCAGCGGCGTCACCGGAATGCATACGCTTGCTTTTGCTGCCCCGATGGATGAGCGCCTCGAAGGAATCCGTGTCGAAGTGACGCTCGATGTCGAGGCTGACGACAGCGCGCTGACGTGGGACCTGCACATCACGAACGACAGTCCCCGATGGGCTCTGTGGCACATCGTATTCCCGCAGGCGGCGGTGCGCGACTTGGGCGAAGGCGGCAGGGTGTTCGCACAGGTCACCTCCGGCGTCGAGCTTTCGGAGATGTGGAGCAAAGGCGGCAAGCGGGGCGGGCCCTACCCCGGCGGTTGGACGGCCATGCAGTACATGGCTGCCTACAACCGGACGAAACGGACCGGGCTTTATGTGGGCATGCACGATCCGTTCGGCTCTACGAAAACCATCTTCGCGGAAGGTCAGCCCGCTAAAAAGATGGTCCTCTTCACGTTCGACCATCCAGCGCCCGACATGGGCAAGCCCGGCGTCGGCTTCGACCTGCCCGGCCACGCCCGTTGGCAACTGCTGCGAGGCGACTGGTTCGACGCAGCGCAGATCTACCGCGCCTGGGCGATGCGGGAAGCTCGATGGTGGCCTGCGCTTGGACCCAATGGCCGCGAGGACACCCCCAAATGGATGCGAGAGCTGCCCGCCTGGGTCATGACGGGAGGCGCTGCATCCGACTGCGTTCCGCAAGTCCGAAAGTTCGCCGAGACGAGCGGCCTGCCGACCGGCTTTCACTGGTACAACTGGCACCAGATTCCCTTCGACAACGACTATCCCCACTACTTCCCGGTCAAGGAGGACTTCGCTGAGGGCGTCGCGAAATTGAAGGCCGCCGGCGTTTACCCGATGCCCTACATCAACGGCCGGCTGTGGGACACGCGCGACAAGGGCGCCCAGGATTGGCAGTTCACACAGACGGCTCTGCCCGCCGCGACGAAGGACGAAGACGGCAAGCCGTGCACCGAAAGCTATGGCAGCAAAGAGACCGACGGCAACAGCGTCACGCTGGCAGTCATGTGTCCGACTACGCCCCTGTGGCAGGACCGGGTCGGGGACATCGTGCTTCGGCTGTTCAACGAGTACGGTGTCAGCGGCGTCTACATCGACCAGATTGCCGCCGCCCAGCCGCGACTGTGCTTTGATGCCTCGCATGGTCACCTGCTTGGCGGGGGGCACTGGTGGACCGAAGGCTACTGGAAGATGCTGGACGCGATCCGCGCCGCCAAGCCCGCCGACCGCATGCTCACCACGGAGTGCAACGCCGAACCATACATCAAATGGCTCGACGGCTACCTCACCTGGCACTGGCAGCAGCAGGACATGGTTCCGGCATTCTCGGCGGTTTACGGCGGGACCGTCCAGATGTTCGGACGGGCCTATCGCGGCGGCCCGACCCAGGACCTCGCCAACCGCATGAAGGCCGCACAGCAACTGGTCTACGGCGAGCAGATCGGCTGGTTCGGACCGGAGATCATCGAGCGGGCTGATTGTTGGTCGTTCCTGCGCGACTGCATCCAACTGCGCTGGCGGCTCCGCGAGTACTTCTGCCGAGGCCACATGGCCCGCCCGCCGCACCTGGAAGGACCCGTCCCGACCGTGACCGCCGACTGGCAATGGAGCGGCGAGTGGCTGGTTACGACCGATGCGATTCTGACCGGCGCCTGGCGGATCCCCCAGGACGGCAAGGTTGTATTGCTGTTCGCCAACGTCTCAGACAGCCCGTATGCCGGCCGCCTTGATCTGGACCCCGCCGACTACGGCCTGGTCACCAAGGCGCCAACGTTTACTGCCATCCAGCCCAATGCCGGTAGGGGCGACACATGTGTCGCCCATCCCCTTGCCATCGAGGCCATCGACCACGCCGACGTGGAACTGCCCGCGCGAACCATCCTCGCCTGGGAGGTCCAGCCAGCCGCCGGCAGGTGAGGTTCCACGAAAGCGACGGTCGTGCCTGTTGCGGCGCACTGCTTCAGGTCGGCGCTGGCTGCGAGGTTGCCAGGAATTGCATCCTGCGCCTTTCCCACCTGCCTGCCTCGCTTTGTCACGCAAGAAGAAGCTGTGCCGCTAAGGTAAAATGGTCGGTCGTGTCGTCATAGAGGTGACGATCGATCGTAAAACCTGAACGACTGGATGGCCCATGACCGAAGACACGCAGCTTCTGGAACGACTCAGACGCGGCGACAAAGACGCCCTTCGGACGATCTACGAGAAGTATCAGGGCACTCTGGCGACGCTGGCGGCCGGCCTTCTCGACGACCACGCGACGGCTGAAGACGTGCTTCAGGACGTGATGGTGAGCCTCGTTCGGTCGGTGCACAGACTGAACATCAAAGGTGATCTCCGAGCCTACTTGGCGACGGCGGTCGCGAATCGGGCTCGCGACCACTATCGAAGGCAACCCCGTCAGAAGGTTGTGGCTCTCGACGAAACGCTGGAGATGGCGTCCGGCGCCGAGGGTCCGCTCCAGATGGTGATTCGCGATGAGCGGCTGCAGCAAGTGCGACTGGCCCTCGAAGAGTTGCCTTACGAGCAGCGCGAAGCCATCGTGTTGCGGCTGCACGCAGACATGAAGTTCAGGCAGATCGCCAGATTCCAGAGCGTGTCGATCAAGACCGCTCTGAGTCGGTACGCCTATGGACTCGACAAGCTTCGATCCCGATTGAATGGTGAGGCAGAACGATGACACGGAACGATCCTGTGGAAGAACTCATACGAGATTTGCGATACAAGCTGGCCCCCGAGGCAAAGGACCGCATCCTGGAGAGAGCCTGCGGGGCAATGGATGAGATAAAAACACCGGCGCCGGCTTTCGGCCGGCCTCGAATGTGGAGAATGACGATGAACAGCAAAGCAGGAAAGTGCGCTCTGGCCGCCGCGGTCATCCTGATTGTCCTTGGCGGCATCACCCTCTGGCCGTTCGCCCGGACCGCAACCGGGCCGTGGTGGCTCGGCCCATCCGCCGCTTGGGGACAGGAGATCCTCCGTTCCCTCGAGGCCATTCAGGCGGTGGTTTACCGTCAGCGTGCCGGCTACACCAGCGACTACGGCGCGCCGGAAATGAGCAAAGGCTATGAGATTCGCTTCAATGCCAAAGACCGGTACAGGCGGGACCGCTACGATGACGGCGTGCATATCATGAACACGCAATGGGTCGTGCCGGATGGCAACGGGGTTCAGATGATTGAGGTCTCCTATGAATATGAGTGCTGGTTCTCCCAGGAGAACGAGGCCTATGGTTTCATGGAGAGCATGATCGACCGGATGCGGTGGTACGTTGACCTGTTGGACAGAGCGGATCGCGTCCTGGCGACCGAGACGTTCGACGGGCACGAGTGCGTCGGTTTTGAAATCTGTGCGTCTAAGTACGGTGACAATGCGGAAGGACGTTTTGACCGTATTTGGTTCGACGTGGATACGAGACTACCGATGCGAATCGAACGCTGTGGCATTACTATGGACTATGACCCTGCAAGGAAACTGATCCTGATTCACGATCAGTTCGAGTACTTCGCTGAAGTGCCGCCGGATCTGTTTGTTCCGGAGATTCCGGACGGCTACGTCAACGCTCATCCCGACGAGGTGCGCACGGCCCGAGACGCCCAGGTGAAGGGCGAGATGGTCTTTGCTGACGTCCCGCCCGGTCTTGAAGAGAAGATCGTTGGGGGGCTGGAAGCCGTCGAGACGGGAGCCTATCGCCAGGGCGATGTGGTCACGTCGTTTTCAGGGCACACCTGGCGAAAAGATACGTATTCCGATACCGCGCTGGCACAGACTGTGTGGTTCGCGCTCGACGAGAGTCCTCTCGAAGGTCCGTTCGAAATGCGAGACGGTACGGCCGTAAAGGAGACGAGCGCGGACTTCCAGAGCAAGACGTTCCGCGTAGTCGATCACACGGACTCGCCGCAACCGCGTCATCCGATGAGGGACATCCTCTTCGTCGCTGGCTTGCTCAGTCAAGCTGACCACTTCTACGAGAACGCCGAGATCGATGGCATTGTGTGTTTTGGATTCGAGGTCAGCGCCAAGAAGTACGGCGACAATCCCGACGGGATGCTCCACCGCGTCTGGCTCGACAGGGCTACATACCTCCCGGTCAGAATCGAATTCGTGTGGCCTCCGAACGGCACCAGAGGAACCCGCACGGAAGTGAAGGAACAATTCGAATGGAACCCCTTGCTGCCCGACGGCTTCTTCACTCCGCAGATTCCTGGCGATTTCACCTTGGCAACAGACTGAGCGAAAACTCCGCCATTCGCAGTGCCACTCCAGGCCGGGCGAAACGACCCGGCCTGCCCTGTGCGCTCCAGGAAAGGTGCTTGTGCCTGATGCGATGGGGGGATTAGAATCCTTATCATCGTCGGCATCGCAATGGAGGAAGGAGTTGCAGGATCATGCGAAAGAGCAGTCCGCTTCGAAGAACACATCTGCTTGTTCTTTTGTCTCTTGCGATGGGAATGTCTTTCCCCGCCATGTCAAGCGCTTTCGACTACGCTGTCGGCGCGGACCTTTCGTTTCTCAAGCAGGCGGAGGATCGCGGCACGGTGTTCAAGGACGAAGGGCAGGGCAAGCCGGGACTTCAGATCTTCAAGAACCACGGCTACAACTGGATTCGCCTGAGGCTGTTCCACACGCCGACGCGCCTGCCGAATGATCTGGCGTACACCATCGCACTGGCCCAGGACGCCAAGAAGCTGGGCTATAAGTTCCTGCTCAACTATCACTACTCCGACACATGGGCCGACCCGGGCAAACAGTTCATCCCCAAGGCGTGGGAGGGCAAGTCGCACGCCGAATTGGTCCAGGCGGTGCTCGAGTACACGCGCGACACCATCCGCGCCTTCCGTGACGCCAACGCGCTGCCGGAGATGGTCCAGGTCGGCAACGAGATCACTCCCGGCATGCTCTGGCCCGACGGCAAGCTCCCCGACAATTGGGACAACTTCGCCGAGTTGCTCAAGGCGGGCATCGACGGCGTCGAGGCCGGCCGAGGCGATGGGCCGCGACCGCTCATCATGATCCACATCGACCGCGGCGGCGACGTCAAGACGACCAGGAGCTTCTTCGACAAGCTGCACTCCTACGATGTCCCCTACGACGTCATCGGCCAGTCGTACTATCCCTGGTGGCACGGCAGCCTGCTGGACCTGCGGGAGAACCTGATCTTCATGGCCGAGACGTATCGCAAGGACATCATCCTCGTGGAGGTCGCCTACAACTGGCGGCCCGCCGAATACCGCGATAAGCCCGCGCCCTTCCCCGAAACGCCCGAAGGGCAGAGGCAATTCCTGGAGGAAGTCCACCGCCTCGTTCTGGCGACACCGCACAACCGGGGCAAAGGTGTCTTCTGGTGGGAGCCCGCCGTCGCGGGGCCGCTGGGTCGTCGAGGCATGTTCGACGAGGCCGGCAACGCCTTGCCCGTCATCGGCGTGTTCGACAAATACACCCGCCGGTAGGGGGCGAATGATTATTCGCCCCCTACGGCTGTTCATGCTGTATCAGCCGCACAGGCCCAAGCCCATCCCGCACACGCCTCAGATTCGCCAGAATCCGTATTTCGGTTAACCATAATCCGCTTGTCGCTCGCGGCCAGGGCCACGGCTCTTGTCTGCGCGGCCGCAATGTGGTACAAGATACTCCGGTCGGAAGTGATTAATCTGCGGATCGCAGGATGGGTGATCGACCCGCGCGTCTGGACATGTCTCCATTGCCGCAACGCCCGGGTAGAGAGGCCACCCTGCAAGAGCGTAAGGAGGATTGGTATGTGCATGAGACTGTATCTCCCGATTCTGTGCGTTCTAATGCTTCTGGCGATTTCCGCCAACGTGGCGACTGCCGCCGAGCCCGACCCGGTCGGCTGGTGGAAGTTTGACGACGGCGCAGGCGCCGTCGCCCTGGACTCCAGCGGCAGCGGCAATCACGGCACGATCTTCGGCGATCCGCAATGGATTGCCGGTCAACTGGACGGTGCTCTGCAGCTCGACGGGACCGGCGATTATGTCGAATTGCCGATCGGCCCGGTGATAGGTGCGCTGGAGGAGGCCACGCTGATGCTGTGGGTGAACTGGTCGGGCGAGGGCGCCAACTGGCAGCGGATCCTCGATCTCGGCTCCGGGACCGCCAACTATCTATATCTCTGTCCCAACAATGGTTCGACCAGCGCGATGCGCGTCGCCATCACCGTCAACAACGGCGTCTGGAACGAGTTCGATTCGAGCGAGGGTCTGCTTCCGCTCGGCTGGCACCATGTGACGATCACCGTCAGCAGCAGTGCGAAGAGGATGGAATTGCACCTCGACGGCGAGAGCGTCGGCTCGATGGCGAACATCACCAACACCGTCAATGCGCTGGGCGAAACCACGCAGAACTGGATCGGCCGGTCGCAGTACGACGCCGATCCGTATTTCAACGGCGCCGTGGACGATCTGCGGATCTACAACGTCGTGTTGTCGGACCGCCAGATTCAGACGGTGATGAGCGGCCTCAGTACCGGCCTTGCATCGGGACCGTTGCCGGCGAACGAGGCGACCGACGTGCCTCGGGATGTCGTCGTCGGCTGGACGGCCGGTCAGTTCGCGGCGACGCACGATGTGTATCTTGGGACCTCGTTCGCCGATGTGGATGCGGCGAGCCGGGGCAATGCGCTGGGGGTGCTGGTCAGCCAGGGGCAGGCGGGCACGACGTACACGCCGCCGGTGCGTCTGGAGTTTGAGACGACGTATTACTGGCGCATCGACGAGGTCAACGCGGCGCCGGACAACACGGTCTTCAAGGGCGAGGTGTGGAGCTTCACCACCGAGCCGTTCACCTATCCGGTGGCGAACATCATCGCCACCAGCAACGTCCCGAACGTGGAAGCCGAGACCGGGCCGGAGAACACGGTCAACGGGTCCGGGCTTGACGCGGCCGGCAAGCACTCGATCCAACCGACGGATATGTGGCTGGCGGCCGGCAGCGGTGAGCCGGTGTGGCTGCAGTGCGAGTTCGACGGTGTCTACAAGATTCACGAGATGCGCGTCTGGAACTACAACGTGATGTTCGAGCTGATGCTCGGGTTCGGGTTCAAGGACACCACGGTCGAGTACTCCACCGACGGTGAGACCTGGACGGCCTTGGGCGACTTCGTGTTCGCGCGCGGCACCGCCAAGATGGGCTACGAGGCCAACACGATCGTGGACTTCCAGGGTGTGGCGGCCAAATACGTCCGCCTGACGGCCCGGAGCGGCTATGGGATGATGGGCCAGTTCGGGCTCAGCGAGGTCCAGTTCATGTACATCCCCGTGGTGGCCCGCGAGCCGCAGCCCGAGTCCGGAGCGACGGACGTGGAGATCGGGGCGGTTCTGGATTGGCGTTCCGGCCGCGAGGCGGCTTCGCACCAGGTGTACCTGGGCACGGAGGAAGCCGCTGTTGTTGACGGCACGGCGCCGGCCGCCACGGTGTCCGACAGCCTCTACGATCCCGGCGTGCTGACGATGGATGCGACCTACTACTGGAGGATCGACGAGGTCAACGAGGCCGAGGCGATCGCCACGTGGGCGGGTCCCGTCTGGAGCTTCTCGACGCAGGAATTCGTCGTGGTGGACGACTTCGAGGGCTACAACGACGACGTCGAGGCCGGCACGGCGATCTTCGACACCTGGCTGGACGGCTGGACGAATGGGACCGGCTCGACGGTGGGCTACATGAACGCTCCGTTCGCCGAGCAGGCGGTGATTCACTCCGGCGAGCAGTCGATGCCGCTGTACTACGAGGGCAATTCGCAGGCGGACTTCACGATGGCCGGCTCGCAGGATTGGACCGCCGGGGGCGCCACGACGCTGGTGCTGTACTTCCGGGGCTCGGCCGAGAACGGGGCCGGGCAGTTCTACGTGATGATCAACGACAAGAAGCTGACCTATCCGGGCGGCCTGACGAGCCCGGTGTGGAAGCAGTGGAACATCGATCTGGCTTCGGTCGGGACGAACCTGGCGAAGGTCGCGTCGTTCAGCGTGGGCGTGGACGGCAGCGGCTCGGGCCTGCTGTTCGTGGACGACATCCGTCTGTATCGGGAGGCTCCGGAGGCGGTCGCTCCGGCCGATCCGGGCACGACGGGCCTGGCGGCGTACTACCAGATGGAAGGCAACGTGCAGGACAGCTCGGGCAACAACCGCAACGGCACCGCGTTCAACGATCCGACGTACGCCGCAGCGCCGACGGGCTTCGGCCAGGCGATCCAGTTCGATGGATTCGCCGACTACGTGGAGCTGCCGATCGGCTCGGTGATCGCCTCGTCGCAGAGCCTGACGATCTCGACGCGGGTGCTGTTCGCCGGGACGGGCAACACCTGGCAGCGGATCTTCGACTTCGGGACCGGGGCGAACGTGTACATGTTCCTGAGCCCGAACAACGGGGCGACGAACAGTCCTCGCTTCGCCATCACGACCAGCGCGGGGGCGGGCGAGTCGGCCGTGACGGCGTCTCAGGGTCTGACGGAAGGCTGGCACCACCTCGCGGTGGTGATCGATGCGGCGAGCATGACGGTGACGTTGTACGTGGACGGCGAGGCGGCCGACAGCACGGCGACGACGACGCTGCCGGCGGACCTGGGCGCCACGACGCAGAACTGGCTGGCGCGTTCGCAGTACACGGCCGATCCGTACTTCGCCGGCTCGCTGGACGAGTTCCAGATCTACACGCGGGCGTTGTCGGTCGGCGAGGTCCGCTACCTGGCGGGCGACCGGTAACAGTTATCCGGACCCGGCGTGCCCGGACCCAACCGGGCACGACCATGGCAAAATGCTACGGAGCCTGTGACGAACACGTCACAGGCTCCGTCTATTACAGGGGAGTGGTCCGGGCCGGCTTTGTGGAAGGGGCCGATTGTGGTATAATGAGGTTGTCATCAGGATGGGTTTTGTAGAACAGGAGTGGCGATGATCTCAATCCACGTGGCGCCCTCGATTTCGAGGGCGGCGTGCAGGACGAAACGGCTGGTTTTCCTGAATCTGCAGTTGGCGGCGGTGGCGCTCTTGCTGTGCGCCGTTGCTCCCGCAGGGGCCGGGCTGGTTGTCATCAACGAGATTCACTGCAATCCCGACGACGAGAGCGAGCGGGTGGAGTTTGTCGAGCTGCACAACGGCGGCGTGGATGGCGCCGATCTGTCCGGCTGGTACTTCGACAAGGGCGTATCATACGTCTTTCCTCAAGGAACCACGCTGCCGGCAGGGGGCTATCTCATCGTCACGGAGAGCCCGGAAGCGGCTCACGCCAAGTGGAGCGTCGGTCGATTCAGCCTGCCGGCTGATCGAGTGCTGGGACCCTATGAAGGCCGATTGAGTAACGAGGGGGAGAACCTGGTCCTGTGCAGCGCCTCCGGCCAGATCGAAGACGAGGTCGATTACCGGATCGGGTTCCCCTGGCCCACCGTCGGCGACGCGGTTCCGACCAATACCAGCGGCACCGCCTATTCCATGCAACTGGTGCATCCGCATCTGGACAACCGCATCGCCGGCAACTGGCGTTCGGCAAGTCCCACCCCGACGACGATGAATCATGCGGTGTACTCTGAGAACGTCGGCCCGTACATGGACGAGGTCCGGCACGAGCCCGGGCAGCCGCTTTCGGGCCAGCCGGTAACGGTGACCATCAGGGTGACCGATCCCGACGGCGTCATTGGTGTCGCGCTGGAGTACCAGGTGGTCACGCCGGGCAAGTACATCCCCGCGTTCCTCCCGATTTCCCAGGCCGTTCTCGACAACAATCCGGATGCGCCGCCGGCCCCGAATCCTCGGTACCACGACTCCGCCGACTGGATACAGGTCTTCCTGCGCGACGACGGCGCCGATGGCGATGCGGTCGCGGGCGATCACGTCTACACGACGACGTTGCCCGGCCAGCCGAACCGGACGCTGGTGCGATACCGCATCGAGGCGATGGACCTGCTGGGCAAAGGCGCCATGGCTCCTCGCGCGGACGATGCCGCGCTCAACTTCGCTTACTTCGTCTACAACGGTGTTCCGGACTATGAAGAGTTTTCTACTGAGATGCTCCAATCACTGCCGGTGCATTTGCTTCTGACCCGCAGCGAGGACATGCGCCAGGCCTCGGACGAGGAGATTCCGCAGTACTCGGACGCCGGCTCCAATCCGGCCCGCTTCGTCTACAACTGGTGCGGAACGTTCGTCTACGACGGCGTCGTCTACGACAACATCCGCTACCGCCTGCGTGGAGCCAACGGCCGCTACCTGGGCGGCAACACGAAACGCAGCATGCGGTTCCGCTTCAACCGCGGCCATTACTTCCAGGCCACGGACGCGGAGGGTGAGCCCTATCCCGCGAAGTGGCGGACGCTGACGACGGCCAAGGGTTTCGACAACCGCCTGACTTTGACCTATTCGCTCAACGAGCACATCAACTTCCACCTGTTCAACAAGCTCGGCGTGCCCGCTCCGTACTCGTACTATTTCCACTTTCGCGTGGTGGACGGCGCCGAGGAGGCCCCCGATCCCTGGCGCGGTGACTTCTGGGGCCTGGGATTCGCACAGGAGTCCTACGACAGCGACTTCCTCGATGTGCACGATCTGGAGAGGGGCAATCTCTATAAGCTGATCAACTCTACGACTTACGCCAAGGCGCAGCAGCGCTACCAGGCGCCGCACGCGGTCATGGACGGCTCGGACCACGACAACATCCAACGCAATCTGACCGCCTACAGCACAGCCCAGTTCATCCGCAACCACGTCCGTCTCGACAAGTGGTACGTCTATCACGCGCTATGCCAGGCGATTCGACACTACGACTACTGGCCCACCGCCAACAAGAACGCGGCGTGGTACTTCGAGCCGGTCTACACGCCCCAGAACAACTTTCTCGGCCTGATGTGGACGCTGCCCTGGGACACCGACGCGACGTGGGGACCGACCTGGAACGACGGCTACGATGTGGTCTACAACAGCGTCTTCGGTGCCGGCACCGGCCGTGCGGAACTGCAGACGGACTATTTCAACGCGGTCCGCGAGATTCGTGACCTGCTCTGGCAGCCGGACCAGATCGAGCCGTTGATTGATGAATTCGCCGCACCGATTGCCGAGTTCGTTGAGGCCGACCGAAAGCGGTGGCTGAACGCGCCGTCCGATGCGGGCAACTACAATGGTCTGGGCGGGGCCGGCAAGAACGGCATCGCCGCTCTGGTTCGAGACATGAAGAACTTCGCGTTCACAGGCGGCAGTTGGCCCGGCGGCAGCGTCGGTGCGGGCGGTCGCGCCGTTTTTCTTGATTCGCTCGCCGACGGGGCCGAGGGGGATTCGATACCCCGCACGCCGACAGTGACGTACGTGGGCGAGCCCGGATTCCCGACCAATGCCTTGCGGTTTCAGACGTCCGCCTTCTCCGATCCGCAGGGTGCGCACACCTTCGCCGCTACGAAATGGCGCATCGCGGAGGTCTCGCCGGACACGCAGAGGCCTGCGCAGCCGGACAGCCTCACGCTCGTGCCGGACCGAGCATCGTGGCGCTATCTCAAGGGCCTGGTCGAGCCATCGGCCACCGCGGGCGCCTGGCGCCAGGCCGGCTTCGATGACTCTATGTGGCAGACGGGCCCGACGCCCATCGGGTACGGCGAGGCGTTCATCGCTACGAACCTCGGTGACATGCAGGGACTCTACACGACGGTGTACGCACGCAAGCAGTTCAGCGTGTCCGACCCTGCCGCGTTCGACAATGTGCTTGTCGATGTGCAGTACGATGACGGCATCCTCGTCTGGATCAACGGTCGGCTTGCCGCCCACGAGAACGTCGCCTCGGCCGAACCGCCTCACGACGTCACGGCGGAAAGTGCTATCGAGATATCCGATTTCGTGTCTTACACCCTTGCCGATCCGACCGCGTACCTGGTCGAAGGGACGAACACGATTGCGGTTCAACTGCTCAACGCCTCTCTGGCCGGCAGTTCCGACTGCTTCTTCGATCTGCGTCTGATCGGGCATCTCCGTTCGCAGGAACCGTCGCTGGACGGCGGGGCCGTGGAGACAGGCGCTCGCAAGTACGAGATCGAGACCGTCTGGGAGAGCGCCGAGTCCACGACGTTCGAGCCCGAAGTCACGATTCCTGCCGGTGCGGTCCGGGCCGGACGGACCTATCGTGTTCGCTGCCGCATGAAGGACAATACCGGTCGATGGAGCCACTGGTCCGATCCCGTGCAGTTTGAGGCGGGCGAATCCCTCTCGGTTGACTCGGGGACCGGGCTGCGGGTTACGGAGCTGATGTACAATCCGCCGGTTTTGGCCTCTGAGCCCGACATCGACAATGAGGAGTTCGAGTTCATCGAGCTGAAGAACACAGGCGATGAGGTCCTGGACCTGTCGGACGTCTCTTTCGTCGAAGGAATCGAGTTCGATTTTCGCGATGGGGACATCACGATGCTGCCGCCGGGCGAATTCGTCCTGGTCGTTCGCAACCGGGAGGCCTTCGTGGCATGTTACGGTCCTGAGATGTCGGCCCTGATCGCGGGGCAGTACGAGGGCAAACTGGCCAACGAAGGGGAGAGCATCCGGCTGGTGGACTTCTGGAGCGGCGCGATTGCCGAGTTCGCCTATGATGACACCGACGGCTGGCCCGCACTGGCCGATGGCGCGGGTCATTCCCTGGTTCCGCTGTCTTCGGCCATACCTGAGCAATCGGTAGGGGCGAATGATTATTCGTCCCTGCTCCGAGACCCAGCGAACTGGCGCGCCAGCACGTACATCGGCGGCTCGCCGGGAGTGGATGATCCGCAGTAGCTCGCGCGTTCCTGACGCTTGTCGGCGTACCTCGATTGCGATACCATTTCTCCGGCAGGCGGTCCGCCGTCTGGGTGTGTGGGACGGCGCCGCCGTCGGACGGACTTCTTCGGTGAGGATTCTGTCATGCGATCGATTCCAATCGTACTGCTGCTGAGTCTCAGTGCCGGCTTGGCAGCACAGCCCAGGGAAGAGGCGATGCCCATGCAGGAATGGACCAGGCAGGTGGGCGCTCAGACGAGGCCCGACAAGACCGAGACGTTCAACGTGACAGACTACGGTGCGGTCGCCGACGGCCGGACGATCAACACCAGAGCTATTCAGGCCGCGATCGACGCCTGCGAGGCCAAGGGTGGCGGCATTGTGACGTTCGATTCGGGAGCGTATCTGACCGGCTCGATCTTCGTCAAGGCGGGCGTGACGCTTCGCATCGACAAGGGCGTCGAGATTCTCGGCAGCCAGGACCTGGCGGACTATCCCGATATCGACACGCGCGTCGCCGGCATCGAGATGCGCTGGCCCGCCGCGCTGGTCAACGTCTGCGACCAGGACAACGCGGCAATCGTCGGGGAAGGGCTCATTAACGCCCGGGGCAAGCCGTTCTGGGACAAGTACTGGACCATGCGGCGGGAGGAATACGAACCCAGAGGGCTTCGCTGGATCGTGGATTACGACTGCAAGCGTCCGCGCACGCTCCTGGTGTCGAACAGCTCAAACGTCACGGTACAGGGCATCACACTCCAGCAGGCGGCGTTCTGGACGGTTCACATTCTCTACTCCAGGCACGTCACGGTCGACGGCGTGGTGATCCGCAACAACGTGGACGGCCACGGGCCGAGCACGGACGGGATCGACATCGACTCGTCCTCATTCATTCTGGTGGAGAACTGCGACATCGACTGCAATGACGACAATTTCTGTCTGAAGGCCGGCCGGGACGCCGATGGGCTGAGAGTGAACCGGCCCACTGAGTATGTTGTTATTCGCCACTGCGTTTCGCGCGCGGGCGGGGGCCTGATCACCTGCGGCAGCGAGACCTCCGGCGGCATCCGACATGTTCTGGCCCACCACCTTACAGCCAAGGGCACCGGCGTCGGCCTGCGATTCAAGTCGGCGCAGACGCGCGGCGGGACGGTCGAGGACATCCATCTCGAAGATATCGAGATGGACGGCGTCGGCACTGTGCTTGAAGTGTCGGTGAACTGGAATCCGAGCTACAGCTACTCGACGTTGCCCGAGGGGTACACGTACGAGACGCTCCCGCCGCACTGGAAGACCATGCTGCAGAAGGTCGAGCCGCCCCAGCGGGGGATTCCCGAGATCAAAGACGTCCACGTCTCGCGGATCCGCGCATCCGGCGCCCGGCGAGCCATCAGCGCCTCCGGCATGAGGATATCCATCCTGAAGGATTTCCACCTCAACGATGTCCGGATCGAAGCGGACACGGCGGGACAGGTCATGTTCGCGAAGGGCTGGCGACTCAACAACGTCTCGATCCAGACCAAAGAGGACCGCAAGCTCGACGTCCAGGGCAGCGAAGACATGAAGCTCTGAACGGAGTCCCCCATAATCCTCGCACGGCACCGATTCTGTCATCCTGAGCCTTGCGAAGGATCTGGCCACGAGACAAGTGGTTTCCCTCGTTCACAGCCCGGATCTTTCACTTCGTTCAAGATGACAGAGCGGGCGTGGTCTATGTCAGATACTACCGGGTCTGGCACATCAGCCGGATGATCGTCAGCGAGTACGGGCGGAAATCGTGGCGGAACTCGGCGGACCGCACCGGGATTCTCGAATCGATGGGAGCGACCTTCTTCGGTGTCTCGAAGGAGTTCTCATCGTTCAGTTTGTCGCTGGCGAGGATCGTTACGTTCGCTTGGGGTCCTACCGCCTTGGCGCCCTTGGCTTCAACGGTCGCACTGATCGAATCGGCGGTCGCATTGACGACCTTGAGAATCACCTCGTTCGATCTCTCGTCGTAGACGGAGGAGGCGTAGAAACGTGGCTTGCCATTCGGCGCGGTCGCGGCGTCGGCCACCTCCACGGGCAGGACGCGGTCGCCTCGATGGACGCTGAAGAGCTTCTGCACGTAGTAGTTCGGAGTTCCGAAGACGCGGAGGTTGTCGAACCAGATCAGGTCGGGCTTCCACTGCCAGCCGTCCACGTGGCAGAACAGCGGCGCGTAGCAGCTCATCGTCACGAGGTCCGCGTTGCGTTCGAGGCCGGTCATGAAGGCGGCCTCGGCCAGGGCGCAGTGCCAGTTGTTGCGGTTGTCGGGACTGGCGACGCCGATGCTCTGCGCGCCGTATTCGCCGACGAACAGCTCCGAATCGCCGCGCTCGTAGTTGTCGTAGAAACCGGTGTTGTCGAGGAACCAGTCGGGCCGGCGGTAGAAGTGCTCATCGACGATCTCGGCCTTGAGCTGGCGGTATTGCGACCAGAGGCAATCGATCTCCTGCGGGCCGTTGGGGAAGATCGTCGCATCGGACCCGGTCCCGGCGATCAACTGGATGTCCGGGTACTTGTCCTTGATCGCCTTGACGAAGACCTTGTAGCGTTCGATGTACTGCGGTCCCCATTGCTCGTTGCCGACGCCCAGCAGCTTGAGGCCGAAGGGCTCGGGATGTCCCATCTCCGCTCGCTTGCGGCCCCAGCCGCGGTCGGCCGGGCCGTTGGCGAACTCTATCAGATCCAGCGCGTCCTGCACATATGGACCGAGCTCGTCCATTGGCGCCAGCTCGCCCGTGTTGAACTGACATGCCATGCCGCAGTTGAGGATCGGCATGGGCGCAGCGCCGATGTCCTCACTGAGCAGGAAGTACTCGTAGAACCCCAGCCCGAAGCTCTGGTAGTAGTCGGGCGTCAGGCGGTGGTTGAACTCCGTGTTCCAGCGATTGACGATGAGCTTGCGTTCGGCCGGGTCGCCGATCGTGGTCTTCCACTGGTACCGCACGTCGAGACTGCGGCCTTCCACGATGCACCCGCCCGGGAACCGCAGGAAGCCCGGCTTCAGATCGGCCAGCATCTGCACCAGATCGGCGCGCAGGCCGTTGGCGCGACCCTTCCACGTATCGACGGGAAACAGCGAAACCACGTCGAGATCGAGCATGCCGCTTCCTTCGACGAACAGGTTCAGGTGCGCCTTTGGCTCAGTCGCTTGGGCGTGCAACACCACGGTATACTCGTCCCATTGCGAGCCGAACCCTTCCAGCTTCGCCTCCGCCAGCTTGCGATTGCCGCCGCCGACCAGCTCGACCCGCAGCGTCATGGATGCACCGTCGGTCAGGCGGGCCAGGACGCTGAAGCGATAGTCCTTGCCCTCGCGAATGCCCATGCCGCGAAAGCCCTCGTTGGAGAGGCCGAAGCCCTGCCCGGTCTTGCCCACCCGCATGCGCAGGAAATGGGCGTTGACCTGTTCCTGCGGATATCGCTCGATGTAGATGTAGCCCTCGGAGCCCTCGCGCAGGATGCGGCTCCAACCCATGATCCCATCCGGGAACTCGAAGGATCGGTTCTTCACCAGTTCGGCGTACAGACCGCCGTCGGCGCCGAAGTTGATGTCCTCGAAGAAGATGCCCCACATGGTCGGCCGGATCGCGGCTCCCGGCCGGTCGGTCTGCACAGTGATGCGCGTCTGTGCCGGCGAGACCGTCACGAGCCCCCACATCAGAGAACACAAAGCAAGAATAGTCGATAGCCTCTTCATGCGGTCACCTCCTGAAAACGCCCTGCGCCGTTTCCGGCCGTCGGTCGAACCGGTGTTGTCTGGATGTTGTTACCCGATGGCGCCTCTTCTGTCAATCCGCGTCGGTGCCGGCAGGCTCAGCGGTAGCGGTAGAGGCGGACGCGCTGGATGCCGAAGTCGCCGGCCCCGATGCGCAGGTGTCTGCCCTGGTGGCTCTGATCGCCGTTCATCCAGCGGCCGCCGACCCAACGGCCGTCCACGAAGCGGCCTTCCTGGATGTTCCCGATCCCGGCGATGGGATCGGTGGGCGCATTTGGAGCAAAGGTGACGATGATGCCGCTGCCCGCGATGGTGTACTCGTCCGGTCCGGTTGAGATGATCATGCCCCCGGCCTGAGGCCACCGCTCGGCGCCCTGGCCGCCCGACCAGCCCCACGTGTAGTCGTGCGAGACCTTCAGCGTGTAGTCGCCGAGATCGATTTCTCGCGTCGGGTTGTCCTTGTCGAGCAGCACGCCCGCCATCAGGCCCTTGCCCTGGCTTTCGAGGATCAAGGGCGTCAGTTGGGCGAGCAGGTCGTAGCTCCTGGCCAGCGGCTCGTTCGCAGGATCCTCCGTCGATTCGATCGAGAATGGGCAGAAGCCCATCGCGTCGTGCTGTCCCATTGCATAGAAGACGTTGACCGCGCCTTCCGAGCCGCGACCGGCCTCGGGAATGAACAGCGGATTGCCCGAGCGATGGTACTTGTCGCACCATTCGGCGAAATTCGGGAAGTAGATGTCCGGGCTGAGGAAGTCGATCGAGGGCGCCCCGGCGCGCCAGACGTCCATGAGGTGCGGCAGGGGGCCGCCGCTGGGGTATTGGCCCGGCTTGTAGTTCGGCCGGATCAACGCCGCGTTGACGAACATGGGCAGCGCGTATTCGGCCTTGCCGGCTTTGGCGACGTGCTCGACGTAGCGGGCGAAGTGCCAGGCCATGAAGATCTCCTCTGTCTCGAGACCCGGACCGAAGACCTCTTGCCATCCACCGGACATTCTTGCTCCGGCGGCTTCCCACCGCTCCTGGAACTCCGGCATCAGCGCGTCCCGTCGCTGCTGCAAGTAGTCCATCAGCTCGCGCGGCACAGGCTGGGCGAACCGCGCATCGGCGGCGTCGCTGTGGTCCCGCGCATCGGGAATCATCCCGATCTCGTTCTCCACCTGCACCATGATCACCGTGTGCTCCTGTCCATCGACTTGGCGAACGTGACGCATCAGGGCGGTGAAGGCCCGCGCATCGGCGTTGCGGCTCTCCTCGCGGAAGGGCGAGAGGATCTCCAGACCCTTGTCCTGCTTGTTCTGCGCGCGGGGGAAGCGCCGCTGGTCTGTTTTCACCCAGAGCGGCGCGTAGCACGACATGCTGTTCTTCCAGCTCCCGAACCACAGCAGAACGAGCCGCAGACCGTGCGCGCGGGCGCCTTCGATCAGGCCGTCCACGAGCGTGAAATCGAACGCGGCCTCCTCAGGCTCGATCCGGTCCCAATAGACCGGCGCCAGCACGGTGTTGAGGTTCATCTTGACCAGCTTGGGCCAGATCGGCTCCATGTACGCCAGGTCGGATGCGCTGGAGTTGCCCAGCTCGCCTCCCAGGATCAGGAACGGCTTGCCGTCGACGACAAGCTGCGTCGCCGTCCCCTGCGTTCGCAGACAGGGGATGTCGGCGCCCTCGGAGGCGACCGCGACGGCCCCCATCACCAGGCAGGCGATCCACTGGATGGTCCGCTGTGATCTGGTGATCTGGGATAGTGGAATGGTGGAAGGATGGAATGCCGTAGGAGCGTAAGCAGTGCGACCCATTCTTCCAGTGTTCCAGGATTCCATCGTTCCAATCCCCTTGTCTTGCACCACGTCGAAGCCGCTCTTGACGCCCATAGGATGCCCGATGCGCCCGGATTCTGCAACGATGGGAGCGGAGAATTGTTTGTCCCAGCGTTCGGGTGCCTCGGAGGAAATCAAAACGCGTGTGGCAGCCTCAAGGCGTAGCGCAGCGAAGCCTTGGGGATGGCGGACTCGGCTGGTGGCTGGGCGTCGCGAGACTTCCCTCGCGTTCCACCATCCCCAAACGCTGGCGCGTTTGAGGCTGCCACGCCTGGGGATTCGGGTGTCTCGGAGAAGATCAAAACGCAAAACGAAGAATCGTAGGGGCGAATGATGATTCGCCCCTACAATCCCGGCCGAAGGCCGGTTTCGAATTTGAGGGTTTGGGCTTTCGTGCTTGTTTCGGATTTCGGCATTCGGATTTCGGATTTGGCGCGATGGCCATCGGTCCCGGCGTGCCGGGACGTTATCGTGATCTTTGCTTTTTGCTGTTTCCTTCGCGGGGCGGCCTGGTTACCTTGTGCGATCGGTATGGAGAACCAGGACCGCAATATCGTTTTGATCGGCATGCCGGGCGTGGGCAAGAGCACCATCGGCGTGCTGCTGGCCAAGGCGCTCGGTTGCCACTTCCTCGACACCGACGTCTTCATGCAGGCGATGCAGGGCCGCTCGTTGCAGGAGATAATCGACCGCGACGGCCTGGCGGCGTTCTGTCAGGCCGAGGAGGATTATGTCCTCTACCTCGACGTGAAGAACACGGTCATCGCCACCGGCGGCAGCGTCGTCTACAGCGGGCACGCGATGCGGCACCTGGCCGAGCACGGCGTCATCGTGCATCTCGACCTGCCCGTCGAACGGATCGAGGAGCGAATCCGCAACCTCCAGACCCGGGGTGTGGTCATGGAGAAGGGCCAGACCATCCGCTTGCTCTACGCCGAACGCGAGCCCCTCTACCGCCAATATGCCCAGATCACCATCGACGGCACCGACAAAAACCACGACCAACTCGTCGCCGAAATCCTCGACACCCTCCGTTCGTAGAATTTCTCTCGATCTGTGCCCAAGACACCACTTTTCGCGCCTACTTTCCACCTTCAGACCAGACAATAGGGTAGGAACAAGGTAGTGCGGGCCCGTTAGGAGTGCAGAAGATCGATTCGCAGGCGAAACTGGTTCAAGCCGCGCAAGCCGGAGACCTCGACAGCTTCGGCACGCTGTGTGAGAGCTATTATGCCCCCCTTGTCGCGGTGGCATACAGTGTCCTTGGCGATCATCAGCTTGCCGAGGACGCGGCCCAGGAGGCCTTCGCGCGGGGTCTGACCAATCTCAGGAACCTGAAGGACTCCGGGAAGTTCGCCCCCTGGCTGGCGCAGATCTGCCGCCACGTGGCAGCGGATATGGCCCGTGCCCGTCGCCGCGATGTGCGCGTGGAACAAAGGGCCGAAAACACGGATGGCCGACCGGACGACGAGCCCATTCGACAGGTTCGCGACGCGGTCGATCGCCTGCCTGCGTCGATGAAAGAGGTGGTGGTTCTACGGTACTACAACCACTGTTCCTATGAGCAGATGTCCGCCGTGTTGGGCTTGTCGCGAATGACGATCAACGGCCGCCTGACGCGAGCCAAACGCAAACTAAGGAAGTACCTGCGTCACTGAGGCGGGCAGGAGGATATGCCATGAAGGCCAACGACAGAGAACTCGATAAGCTGCTCCGTCAGGCCGTTGGCCGGGATGATCCGGCATTCGATTTCGACCGATGGAAGCAGGAGCACCGCCAAGAGATCGACACATTCAAGGCCCAGATTTCTGATGAACAGACTCGAAGCGGGCGAGCCCCTCGCGTCATCGAACTGACGCCAAGACGTCATGCAGCCAGAGTGGCGGTTGCAGCCGTCCTGGTTACTGTGCTATGGATAGTCATGTCTCGATGGGGCAATCCCAGCGGAGGACTGGCTTTCGGTCAAGTCCTCAAGCAGACGGCCAAGATCCAGACGTTCCATGCCAGACTCTACCAGAATGGCAAAGAGACCGAAATCTGGGCCAAACGCCCAAACATGCTGCGTTCCGTGCAGGACGCGGATGTCATTGAGATTTCCAACGGTCCGACCCTGTGGGTGGTGAACACTCCCTTCAACAAGGCCATACGCAAGCCCTCCCCTTATTTCGAAAGCGCACAGGGCAACGGCTTGGATGTGGTGGACTACTTTCTTCAAATGTATATCACAGACGAGCTGTCTGGATTCTTCTCTGAACAGCCTGTCGGCCGCAGCAGACAAGAGGGTAGGGTCTTCGATGTCTACCGTATGGAATTCACGGCGCAGGACGGCAGGGTCTATTTTGAAGCCCTCGTCGATGCCCAGAGCCATTTGATTCACTCCATTAGCGGTCAGGTGGGGGAAGGAGACGAGCTTGTCAACGATTTTCGTTTTTCCGTCACGGACTACGACATTCCATTGTCTGATGACTTGTTCACCTTCAGGCCTGGCCCGACGATGAAGGTGACCGTCGAAGAGCCAGAGCCGAGCCCATCGCAGGCGACCGAGGAAGAAGGCTCCTCGCTCTCCGGCCGGATCACCTGGGCTCATAACGGCAAACCCGTTGCGGGGGCGCGTCTAACGTTCTTCGGCGGCCGGATGGTAACTGTTGCTGACGGGAAGAGGGACCGCGAATTCTTCATACGCGCGGAGACAAATCGGGATGGCTACTGGCAGGTCTCCGGTGCACCGGCAGGGGGCATCCGAATCTCCGTACGGAGCTGGGAGTTCGAATGGCCGGCGATGCCCACGTTTACGACCAATGTCGGCACGTCCAAAGATCCACGCGTTCTCGTCGATGGCCG
>Ga0209604_1000754_pt1 | contig 29098 bp, 45 predicted proteins | sample AD_UKC097_MetaG_FD_184405 | JGI IMG/M metagenome (GOLD analysis project Ga0209604, IMG submission 184405) | Active sludge microbial communities of municipal wastewater-treating anaerobic digesters from USA - AD_UKC097_MetaG (SPAdes) (version 2) | ecosystem: Engineered > Bioreactor > Anaerobic >... | reverse complement strand
AAATTGCAAACAGTCAAGTACAGTTCCATTTTTAAATCGTGGGTCTGTAACAAGACTGTTTGCAATTTCCTGTGGTGATTTAGGAGAAACATTTTCATTAGTAAATTTCTTTTCTATTGTAACAGCATTTGGGTCAAACACGACATAATTAAATCCTCTTGCAGTATCTGATGTCATTCCTCTTGCAATACTTTCTGCAGGATATTTAATACCGTCAATGCCAGCACGAAGTAAAAATAATGATGCTTTTTTTGGTGAATTAAAATATTTTCCCGATAATAAATCATATACTTCTTTTCCAGTTACTTCATTAACGATATAATATAATTTCAGGTTTATTTGACCTTGCAATGAATCTCTATCCAAAAATGCAAATTCACCAGTTGATTTTTTCATTTTATCCTGTATTTTTTCCACATATGAATTAAATGCGTTATTTTTCACAAGGAAAAATTCTATATTTTCTTTAGCTGCCTGATTTGATATTTTTTCTCTTTGCTGCATTGTAATTGGTTTATCCCATAAAAGCCAGTCATATTGGTCTGGTGTTTTTCCTTTATGTAATGTTACCTGATAATTTGTTGGTTTGGTTGAAAGTAATTCTGAAACATATTTATCTCTTAATTCATATTGTGTTGCAAGCAAATGTTCTTTAAAATCTTCAGCTTTGGGGTTAGTACCATATTTAGATTCTTCCCCATATTTATCGTTTATTTCTTTGGTTTTTCTTTCATATGCCTGATTAACCAATTTAATTAATTCAGCGTTTGACATCGCTTCAATTTGTTCCAGATTTTCTCTTGTATATTTTAAACCGAATATATATTGTGCCAAAGCATCAACATTTTGTTTTATTTTTGAATATCGATTAGCAATACTTTTCAAATCAGTGAAATACAATCCCCAGCCAAATGCCTGTGCACCTTCACCACTTCCCATTTTGCCCACATCAAATTTATCAAAATCGTGTGGCGAACCATGCCATGCCTGAACATCTTCTTTAACCGTTCCACCTTCCCAATATCCCCATTCATGTATGCTATTGCCATCTGTAAATAAAGTTTTTGCTGGGACTGTTTTACTCAATACCCTGAATTTATTATTAAGGTTTGACTGACCATGTTCTCTTGCGTATGCTGGGTTTATTGTAACCCAATCACCTGAATTTATTTTAACTTTACTATCCTGTTCTGACGGTAAGGATTTCAATTTATCAATTTCATTTGAGATATAGTCATAGTATTCGCTGCTGTTTTGCCAGTTATCTACACCTTTTGGAAGTCTGCCAGTTTTTAAAATATATGCTTTTTGTTTTTCGTAATCGTTTATTTTATCCTGATTTGTGATTACTGCAGGTACGGCACGGTATATTTTAACCTGCATGTTTGGTTTATTTCTTGCTCTCTGAATTAAAGCTATGCTGTAATTATCATATGCTCCATAACCGCCAAACATTCTAAGTGCTTTACTGGTATAAATGTCTTCACCATATTTATCTGTAACGTCATGCATTGGAGAATCGTCAGCATCTGGACTTGGTGCTGTATGACTGCCACGATAATCTTCAATTTCTTCTTTTATTATTTGTCTTATGCTTTTCATTTTTTAATTTAAAATATTGACAATTTTTACTGTATTCGGGTCTAACTCTTTAATGAAATCTGGATATTTGATATATGGCTGAACATATTTATTAAAAACATCTGCATATATAAGAGGTTTTAATGAATTATTGTTTAAATCATCTGGGGTTAACGGCATTCTGCTGTGACCAATAAATTCAATCACTTCTTCACTGCTCATAACATGACCGTTATTGGTAAATATGATTACTGGTATTTTAATTACAATTAGTTTATCAAATGGAATGGTATTCATTGCATATCCGTTATGTCCTTCATAGAGCATTCCATATTCATTATTTTCATATCCGTTTACTGCAGTATCAAAATCCACAGCCACAACAAATTTTCCATTTTTGGCATAGTCTTCATAATTATCCGAAAACCATATTACCTTTCCCATCTCACCATTATCTTTAGGAATTAAACCGTTTTTATATACACTTTTGATTAATTCTGGAACTGTCAAATCTCCTTTTGTACCAACACGATGATATAATCTTACAACACCCTTATCGTCATAATAACCTTCGTTTATAACAAATAATTTTTTTATTTCTTCTCTGATTATATTTCTAATGTTTTTCATTATTAAATTAACTCGTCAATCTGGTTTATCATATTCTGATAATAATCGAAATCCCTGTTATTTCTTGCTTTCATTTGTCCGTCTTCGAATTTATTTTTAAGCATTAACAAATCATCAACACCATTAATTTTGTCAATATATTCAGCAAGGTCATTATATTTTTCGTCAGAAAGTAATATCTCCCTAATTTTATCGCTTTTACTTGTAAATGGAATAAAATCAGAAACATTTAATTCCCAATTTTCTCTTTTAACATGGTGATAACCCAGAGGTAGCATTATTTGAGGGTTTTTAATCAGGTATTGTATTCCGTATTCGCCATAATAAATGATGCCAAACCTTGCAAGACTTTCAAACAAACCATTTCCAAACATTAAATATTGTGAACCCACTTCATTATCCATATTAAATTTTTCCTGAAGCCAAATTTTATGTTTTTCAGCAAATTCTTCTGTACGGTATTCAGGACTGAAATATTTAAACCATTCTCTAACATATTCATCCCAACCACCAGTATATTGATTTTCTATTTGTTTTAATATGTCGGCATTATTACCAAAAACATCTTCTGCAATGCTTTTAATTAAAATCATTAGCCAGTCTGGATATCGAATTTCAAATTTAACAATGCAAAATTCTTCTTCACTAACATGCCTTTGTCCGTATCCAACTGCAGCGTTACCTGAACTGTCATCGGTTAGGTTATAAAAAGCATAAACGCCTACGCCCTGCATGTCACGTGGTCCGACCTTAAACCCTGTGCGCTCAATGCTTTCAACATTTTTACAGGGTGTACAATGATAACCATAAAGTTTCCTACCAGAAAATTCTTCTTTCAGATTTATAATTTCTTCTCTGATTATTTTTACTATGTTTTTCATTATTTATAAATACATAGAAAATTATGTTAGTATTTATAAATGACATGAATATTAAACGAATTATTAAGGAAGAATTTGAAAATATTTTATCTGAAGGATTATCCAAGATATTATATCACTACACACATATATCAAATTTATTCAGCATATTAAAAATGAATAAATTTGCTACTTCCAGTAACTTGGGTTCGGTTGCTGATGCTTGGAAGAGTGGTGGCAAGAATTTCTTTTTCTCAACTTCAAGAACAAAAGGAAAATCAGGATACGGCAGAAATCATGGTACTGTTGCAATTGTGTTGGATGGAGAAAAGTTAAATCAAAGATACAAGGGTTTTCCTACTGATTATTGGAACTGGTCAACCAAGCGAAGTGATTATAAGTCTGATAATGATTATATGGATGTGTTGAAATCAAAAGAACTTGAAGACAGGGTTGTAACGGATAAGCCATATATCGACAATGCAAAAGATTACATATTGGAAATTCACATTCAAACATCAAGTTATAGGAATTTTATTGATAAAGGTGAGGTTCAGGAAATATTAAGTTTAGCTGGTAACATTCCCGTATATTTTTATGATAACGAAAATGATTTCAGATTGCAGAATAAAGCCAAGGCAATACCGCCAGAAAATCTTAATGTTTTAGATAAAATAGAAAGACGTGATGAGAAAGACGAATTAGAAAGGTCAATATCTGATGTAAAATGGTTTTTCAAGAAAGTTGCGCCAGCAATTATCGGAAAAAATGATATGAATGACGGATTTAATGATGAGAGGGATGCTATTGAAAAAATATTAAAACAATGCTCTGAAGAATATAACTTTGCCCATCAATATGAAGACTTAATGGCTGAAATTAATAAAAAAGCAGAGGGTCTTGGACGTGGCTGGGGATATGTTGATGATGAATATTATGTAATGTCTGCAGAAATACATAATCATAGGGGTAATCCCGATAAATATATTAGGGAATTATTGAAACTACTCATTAATGATATGAAAAAATGGCGTGTGAAAAATCTAAAAGATTATTTCGTGAAAAAGTTTAATATGTATGTCCCAGCACGTTAATTATTTTCACGCTATTTGTGTCTAATTCTTCAATAAAATTAGGATAATTAATATGTGGCTGGACATATTTGCTGAACACATCGGCATATATGACTGGTTTTAGTGAATTATTATTTAAATCCTCTGGCGTTATGGGCATTCTGTTACCATTAATAAATTCAATCATTTCTTCATTCGTGGAAACATGACCGTTACTAAATGTCAATACTGGTATTTTTATTATAATTAATTTATCAAAAGGAATTGCTTTACTTGCATATCCATTATGACCGTCATATCGCATTCCATATTCATTATTTGAATATCCGTTGGTAGCTGTGTCAAAATCAACTGCAACAACAAACTTTCCATTTTTGGCATAGTCGCTATAATCGTCTGAAAACCAAATCACCTCGCCTATTTCACCATTGTCTTTTGGAATTAAACCTTTTTCATATACGCTTTTAATTAACTCTGGAACAGTTAGATTTAACTTTGAGCCAATGCGATGATATAATCTTACAATGCCTTTATCATCATAATAGCCTTCATTAATAAAAAGTTTTTTTACTTCTTCTTTTATTATTTGTTTAATTATTTTCATTCAATTTTTGCTTAAAAAATCCCCCCTAACAACCCCCCTCTGAAAATATCATATATACTACGTATATATGATATTTTTTTCCGAAGGGAAATCCAAATAAATTTTAATACAATTTTTCAAAACTATATCTTCCTTTGCCAATAATATAAATTTCGCTTCCCCACATATCTTTAAATGCTTTAGCAACACCTTCATCCCCACCACTGCGGAATGCGTCCTGAAGTATTTTAAGATGTATAGGTGCATATATATCTTTTATTTCTTGGTCGGTACTTATGTTTTGGGTTACAAAATTAGCAAGGTCTGGAATGGTATAAACTCTGCGCTGGTATTGCCCGATTTCTTCCTGCACAATTTTTTTAAATTCTTCTCTTGTCATAATATGTGATTTTGATAATTCATTTTCTCCAATAGCACCACCTGCTGTAAATATTTTTCCAATTGGTAATGCCATAGTTAATTGTTTTTTCCTTTTCTTAACTTCTACAACGGGGTTTTCGTTAGGATACTGTACTTTTAGCACATCTTTTGATGATGGTGCAGGATTGTTTTGAATCGTGTTATATATGGCTTCATATGCTTTAATATCTGGATTGGCAAATCTTTGTTTTCCATATACTTTAAAACTTTCTCCCTGAAATTTTAATATTGCTCTTGGGTTTAACACAACGAGTTCGTCTTCACTATACCCATCGCCCCAATTCCCGATTTTAACAGCATCGACCTGCTTTAACCAAAGGTCAACAAGAATATCTTCAATTTCATTTGCATCTTGAATATGTGGCATTTCTTCCACATTTGCACCCTTACGAAGTAATACTGGATATACCGAACCATAATAAGCTAAACCACTAAAACCACTTGCTGTATTTTTATTTTTTGATAGGCTTATTGAATGAAGTATATCACCATAGCCACTGCCACCTTCAACACCTTTTTTTGTGAAATTAAATCCTGCCTGTAAACCACCAGAAACACCACCGCCACTTCCATGCCAGTAAACATTATCCATGATTTCCTGTGGACTGCTAAATCTTTTCAATTCATCATATGCTCTTCTGGATATTGTTGTAAATAAATCAGACTTGCTTGTTAATGATGGATTGTTTTTAATCCTTCTGACTATTTTATCAAAAGTTAATTCACCTCTATGTTTACCATATGAGGCATGATATCTATTTTCCAACATTGAATCAGTTCTTTCTTCAAAATCCTTTCTCACAAGTAAGAAATTATATTTATCGTCATCAGCTACTTCATAGTCACGTGGCGGATTACGTTTAAGATATTGCATGAATATATTATATTTCTGCTCACCAAAATCAAGAAACGCTAAAATATCTGGGTCTTCAACATCAATAAACGAATTAATAATGTCAACATATGTTGCAAAAATCTTATAAATGTTTGTTGCACCAGAATATGTCGATATTTTATTCGCTGGTAAATCACCTTTGCTTACATCAATTTTAACCACCCATTCGTTATATTCAATTAATTGAGAAGATTTAAACTTGATGGTATGTTTTATATTTTCTTCAGTTATAAAATGAAATTGACCATAGCCATAAAACAGGCTATTTAATTCATCATAAATTCTGTAAGGTTTAATATTAGCTTCACCAACTTCGGTGAGTGATTGCGGTGCATCCCACGGACCGTAATTGCCCGTTGCGAATCGTTTATTTATTGCTTCTTCAAAGCCATATTTTGCTTCAACCTTTGGATTAAGTTTTGAATAATATAGTTCTTTGCTGGTTTTAATTCCAGTTGTCGGGTCATACACTTCGTTATCGGTTTCAATCCAAGCATGATTTAATGTGCCATTTCTGCTTGTCACAACTCCATGTATAATAAATGCATTGGGGATATCATTATTAAGCAGATAATCCTGAACATTTTTATAGCAATCACCAGTTTCACCCTTTTCAATTGGCATTGTTTCGCCTGTTTCGGTCACAAGAGAAACGTTGGTTTCAAGTGGATAGAAATTTTCAGCTTCTTCTTGAATATTTTTTTGTGTGTTGACTGGTAAAACATCTTTATCGGGAACATTATTTTCAGTACCCCCGACTTTCCACTTAATATCAAACACATATTTACTACCTTCTGCCCAATGAGGGTCAGTTCGACCCATAACATTATGCCATTGATGTAACATTGGTTCAACAGGTTTTCTATTTATTATTCTACCTTTTGTACCCTTCGGAATTCTTGGTACTGTTGATAATTCTCTTGTTTGCTGACCAGTAGAAGTATCGTAAGTATATTTCCATTCATATTTGTCTTCTATTCTTCTAACACTTGAACCAATTTCAAAATCGTCTGAAAGTGTATTATCAATTTGGTATATTCTGCTGGGGTCAAATACAACAATTTGGTCTCCATCAAGAACTTTATAAATTGTTTTTCCTTTAAACCAAACAGCGTCATAATTCTTTTTAAGGTTTTCCGTGAGTTTTAGTGTGGCATCAATTCTACCTTGTTGACCCTGTTTCGCAAGTTCTGGGTCATAGCCATTTTTAATCCACCATTCCATCATTGTGTTTTGCGATGCAAAGTTAATTGTTGCAAGTCTTGGTATGTCAAGATAATATGTTTTCAAACCTCTTTCAGAATCAACATTAAATCTTTTTGCAATTGTTTTTACTGTTGTGAAATAAATACCATAACCTAAATGATGAATTGGTGGTGGTGCACCTTGTGCATATGAACGTTCCCCGGGATAACCGTGACGGATATTCCCCCCCCTATCTGCACCAATAAACACTTTAAAACCATCTTTTTCAATTTCTTGACGGTTTTCTTCGGTTGTGCCGTGATAAACGGGACCGAACATCTGACGGTCAACGGCAGTTTGTAAGGAAATTTTATTTAGTTGTTCACTAAGGTTTTGTAATTCTTCCCTTATTATTTGTTTAATGTCCTTCATTTGATATAAATACGGACAAGGAAGTGTTAAGATAGATATTTTGCAATAGTTATCTAAATTCGGTACTTTACGCAAAATATCACTTTAGTAAATTTTCTATGAAAGTATTGTTAAGTGATAATAAAGTGAAAAATTTACTTAACCATTTTAATGTAATTATCACAATAAGGATTTGTGCAAACGTAATAATCTGGTTTCGGATGTTCTTCCATTTTTTTACCACAGCAACTACAAGTGTTTTTCTGTTCCTCACGCTGAACCAGATTCAAAGCAGCATGTCCAATATCACCACTAAACCACATTGCAAGTCTTTCCACAGCATTATCAACACCAGCAATTTTATTCTGCTCGTCAACATAAAGTTCTTTTTCCAATATTCCTTTAATAACATTTTTCATGGCTCAGATTGTGTTTGGATTTCTTTTAATGTGTATTGGTTTTTGTTCACCAGTTGTTACTGATGTGCCTTTCAAATCTTCTACTGTTATTGTTGGCACATCACCCAAAGTTGCTCTTGCACACATATTATGATAATTCATTTCATCGGCAATGCTTTGCAAGTCTATTGGCGGTTCTTTTATTTTTATTGGCTTGTCAATATCTTCAGTTATTTCATGTGGATATCTTTCATCACGAATTGTTACGGTTGCTCCGCATTCATTACAGATGTGTTCCCAATAAGAATGAAATGTTTCTGACATTGCAGTTCCTGTTGCAATCAGTAAACCCTTTTTGCATTTATCACAGACCTTATCAATTCGATATGTCTGAACTTTGGTTTTGAGTAGTGTCATGACATTATAGTTATTCTGCTTGTATAAATCGTTTCAAATCAATAAAAACGCTGTGCTTGTGATAGAAGCCGTCACGATGTTCTTCCCTCCCATACCATTCACTCCACCAATTTTCGAATCTCATTTGTAAGTCTGCAGTTGCATAATCAACATCTTTTGGTAGATTATGACAAAATGCTTTGAATGCCAACTCTTTTGCAGTTGTCATTGGTTTTTTTAATTCAGGGTAATTATTTTCTTCTGTTGCCATAAATATTTTATTTTTTTATGTTTCATTTTTGCATATTTAATTTCGCTTTTGGTTGATTCTCCGATATATCCGTTTGGATTAATCACGAAAATTTCATCAGCCAAATCAATTTTTCTTTTATGCATATCGTCAAGCATTTCTTTCGTTCCCTCTTCCCAAACCTCATTATCACCTGAATGCCCAAAAAGTCCAACGCTGATAACAATATTACCTTCCAATGTTAAGCGTTTTTGTTCAGCAAAAAATTCATCTTTGAATCTTGTGCTGCCACACAATGTTATTATTTTATATCCACCAATCATATATAATATTTTCCAAATTTCCACATGAACTGACAAATAACAATTTGACCGCCATTACCAACATATCTACAGCTTCTTATACCTCTTATCTCAAGTATTTCTTTAACTATTGGCTCATCATTATAATCTTTTGCCATTACATGTTTATAATTAATTAATTTAAAGATGAATACAATAAGTGAATTAAAGTAACACTTTAACTTAGATTGCTTGACCTCGCTTCGATGAAGTTTGCCTTCTAACCAAACATAATCATATTTTTTGACTTTAATTTTCATTTAATTTTTTTTGTGATAATATCTTTTATATTTCACTTTTCCACATTTGGAGCATTTCCATTTGCTTTTAGGTTTATCGCCATCATAAATATTTTCCACAAAAACTAATTCATGTTTTATACAGTCTTTTTCTTCCATTTTTTCAGGGTTTTTGTCTTATTAATTGAAATATTTTATCAACAACTTCTTTCTTGTGAATCCAGTTACAGCCACTACAATCCCAAACTCTGGTTTTTCCCTTTCTTATATATTTACCCTTTTCCAAGTCTTTACAAGGATAAAATGGACACCAACAGAATGTACAGTCTTCCAAACCTTCGTGGCAGGGAAAAAATTGACAAAATGGATTTATTCTATGTATATCATCTACAGGCAATATGTTTTTTATTTCTGCATGAACATTATGGATGAAAAAACAATACCCATTTTCTTGCCCTTTTTTGCAACATGTGCTTCACCTTCTGTTGAAATACTCCAGAACATAAAACCTTTTACGGTTTTTTCGATGGTTTCCATATAGGCAATATTAGCTTCGTGATGCTTTTTATTAAGTAGCATCCATTCAGTGTTACACAATACCTCTGTGTTATTGCGGTTTACAAAGTAAAATAGCATACCTTTTTCTTTTTCACTATGTGCGTATGCTTTCTGATAGGCTTCTTTTGCTGTCATGTGTTATAAAATTAGAAGACAAATATATAAAAATAATTGGCATTGTCAATAGTATTATTGATTTTTTTTGACGAATGGTTTGACAAAAAAAAAATGGATACCTTTTGAGTATCCATTTCATATCTTTTTGTATCCATTATTATGTGTTTAGTCGTTTTTCAAGAATTTGTGCTGCATCTTGAAGTTTACGAACTAAGCTATTTTCATAAAGTTTTTCAACAATTGCGTTTCCACACATAAATTCAATTGTTGAATCGTTGTGCATTTCCAATACACGGCTATCTTCATCCATAAAATTTATTCTACTCTGGTCAAACATACGTTCAACTACCGTCCAATCCCACATTTCTTCAATTACTGAATGACCATGCATTTCATCTACCTTACTCATATGTTTTAATCTGTCAGCTTGTGACATATCTTGCATTTCCAGAATATTTGCGTCTCCTTTGAGGGTTACGATACGTGAATGATTAAACATCTTTCCGACTTTTGCCTGACCCCACATTTTCATTATTTTTGAATAATCGTGGAGTTCACGTACCTTTGCAAATCCCCACATATCTTCAATTTTTGAATTGTCACGAAGTTCATCAACAAAACAATTATCAGTTATTTCACGAATTTCAGAGTTTTTGTCAAGTATTTTTACATGTGCTTTGTCGTACATGGCAAAAATAACAGATTGTTTAACTTCATCAACCACTGCATCACCTTTTAATATTGCGCCTTCATGTAATAATAGTTGTTTGCGTCCCGAAAAAATCATGCTTTGGATTATTCTTCTTAATTCATTTTCCACGCCATCTCTAAGAGTACCATGAAACCATTCTGGAACGTATGCTTCAGAAAATATTAATTCATATTTATCTATTTCATCAAGTCTATGACCCTTCTGAGGTGAGTACATGCCTTTAAAATATTTGTCAACTGGCATAAATTTATTAATCAAATCTTTATGTGATGTTGCAAATATGTCATGAAGTACAAATCCCTGACTTGTAATTAATACGTAATAAAATTCATTCATAACATTAAAATTTTTAATTAATCGATTTCATCATTACGATAAAATTCACTTATTTCACTCATTACAATTTCTTCAATTGAATCATTCGGATTTGCTGTAATAGTGTCTGGGTCAACAATTTCCAATGGGTTTTGTAATTCACCTGAATCGGTTGTAATTTTCATTCTTTCCTTTTCTGCTTCAAGTTGTTGTGGTTTTATTCCAGCAGCTTTAATTGCTTCACTATTAATACCAGTAAAATCAAGAACAACATTACCTGCTTTAAAGAAAAGTAATCTATCGAGTTTAATACTTCTCGGTGCATTCATTAACGGTTTAACTTTACCAGTTTTTTCGTCCTTATAATACAATAAGTTTCCTTGACTATCTTCTTGTTGTTTGTTTCTATCAAATACCGTCAATATGTTATGCTCTTTTCTGTTCCAAATTCCTCTTGCTTCTCCGTCTTTTTTCTGACTAACATATTTTACCTTTCTTCCATTAAGTGGACGTAAGGATTTATCAGCTTTAATGAATAGTACACCATAATAGATATTTCTATTAATAATGTCACGCATTTGCTGTACTTCTTTTGGATGCGATTCAAACGTTAACATAACTAATATATTTTCCTATAAATACTTTACAGGAAAAATAAAGATGTGAGTATTAACGACTATCAAACTGTTTGTTTTTCTTCTTCTGGGAATAAAACAAGTTCAGTTCTTAATGTTGCAGCTAAGAAAATATACGTAAGCAACATGAATATTGGGTGGAATAATCCCAAAAATAGCCATAATAATCTTATTCCAAGCGGGTTTATTTCAGGGTCAATGAATTTTGCGATGCCACCACAGACTCCGCAAAATACTCTTTTTTGTGTTTTTTTCAGGGTTGCCATATTTTTGTTTTACTTAAAGACTGATAGTTTTATAAAATGATGCATTATTTTTTAAAATTAATTTTGATTTTTTGTAGAAATTTATTATATTAGTACTTTAAATTTTTATTAATATGTTTTATGATGATGATGAATATGACATCGAAGATGAAAGAACAAAAATTATAGAATCCGCCAAAAGAAATAAACGTGGTAGTGGCGAAGAAATTCAGTTATATGAGCAACTTTCACTTGCACTTGAATTAATGAAAGATGATTCGTTTAAAATTATTGGGAGTAGAATTTGTGATGGAATTGATTTCCACATAACAACAGAATATCCAAAAGGATTACCATTTAATGTTGGCAGTATGTTTTTTAACATAAATACCACGTATGATGTGAAGATTCAGGAAACTCCTTTATACACAAAGGGTTTGAATAGAGACCCGGGTGAAATGAACTTTTCAATTAAAATAAAAAAGCACATTTGCTGCACTTGTAATCAAAATTCATATTATTCTACCTGTACTTGATAATCAAGCAACTATTAGGAAAAATAAGAAAAAATTAGGTTTTTGAATATTATTTTTTATACAATTGGCTTTTCAATTCATTGTAGCAAGTATGACTCCATTTTTTAGCAAATTTCTTAGTTAACTTTTCATGTGGATGCTTATTAATCCACGCATCTTCTTCAGAAAATCCTTGTTTTTTTAAGTTTTTATATTCACGTTGAAAGTCATCTTCACTTAACAAATAATGCTTATATTCGTGAATAATGGTGTCGCAGAGGTCTTTTACTGTTTTATGCCTACCAAGAAATATTGAAATTTCGCCATTAATAAAATGTCCGTACCTTCCTTTTCCATCGTGTTCTCCGTTAGCATATTTACCCTTTGTCTTATATACACGCAAAAAGGGATAATATTCCCAATATTCAGATTTTCCAAATTTTTTCTGACACCAATCTAAAATAAGAAGGACTTTTTTTCTATCTATTATTCCAGTAATGTCATGCATATTAAATTAATATTTATGACATATATAAATACTTATTGAATAGTCTCTACCTTATCTGGAATCATTTTACCGCCTTGACATAATGAACATAACGCAGTACCTGCAGTTGATTTTGGGTCTGGTACATTGCCCATTCCATGACAAATTGGACATGTCTTAAACGTGGTCATAGTTTTTGGTTCATTGGGGATTGGTGGTGGTGGGGGAGCAAGTTTTTTTGCAATAAATTCATCTTTAACTTTTGTGGTTATGTTTTCAATTAATCTATATTTTTCATTGAAATCATATTTCATTTCCCATGTGACGTTTCCGCTTGCATGCCACCTGACCTGATAGCCTTTCTTTGTTACTGTTTCTATAGTCATTGCACAAAGACTACCAGCATATTTTTCTTTAATTAGGTAACTGTTGCCTTCTCTGAATTTTTTCATTTTGATTTAATCAACAAATCCTGTTATTTTTACTGTCTTTGGGTCGCACAGCATTTTAATTATTTTTCCATCTTCTTCAATATGAACAACCATCTTTTTATTTACCAGACCTTCACGATGATATGTTCTTCCTTTTTTTCCTGTTTTGGTCTCAACAAGATATCCAGCATCTGCGCTCATATCACATTTTTTATTTGATTTGATGTTTTACCAGCAAGGACAACTATTTGTAAATGAGGTATTGCTGCACTGCCTTCTGGTACAGTGAAATAATGTTCATTATAGTGAATAATATCCCATCCATCCGTAACTAATTTATCCAGAAATATTTGCAAATCATTTTCAAATTCTTTGCTGTCTGTTAAATTAAAAGTTTCTTTAATTCTTTTATACTTAATGTATTGCATAATTTTAAATTTAAACATCCAAATATAATGATTTTGTGTCTGAATTGCAAGTGTTTTAGTATTTATAATAAAATAATTGCAACTAAAAACATACTACTATGGGCGCAAAAAAAGACAAGGACATGAAGATTTTAGACCATAAGGCTAAGAAATTTAAGAATAAAGTAAATGTATGGAAAGAATATGGAATATCTCAGAAAAAAATTGACAAGTTAGAAGAAAAACAGGAAAGATACGAGGCTTGGTTAGAAGAGGCTGAACAAATGAATGATTATTAATAATTAACTGATTTAAATGAAAATCGGTAGTCATTGGCTACCGATTTTTTTATGTGTAAAACTATGGACAAAATTACATTCCAAATCAACTAATGGATAATCACACATTGTGGCACGATATTGTTCAAACTCTGTTTTATAATATTCAATAAAGTCATCAATAATTTTTTTTACATCAGCTTCAGTTTTTATTTTTTTTCGACTTTGTTTTACTGCTACAACTGACCATGCTTTCAAGTCGGTACTGATATTATTGTATTTTTCTTGGATATATTTAACAGCAATATCCACAAGAATAACCAGAATTTGAGCATCAATAACAGTTTTAACACCCGAAACTTCCAATACTGGTGCGTATTTTTGAATTAATTCGTTCACCTCATGTGCTGTTCTATTTGTTAAATCTGTCATATGCGTTTTTTGAGATTTGACAAATCTCAACTTTGCCAATAAATTCATTTAATGTTTTAGCATTGGCATAACTCATTGCATTTCTCAGGTAATGTTCAAAATTTTCAACCCAACCATCAAGAGTATATTCAACTTTCCTGATTCTGACAACCCCCTCAGAAGTCTTAAAACTCGTTTTTCCCATAGCTTTTTGTGCTCCCTTGGTACTCATACCCCTGAAGTATTTCTTTATGGGAAAACCCTTCTTAAAGGCAAATTTTGCCAATCTTTTGCCAATCCTAATCCCATATAAATAGTTTTTGGCTGAACTTTCAAGTGCTTTATTAAAAATAGAGCCAATCATAACGAAATCTGCACCCAAAGCAAGCGATTTTGTAATGTCTGAATAATCTTTCATTCCGCCATCAGCAACAATATATGGTGCTTTACCTTGATTAAGTGCTTCTATTTTATTTTTAATTTGCTTTATTTCATATATCAACGAAGCCATTGGATAACCAATACCTGATTGCTTTGTTGTTAAACAACCGTTTCCGTTGCCAATACCAATACGAATATAGTCAACGCATCCATGCATCCAATACCAATAATATGTTTCAGGGTTGGCAATGTTACCAACCATTATTTGGACTTCTGGTTTAATTGCTTTGATTTTTTTTGCATAATCCACGATTTTATCCATATGACCATTTGCTACATCAATTAAAATACACGAATTATATTTGACAAGTTTCAGATTGTTTGCCAGATGTTTGTCAATGTCATCGAATCCCATACTTATGAAGATTTTTGTAAAACTACCACTATGATAGTTTTCTTCAATAAAATTGAAGCTATCTTCATATTTTATAGTTCTTGGAAGTGCAACATTAATACCAGCATTATCAAATAATTTTACATTATTCAAATCCACAACAGTATCCATTGGTGCAGTGAATAATGGAAGTATTTCTGGTAATTTTATGTCTTTATATCTGCTGCTTATTTCGGTGTGAATACTTGGAACGATGAGAATATCATCAAAATCGAATTTGGCTTTTATGTTTTCCATTTGTCAGTCGAAAAAAGAAGTGTGTGCCTTTCTCAAAATGAAATTGATAAAAATGAGGCTTGATGTTTGATTCTTAAAATTTAAGTCAATGAATACACGAGTAATGAACATTCTTTAACGCTATCATTTTCCATAATTGTAGAACGCAAATCTTGCGCATGAATCAATTCATGTAAGTTACTCAGCACAACACCTCAGTGTTTTTATTCTTTTTTTGGTTCTTCATCTACTACAATATCTTCAGATGAATTACCCCAAGGAATATCGGTTGTATAGTTATATGTATCAATTTCTTCCTGAAGAGCATCCACTCTTGCTTGGAATTCCTTAACGTATTTATTACGTGTTTCTTCATCGACCTGAACGGCATATTCTCTCAATGCTTCTGAGCCAAATCTTCCACCTTCCTGAGTACCTTCTATCGTGCTCACGCTATTCCAAAAACTTATAAGTGCCTTATATTCAGCCATCACATAAATTTTTGACTGTATCTCACGGTTTGCTTCATTAATGACATATTTTAAGCCAGTGAGTTCATCAATTTTTTCAAGAAGTTCATCGTAAAGTTTAGGCACATTATATTTTTCAGCCTTTAGTGAGCCAACCAAATATGAATTTTTGGTTTGAATTTGTGCTTTTAATTGTGCGATTTCGCCAATTAATTTTTTTCTTAATTTTAATGCTTTGTGAAGTTTCATAATTTTATTTATTTTCTTCTGGTAATTTTTCTGTGTTTGTTGTGTCTGATTTAGGCTTTATACACATGTATATTAAGACAATGAACACAATGATATCAAGAATTATTGCCCAACTCATATCTTCGGGTGAATATCCCATTGTGCCACCAATATATCCAATTAAAAAGCCTATAACTAATGCTGCTCCAAGGGGTATTAGTGCTAACCACTTCCATCCACGATTCCAAGCAACAATTGATAAGATGACCTGCAATATAAATCCCATTAATTTGATTTATTAATAAATGTAATTTTTCAATGCAAGTATAATGATATTATTTTAATAAAGCAAGGTTTTTATTTTTAAATCTTTGTCTTAATCCTAAAATCAACAGACCAACCAATAGGCATATATTTGGGTTTCATTGTTTCAATAAAATGATTTCTCCAGAGTTTAACAAATTCTTCAATTTTTTCTTCGGTATCAAGTTTTTGCACCACATGATATCCGTGTTCAAATTGTTTTTTATTTTCTTCCTTAAATTCAAACGTATCAATTATTTGTTTTTCTTTCAGTAGCAAGTATAGCTTATACAATTGGATATAATTTAAACTTACAACAAAATTCAATGGTATTTCAGTAGTTTCTGAAATAAAACGTAGTTTTTCTAATTTAATGTCATTTGGAAGTTTATCATATGATTTGAATATTGAATGAATTGCGTTAAGTAATATTGAATTGTCTTTTCCTGCTTCACGTAATTTTCTCGTATATTCTGCATTAAGTTCACCGATTGTTTTTACATCATAAATTTTTGCTATTTCATCCTTATATTCAATTGCATGCTTTTCATATTCAGAATGAACCTCATGATTAATCAGCACAACATCATGATGATTTTTTGATTTATATTCTTCTGGAAAATATGTACGATAGCAATATGGGACTATATGATGCCGTTGCAAATCATTTTCACGACCCGTTACAACGCATCTTACAATCCGCACATTACGTCCAAATTCTTCATTATCTTCAAAACCATTGCCTCTGGGAACGAAAGTTAATTTAATTGATTTATCACCAAATAAAATAGCAAGATTCCTTTCTAAATACCAGAAAGCCTTTTTCTCCCCGCACGTAAACATATGCTTACCGTTGGGATGAAAGACTTTCCAGTTTTCAGAATTAAGGTTCTTGCTACCTACTTTCAGGATGTTATTCCGTTCTTTGCCGTTACTTATTTTCTCCATAATAGATACGCATAAAATTTCTTCGTATCGTTTCATAATCACAATCAACGATAAAGGTTCGGAAACCTGCTTCGCTGGCAAAATGATTTTTGAATTTTGACATAGCAGCACCCAATTCTTTTCCTTTAAGATTGGGAAGCCATGACATTACAATATCACCATTGAATTTTTGTGATATGTATTTATCAACCCTATCTTTATCATTCAGGCTTTCAATCTTTTCCTTTAGCTTTGCTTCAGGAAAAAAGAAATCGATTGGTGTTATATATTTTGACTTATCAGATTCAAAATCTTTTTTTACCACGATATTATTATCCTTCAAATAATTCAAGAATAAATGGTATGAACCACGTTTACGATTTCTTTTCTTATCGATACTTTTAAGATTTTCCATTTGAAACATTTCTGAATCAAAGTTCACACTATCTATTACAAATTTAAATATGTCTTCAAGCGTTTCGAAACCTTTCAAATATCTATCATAATCGTAGCCACCAAATTCAAATATTTTTCTTGGGTCGGTGGTCAATAGTATATTTGCAGAATTCGTACCACGAAAATTCCTATACTTATAATGCAATCCGTCCCAACCATATGACAATCCAAATTTATGAAAGGTTTTACCCATTATGTTTCCAAGTGGGTCGTATGAGTAATAGATTTGCGCTATTTCCCATTTATCTTCCTTTATTGGTATAAAGTCAACTTGGAAATTTTTATAGTCAAATGAGAATACACCACCATTATTATGTATTGCCTGTGGATTGAAATGTTTTTGTATATATTCTCTCCAGTTTATTGTAACGTCATGAGCCATACACAAAAGCAAATCCAAATCACCATGATTTTCTTTGGTGTGGTAACATTTTACCACAGTAGTTGATACTGGCAAATTAAATGCTATATTATCTTGAAGTTCTTTCGCAAGACTCAAGAATTCAGCAGTATTTTTTCTTTCAGTGAAAACACCATATTTATTAAGTGCCTTTCCGCCCATAATTAATTCATTTTTTTTTACAATAATACGAAAAACAAATTAATTATGTTGCATCTTTTTAGAAAATTCTGAAAGAAATAATATTCTCGTTGATATCTGGGGTAGATAATGTCCAATTATTATATTCTTCTAATTCATCGAGAAGTCCTTCAAGTTCTTGTAAATCTTTTTCATATGCTTCTTGTAGTAATTCTTCAGAACTCATTGCTTCAAAACTGTAATTAAATTCTTCGTCATCTTCGTTTGGAGCAGCAATTTCTTCTGAATCATTATCAAGATTATATGTCCAGACAATACAGTTTCCTTGCAATGTAAATTCACCTTTTAAATCTTCAGGAAGAAACTTATCTTGAATTTCTTCAAACAATTCACTGATATTCATAGAAATAATATATTTATGATAAAATAATTTTTACCATAAATAGAGGAATTGTTAGAAAAAGACGTTAAAGTGCGTATAAAATAACGAAATATACGCCTAACATTAATAAGTTACCAATCATTGTTGCAATAATGTCCCACTTATCTTGTTTTTGGTCTAATGATTCTTTAATTTTTGCTGCAATAAATGTGAAAATAATTGAATTAATTGCAACTGGATATGGATGCCACCATCCAAAACTAAGAATACATAGCATGGTAATAAACACTCCCATGCCAAAGTGTGCTACTCTATCTACACCAATTTTCTGCGTTAGAAAATAGTATAATTTAATAATTAATTTTTTCATGATATTTTATTTTTTATTGTGTTTGTATTTCGGAAGGAGACCCGCTTAATTGACTTAATGCACTTGAACCACCCTCAACAAATAGCGCAGCTAAGTCAGAACGCTGGTGTACCACATTTAATATTTGGTCGAGAATTGGTAGCTTTTCTTCTGGTGTTCTTGCTCTTCTGACTTGTGATAATAATGTTGTTAATCCGGGACGACTGCCACCAAAATCTGAAAAAGCATAATCACTAATTTCTTTAACGTAATCCCAAAAATCTTCTACGTCTTGTTCTGTGTAGCCATATTCTTCAAAATCATCACTTGGGTCTACGGGAGTATGCCCTGATAGTTCTGTATTAACGTATAGTTTGAGTATATTGTCAGTAATAATGTCTTCAATCATTTCAAGACCTGCAGTGTCTCTAACAATACCCATACGCATATAATCTTCCCAAATTTTTTTTAATCTTGGAAATGGTATTACTTTCCAAGGTTGTTCTTTAATACCACGTTTTTTATCTTGAAGAAAACCCGTTAAAATATCAGTTTTAACTTGGTCAAGTCTGTCATATAAACCCCAATCAGTATCGTCATCGTCATATTCACGCAAATATTTAATGACTTCTTCTTTTATTATTTTATAAATGTTCTTCATTAAAACGAATATTTTTTATAAATACTATCTTCGGTATATTAAAATTCCTTGATAGTTCCATATCAATGTGTTAAATTTATGCCCAGATTTATTAAACAAATGAAGCAAAGACAAGAAATAGACCTCAAATTGATTGAAGAAGCGAAAAATGGAAGTCAAGTGGCGTTTACAAAACTTTATAAGCATTATCATAATATAATACAATATAACATTTTTCTACTTGTATATAATACATTGGATGCGGAAGACCTCACTATGGTAACGTTTGAAAAGGCATTCACCAATTTAGATAAATATGTTCCAGCAAATGAATTTCAAACTTGGCTGTCAAGAATCGCAAGAAATACGGCAATTGATTTCATTATTCAAAAGGGAAGGAGACCGTCAAATGATGCTGAAATAAATGATTCACATGTTTTGGGATTATCTCATACAAGAACACCAGAAGAACAATATATTTCAAAAGAATTAGGAAAAAGACTTGATGTTGCGCTTAATAAAATTAAACATAATTATAGAGAAGTAATTAAATTAAGATATTATGATGATTTGGAATATGAGGAAATTTCGTCAAGACTAAATATTACGGAAGGTGTTGCAAGAGGTTATGTTCTTCGTGCTAAAAGGAAATTAAAAAACCTCATTGTGGAAAATTAAAAAGCCAGATTTCTCTGGCTTTTTTATTTCCTATACCAAAATATTGATTGTATATATTTTTCGTCATAAGATAATGTTGAATCGATTGGTGACCAAATCATATGGTCAACACCATCATGTCTTTTATATCTAATAACGTCATAGATTACAGTCTTGTTGGGGTTTTTTAAGCATTGACATGCACATGCACTATCAAGACTTATTAAAAGGTCATTAACTTTCACCTTTCCAATAATTTCTCCAACATTTCCCATATTTGAAATATTTTCGATTTTAAAAAATTCTTTGGGTAGTTGAGTATATTTTGTCTTATTTGTTATGGATAGCTTATACCAATTCAACCACAAGAACTTTTTGAACTGCCCGTCAAATCCATAATTATCAAGTATCCATGCTCTTTTAACTGTTACGTCAGGTATTATCGTATCTCTTGCTATAATACATTCGGTGTTTGATTCCCACTCTCCTTTTATATAATTGGAGAGTTTTATTTCCTGTGCATCAATAGCAATACAGGAAAGAACTGCAATTACAAATAGTGCAATTTTTCTCATGTTATTTTTTTTTGTTGGTTAGTAAACTTGTTTTTACTCTTTCCTGTCAGCAAGCACATCCCAAAGCCACAAGCCACCTAATATTAAGATAATGCCACCAACAACAGCAAATACTGTCATTAAAGACTTGTCTTGCCATATAGTTGTTTCTGTTGCTACATTTTTTACTGCTTCAACGGCTGTTGAATCAATGACAGTTTTTACTGTGTCAATCACTGCTTTCGTTGTATCTACAATATTCATAGTATTGATATTTAAATTAAATAATCGTCCAAATATAAATAATGCAAATTTAAAAAACAAATTTTTTTGACTAAATGTTGAAAATCACTGGACTATTGACACACATATAGTCTTCATCGAGGTTTGAAGCGTTAATAAAGGTAGTATTTTCAATAACCTTTATTCCATATCCGCTATGGATGTGACCAAATATGTGAACTTTTGGTTTAATTCTTTCTACAACTTCTTTATAGAGACTTGGTGAACCCGTATGAATTTTATCATAAATGCTCCAATCAAAAATTGAATATGGTGGACAATGCGTTATTAACACATCAGTGTCATCAGGTATGGCTGCCCAATGTTGTGCTAATTTTTCCTCTGGACGGTTAAATGCCCAATTATTAAATGGCAATTGTACGGGAGTTCCCCAGAATTTTATTCCATCAATTTCCACACCAGAATCTTCGAGATATGTTACACCTTCGGGCACTTTTTCACGTGCAATTATTCCATTAATTTCAAACAACCAGTCATGATTACCAGCAATGATTAGTTTATGCTTATATGGAAGATTTGAATACCAGAACATAAAACTGACAATCTCATGACTATGACCAACAGATGTAAAATCACCAGCATGAATAATAACATCAGCGTCTGGTAATTTTGCCAAACGCTTATGTTTATTGTGAGTATCTGATATTATACAAAGTTTCATTTTTTATTTGGACAATTTGCATTTTTTAATTCACATAATATGTAATTAATGCTATGTTCAACATCTTTGAATACTTTTGAACCAAATAAATATTCAATGAGTTGTTCTGAATAATAGTTTAATTCGAATTCATAAAATGTTTTTCCATCGCTGTGCCATAAAGAATTAATATATAAAGAAAAAATGTTACCATCTGCTCGTTTTATTGTTTCTGGTAGTTCTTTAAATTTATTTATTATGTTATTGCTTGCATTTATTTTTTCTAAAAACTTAATAAATTCTTGTTTTGTATAGGTTGTAGGGTATATCTTCATATATGTATCTATTTTTTAATTGGTGTTACTTTTATTGATAATGAGTCTTTTGCAGCCTTTGCTTGTTCAAGTTCAGTTTCAACTCTTTTGGTTTCTTCCATTGTAACAATCTCAAGCATTCTTTTCAACATTTCTTTATTAGAACCACTATAATCAATAATCATTCCAAGTTGTTTTTTATTATATTCTTGAAAATCTGCAAATGCATTATATCCGTCAATATAAACTCTGTCAATTCTGGAATCTAATCTACTTAAACCAGTGTTCACTTTATCACTTAATATTGTAACTGCAGTTGCATTTTCATCAAGACCTTGTTGAATGTCATCCAATCTATTTAGACGTGTTGACTTAATTTGACCATATGTAAAAGCAGCACCAATTAAAATAACAGCAATTCTAACAGTCCATTTCAAAATTGTTTTGGAATGACTTGGCTTTACTTGTACTTCTTCGACAATATCAGTAAAAATATTTCCCATTATTTTATAATTTTTCCACTCATAAATACTAACAAAAATGGCACTAACTCTAAATTATTGCCATTTTTGTGATAATTAACTTATTTTAATAATGGCAAGTCTTTCAATGAGTTAATGCGTAAATGACCAACATTGTGTCTTAAATTCCAAGGTGCTGTATACAAGTAAGTGCATATTCCAGCATTGTTTAATTCAACAAAATTATCGTAAAAGTCATCAATAAATATATCAACGCCAGAATTTCTTGCTGCTTCGACTTTACTTTGTCTTAGTTCAAGGCTGATTACTGGTTTTGGTGGAAATCCATTTTTATTAAGCCATTGTTCAGTTATTTCACGTGCGACTGGTCTCGATGTTATGTAACAATGAGGTTCAAATGGAATATCTTCTGGACTAATAAGTGGCTGAATATTTAAATAAAAATTATCCAATGTCTTTGCTTCACGCATGGCTTTAAATCGCTCTCCAATTTTGGGGTCAAGATACCATGTTGTTGGAGTAGGACTAACTTCTGGATATAATTCGTGCCACGCTCTTGTGAAATCAGCAAGAACTCCGTCTATGTCTAAGCCAATTTTAAGAAATACTTTTGTCATAATCATTAAAAACCTTTTCAGCAATTTTTTGAACAAAATCCCGTAAATTCTCGATTGGTGGTATATTATCGTAAACATAATCAAACCCATCATAGTCATCCAAATCAATTTCAGATTGATGTGTCATGTTCCGATTATCGCCAGATTTACTATTTAATGGGTCTCCATTTAATCTTATTACGATTCCGCCTCTTTCTTTTATTATATTTGCTTCATTCTTAAATCGGACATCGGTAATAATCCAGAAATCCTCATCCTTTCTATATGTTCCAAATAATGAAAGAACCCACGCATCAGGATGAATATTATTTCTGATTGCTTCAGTGCCAACCTTTTGCTGCATTTCACCGATGGTCATTCCCCATTCTGGCAAATATTTTAATTTACCTTCTCGTGATAAAGCATCTTCCATTGAAATGCCTGTTAAGATACTAACAATCTTTTTCAAGTTATATGCAAATTTTTTGTTTTCGAAAAGAATTCCATATTTGTACTTTACATGTGTAATAAAAAGGTCGGCAAATGTATCTTTGCCACTACCAATTTTACCGCTAACACCTATTACCATTTTTCTTATTTTTAATCAAATTATTTTTTCTTCCAAATCCACATCGGTTCTGCAAATACGCCAACAGTATCTGATGAAATACTCATTGGACGCTTTGGCATTCTTAATCCGATTGCACCAACATAAGTAAATTTATTAGTACTACCAATATAATCGTTCATTCTGTCACAAATTTTGAATTGTTGATGTCTTGTATAAATGTCACTTATATTAATAACTAAATGTCCGCCAGATTTAAGATTTTTACTTTGAACCCAAATTGCTTTATTTAAAAAATCATTCATCCATGAATCAAAATTTTTATACATCACATATGACTGGTCTTCACTTTGGTCATATTTTTCTTTATCGAAATATGGGGGTGATGTAAATATTAAATCATACTTGCCTTTTAAATTTAAAAATTCATCCTCTGCACGTCCCGATGTTAAATGAAAATCTGTAAATTCATCAGAAATTGAATTATAACATTTGATTTGATTCGCATATCCCTGAAATAAAGATTTATTGGGGTCAATTCCTGTGTATTTTTTTACATATTTTGATGCAGATGCCCCCGCAATTCTGTCACCCCAACCCATACTAAAGTCCAAAACTGTTTCGGCTTCAAACATGTCATATATTGCTTTAGCTGCAGATGGTCTAAATTGTGCTGCAATATACTTTCTAAGCGAGATAATGTTACGAAGGACTGTTGGGTTAATCTCTTTGACTTTGAGGCTAAAAAGTGCCTTAAACAGCGTTAATCTGAATTTTTCGGTTTCCCATGTCTTTTGTGGAGAAGGGTAGCCAGTTGCATCACATTTCCAGCGTTCAACCTGATGATAAAAATCACTGGCTTTATTGCCAACATTTGATGTGTCAATATATTTGTCAATATATGGATATAAATATTCAAATTTATTAATCCATATACCATGCTTAATTATCTCTGAAGTGTTAAGATTTTTTAAAGCAAGAAAATCGTCAATTGCATCTTGTTCACTTATTTCACGATACGGCAACTTTATATTAAATTCTATAATCGCATCAGATATTTGCTTAATTATGAATTCCTGAGAATATAAATGAACAATATTTTCCCAATCATCCTTGCCAACAATCAATTCATTTTCAATGACAAAATTTTCAAATATATTTTTCATTTTTTCCTTTCAATAATTTCAATGCCGTATGTTTTTTCCAGTTCTTTATACAAATCCACGTGTTCAATGGTCTCAGTTTTTACGTCATCATTAATTGAATAAACTTCAAGTTCTTTGATGTCCATCTGATAATCTTCAATTGTCTTTATTTTTTCATCTCTGGATTTTTTCCTGATTGAAGTAACAAATGTAAAATAGGCACGAAGATTGCCCGGGGGTAAATCGGGGTGTGACACAATACGAAGCGAACCAATTGGTTTATCAGTTTGATTTTGACGTAAAATCCAACGTGCATCTATACGAAGTTCGCTCACATATCCTCGGATTCTATCCCAATATGTGTTATTTAAATCAACTTCTTCCATAATTATTTTTTACAATCACAATCGGTGCAATCACAACCACCAATATTTGGGTCATAATCTAACTTAACAACCCTTTCAGGGCAACCATGAATTTCCATTGCACGTACCGCCAATGCAGCAACTTTACGTAATTCGTGTGTTGCACCTTCTGTGTCGAGATGATAAATTCTTTCTTTTGCCTTGCTTACATGATATTCAATGTAATTAACCCATTCAGCAACAGGTTTTTCTTCGTCTGGAGTACCATCTAATCGTCTACGTACACTCCAAGTTGAATCTTGGTAATCTCTTTCGCCATCAATGCGATTGTATATTTCTTTTCTTTCCATTTTTAATCCATTTGTTAAGTTATAACCAGCATCACGGTAATTAGTGAGCATATTATTTAACTTAAATAAATCAAATTCGCTTGAATCAATGAATTTGATAATTTCATCAATATTAGTTTCACCATAAAATGTCCAACCAATATTAGGATATTTTATGCTCGGCTTGTTTATTAATTTTAATTCATACCCATTCTTTTTTGAATTAGTAAGACCAATTTTTAAAAAATCTGGTGTTAATTCTTCAGGATAATATTGAATTGCATTTATTATTTGATATAAATCAGTCCAGAAATGACTATTTGAAATAAACTGCATATAATTTGCGTTTTCCATTTGATTAACGATTTGCTTTACGTGATGCTTTCTGTGCTCTGTTTTTACGTCTGCGTTCTTTACGGTATGCCGTACCAAATTTAACAGTAGTTATATTACCGTTATGCTTCACGTTTTTAAATCTTATTTTTGATTCTTTAAGTGCGTTGATGAAGAGTTCACGCTTTTCTTCTTCGGTGAGTTCCTTTTCTTCACCATCATTTACACCATCATTTACACCATCATTTACACCATCACTTTCTTCTTTCGGACTGAATTTTTCAAGTTCTTCTGGTGTCAAGATTGGAAGTTCTTCTTTCAGTTCTGTTCCAAAAGTTCCACCTGTTATTGTTGCTGTTATTGATTTTTCTTCAAATGTTGGGAATTCATCGATTCTTCCTTCTTCTTCTGTTTTGGGTGTAAAAATTACGCCATCATTGTTTTCAGACATATTAATATGTTTAACATAAAAATTATTTTTCGTAAAACTACACAATCTAAAGAGAAAATGCAAGAAAAAAAGGGGCGACTGCCCCTCTTTTTTTATTCCTTGTCTTCAAATTGATATGCTTTAAGCAATTTATCAATCTCGTATTGATATTTTTTGAGAGGATGATTTTCTTCTGACCATCTCGATTCAATTTGAGAAAGGCTTTTACCTCTGGCAATACCATAAGCTGCATACATGATGCGTAATTTCTCACGATTTGCCATGTGCTGATATGTGGCATCTTTTGCCGACATTAACCTATCACCTTTAATGTGAACGGTTTTTCTCTGATTTTTGTAAAATTTCTGAATTTCGCTTGCTTTTTTAATAGCGTCCTTCATTGCTGCGATATTTATTTTAACTAAAGTTTCCATAATAATATGATTTTAAATTTATAATAATTTTTATACATTTTGTATTATACATTTTGTATTATACATTTTGTTGTATTTCGCATTATGCATTTCACATTTTGCGTTACGTAATTTACGTTACGTATTTTACGGAATTCAAATTATTATGGTGGTCTGATATTTACCTATGTACCTTTCATAACATTAATATTTTTCCATTTTTTACCTTTGTTTATTTCACATACGGTACTACAACTTATATTATATTTTTTAGCAATTTCTTTTTGCATCACACCAATTTGTAGTGCTTTTTTAATTTCCAATACGATGTTTGGTGTTAATTTTTTTGAGAAAATTCCTGATGTATATATATGTTTTGAATTTTCTGCATGTTCAATCCATTCCAAATTAGTTTCACGATTATCGGTTTTAATGCCGTTAATATGATTAACAATAAGATTTTTATTATCATTATTTTTAAATGTAATTGCAACCAATCTATGCACCCTATGTGTTTTTGCATTGTGTTCATAATCAGTTAATCTTACAACAAGATAATCACGAATAAAATTTTGACGCATTATTTTATCTGTATTGGGATATCCATGTTTTTTTATACGACCCATATTTGACACATAATATAATCCTTCATAGTTGGGTATTGATTTCCAAATTTCGTCTTTTAAATTGCTGGTATTTAAATTTTGATAAATTTTGCGAGCACTATTTTTATAATCTTGTGCATTTTTTTCTTTAACAATATTATCAATATCAACATTTATTTCACTTATTGGGATAAAACCATCTGTTGATTGATTTTTAACATCTCCATAATAATCGACAGTCTCAACATATGGATTACCAAATTCAAAATTAATGAAAATGAATTTACCTTTATACCATTTGGCTATACTGGTATTTCTGCAAGTACCCATGTAGTACGAACCTTCTTTTAAATTTAATTTATTTATCATAATTATAAATTTAATAATAAATACTTGAATTGCAAATAAAAATACCTCATTTGCGAATTATTGAAGTGCTAAATCTAATTTTTTTGTATGCAATTGCATTTCAGGCGTACCATAAAAACAAAAAGCAGTCATCTGGTTCTGAACGTCAGGCTCATAAAAAGCAATAACGTCAGCACCATAGTACTGCAATTTATTATAAAGGTCTTTGAGGGATTCTTCGTTATCGGTTGATAACGATATTAAATAATTGGATTGCTCTTTCCATTCAGCAAATTTGTCAGGAAATTGCTGTGCAAATTCAGCAATTGCATGCCCTGACTGGACGAGTTGATATCCCGGAGAGATATCTTTGCGAGTTACGGTTACTAATTTTACCTACTTCATTGTACTTTGTTTTTTAATAAATACTTAGAATTGTCGAAATATTTCATAACTAATTGTTTCGCTGATTTTAGATAAAAATGGTATCTTTATTGTATATATTATGCCATTATCAAGCTTACGTATCTTAAAATCTTTTTCAATGATAATATATTGATAATAATTTCTGTACTTTGTGAGTAAAATATATGTTTCCTTATCTACTTCTCCGTCACTTGTATTTTCTTTTTTTTCGAAACTTATTATATCGTAACTTCCCCATTCTTTACCATCAGTGTATGTTAATTTCAAAACTTTACCATCGAAATTTACACTAATTGGAGTTTTTAATGAAGTGAATTCGTAATCCCAAGTGTCTCCCAATATAATTGATGACTTTTCATTTGCCACAAATTTAATTGGTGATTGTCCAAATGAATTAAGAGTGATAAATAATATTGTCAATAATACCACGATGTTTTTCATAACCAAAATTTTGTTTAATGTTACAAATATACACAAAAATTTTATTCTACCAATTTAATTTCGAAGTATTTTTAAAAGTTTTTCCGTATCAACATTAGTTTGATTGATGTTAGATTCACGTAATAATAACCAAATTTTATGTATTTTTATTCTATTTGATATTATGTTGCGATTATTTTCTCCCATATAGTGAGTGGAAGAACCATCAATAAATAATGTAACTTCATCGATAAATTTAATCGTTTTTTCGGTAATATTTTTTATTGTGTTAATGTTAATTGGATTTAAACGCAGATTCCTAAATTCGACATTAATGTGTGCCGAAATATTATTTCTATATTTAATAATCGTATCAATTTCATCACTATTTATAAATTGTGTTATTTCATTTAATAAAAATACAAATTC
>Ga0209604_1000750_pt1 | contig 29155 bp, 14 predicted proteins | sample AD_UKC097_MetaG_FD_184405 | JGI IMG/M metagenome (GOLD analysis project Ga0209604, IMG submission 184405) | Active sludge microbial communities of municipal wastewater-treating anaerobic digesters from USA - AD_UKC097_MetaG (SPAdes) (version 2) | ecosystem: Engineered > Bioreactor > Anaerobic >... | reverse complement strand
GGTGCGCGACCGCGGGCACTGCATCGTCTGGCGCGCGGACCGGCTCGGCATGCCGCTCATCGAGACCGTCACCGGGCCCGACCTGCGCACCCCCGACGAGGTCGAGGAGGCGATCCTCCTCGTCGGCCGCGTCTGCCGCTCGACGGGCCACGTGAGGACCGGCATGGGCGCCTCCCGCCAGGACGTGAACGTCTCCGTCCGGGGCGGCCGGCGCGTCGAGATCAAGGGGGTCCCGAAAGCGGGCTGGGCGCCGCGTCTCGTCCATGGCGAGGCCTGGCGGCAGGTGAACCTCCTGAAGCTGCGCGACGAGCTCCACCGCCGCGGCTTCACGACGCCCGCCTCGCTCCGGATCGAGTCGCAGGACGTCACGCAGCTCTTCGCGGCGACGGAGATCCCGTACCTCAGCCCCGCGGCGTGGGAGCGCTGGGTCGAGGAGGAGAAGATGCGCCCCGGCTTCGAGCTCGGGAAGGGACCGTACCGCGTCCGCGCGGCGCGCCTCCCCGGCCTCGCCGGGACGCTCTCCTGGCCGACCCAGCCCGAGCACGTCTTCGCGCACGAGCTCTCGGGCCGCGTCCGCGTCATCGCCGGCCTCGACCAGGTCCCGAACCTCCTCCACTCCGAGGCGTGGCCCGACTCGCGAGGGGCGCGGATGGAGCTCAAACGCCTCCGCGGCCGCCTCCGCTGCGGCCCGGACGACGCGATCGTCGTCGTCTGGGGCCCCGAGGAGGACGCGGTCACCGCCTGCGAGGAGATCCGGCTCCGGTACGTCGACGCGATCCACGGCGTCCCGAACGAGACGCGGCAGCCTTTCGCGGACGGCTCGACCGACTTCGAGCGGATCCTCCCCGGCCCCGACCGGATGTACCCCGACACCGACAGCCCTCCGACGCGCGTCGAGCGCGAGCGCGTCGACCGCCTGAGGTCGTCGCTCCCGGAGCGGCCGTGGGACCGCGAGAAACGCTACACGGACGCGGGGGTTCCGGTCTCCACGGCCCACTTCCTGATCCGCCGCGGCGCCGCGGCCGTCGTCGACCGGCTCGCGAAGGAGACGGGCGCGTCGGTGCGCGACGTCGCGTTCCTGTTCGGCGAGAAGCTGAAGGGGCTCCGGAGGGCCTCGTTCCCCGTCGACACGATCCCCGAGGAACGGTGGATCGAGCTCCTTCGCGCCTTCGTCGCCGCCCCCGTCCTGAAGCAGGCGTGGGAACCGATCGTCCTCGCGATCGCGGAGGCGCCGGAGCTTCCCGTCGCCGACCTCCTCTCCGAGCGCGGCCTCGGACAGGAGCCCCCGGCCTGGCGCGAGGGGATCCCCGCGGCTTTCGCCGCGGCGCGAGACAGGGCCTACCGGAAGGAGGACGCCGAGCTCGTCCGCCGGCTCGCCTTCGCGGGCCTCATGCCGGGTCTCCTCGGTCGCGTCCCGGCCACCGAGGTCGAGGCGGCCGTCGCGGCCGCCTCCTCTCCGAACGTTCCGGAGGTGCGCGCGTGAGCGAGATGAACGATCCCCTCAAGGGGTACAAGGGGCACGCGCGGGAAGCCCTCCTGAAGTTCGGCGTGAAGGTCTGGAGCGACGTGCGCGTCGTCAACGACGCCGGCTCGGTCTTCGAGGGAGTCATCCTCCCGAGGAGCGAGTCGTTCGACGACCTCCACCTCGTGATGAAGCTGAAGACGGGCTACAACGTCGGCCTCCACGTCGACCGGATCGAGCACGTCACCGAGGTCGGGTACAAGGAAGCGAAGTACAAGATTCCCGAGAAGGAGTTCCCCTCCCGGCCGACGCTGCCGAAGGTGACGCTCCTCGGGACGGGCGGGACGATCGCCTCGCGCCTCGACTACCGAACGGGCGCCGTCATCCCCGCCTTCACGCCGGGCGAGCTCTACGGGGCCGTGCCGGAGCTGGCCGACATCTGCAACCTGACGACGAAGAAGATCTTCGGGGTCTTCTCCGAGAACATGGCGATGGAGAACTACATCGTCCTCGCCAACGCCATCGGGGAGGAGATCGCCGCCGGCGCCGACGGGATCGTGATCGGCCACGGCACCGACACGATGGGCCACACGGCCGCGATCCTGTCGTTCATGGTCCAGAACAGCCCCGTCCCGATCGTCCTCGTCGGCTCGCAGCGCTCGTCCGACCGCCCCTCGTCCGACGCGGCGCTGAACCTCATCCACTCCGTCCGGACCGCGGCGCACTCCGACATCGCCGAGGTCATGATCTGCATGTTCGGGCCGACCTCCGACCGCTACGGCCTCCTCCACCGCGGGACGCGCTGCCGGAAGATGCACAGCTCTTACCGTTCGACCTTCCGGACGATCAGCGACATCCCGCTCGCCATGGTCAGCCCGACCTCGTTCACCTACCTCCACGACGACTTCCGGAGGCGCGACAAGACGCGGGTCCCCGTCATCGACCCGGTCTACGACGACCGGACGACGATCCTCTACTACTACCCCGGCATGAACCCCGACCTCGTCGACGCGCTCGTCGAGAAGGGGTACCACGGCATCGTCATCGCGGGGACGGGCCTCGGCCACGTCAACAAGCCGCTCTACCCGGCGATCAAGCGCGCGACGGAGGCGGGAGTCCACATCGTCATGGCCGTCCAGACGATCTGGGGCTTCGCCCAGATGTACGTCTACGACACCGGGCGCGACCTGATGGACCTCGGCATCGTCCCGCTCGACAACATGATCCCGGAGACGGCGCTCATGAAGCTCTCCTGGGTCCTCGGGCACACGCGGGAGCGGGCCGAGGTGATGCGCCTCATGACGACGCCGGTCGCGCACGAGATCACCCCGCGCGAGCCGCACAACGGCTACCTCGTCATGCAGGGAGGGCTCCCCGAGACCGAGGAGTGGGTGAGCGGGCACTGGAAGTAGGAGGGTTCAGCCCGTCCGCCGGATCTCCTCGAGCGTCGCACGGAGCGTCGGAAGGGCCGCGAGGTCCTTCGGCCGGCCAGCGGCCTCCTTCACCTCGATGAGGCGAGGCAGAGAGAGGACGGGCACGGCGAGGCCAGCGAGGTCGAGCGTGACGGTGTCGCGCGCGAGGTCCTCGTACGCGAGGCCGCCCGCGACCGCGCCCAGGAGGTCGAGAGGGCCGAGCGCCGTCGAGAGGAGGTGCTGCCCGGGGCCCAGGAGCGTCTCGCGGGTCGGCACGAGGCCCCTCGGGTCGCCGCGGTACCGGGCGTCGAGCTCGGCGAGAGCCGCCAGCAACCTGTCGACGTTCTCATCGGTCCTCCCGTGGACGACGTCGACGTCGAACGTGACGAGCGGGACGCCCTGGAGGACGGCGGCGACTCCCCCGACGACGACGAAATCGACACCGTGGCGGGAGAGGAGCTCGAGCGTTCGACGGTAGCGTTCGTTCACGGCGACGCCGGCTGCGGGACGACGTGAGCGCGAAGAGCCTCGAGCTCCCTCGCGGCCGCGTCCGCGAGGGCGAGCCGTTCGGCCGGGCTCTTCGCGAGCCACTCCCGGATCAGCGTGAGGTCGACGCCCTCGGCGGACACGTCCGCGGTCGCGCCTTCGTGCCCGGCGCGGCGCCCGACGCCGGCTTCTGCGTCTTCCGGTGCCACGTCGCGATCGTACTCCCGGTCGCTTCCCGCCGGACGGTCACGAGCCGGAGCCGGTACGATCGCCGGCGTCCCGCGTCCCCGGAGCGGGATCTAGGGGGTCCGATGCTCGCCCTCACCTACGAGAAGCACGGCGACCCGCGCGAGGGAGCCGTGAAGAAGGTCTTCGACCCACGGCCGGGGCCCGGACAGGTCGTCGTCCGCGTCGTCGCGGCGGCCCTGAACCCGGCCGACTGGAAGATCGTCGAGGGGAAGCTCCCGTTCCTCGTCTTCCCGAAGAAGCCGTTCGTCCCGGGCTGCGAGGCGGCGGGCGTCGTCGAGGCGCTCGACGCGCGCGTCTCCGGCCTCCGGGAGGGGGACGAGGTCGTCTTCTCGACAGGCCTCGGCGGGGCGCTCGCCGAGAAGGTCGCCGTCCCGGCTCTCCAGGTCGAGAGGAAGCCCACCGCGCTCTCCTTCGAGGAGGCGGCGGCGATCCCGGCCGCCGGGATGTCGGCGCTCCAGTCGCTCCGCGACCTCGGCGGGCTCCGCGCCGGGCATCGACTGGTCGTGAACGGAGCCGGTGGAGGAATCGGCGTCTTCGCGGTCCAGATCGGGAAGATCCTCGGTGCCCACGTCACCGCCGTCGCGAGCGCGGGGAAGCACGAGCTCCTCGACGGCCTCGGGGCCGACGCTCTCGTCGACTACCGGAAGACCGACTTCACGAAGGCGGGCGAGACGTGGGACGTCGTCTTCGACGTCGTCCCGAACCGGAGCTTCGCGGCGTGCTCCCGCATCCTCTCGCCCGACGGCGTCTACGTCACGACGCTTCCCGGCCCCGGCCCGATCTTCGCCTCGGTCGCCGCCGCGCTCCGCGCGCCGTTCGGCTTCCGGAAGCGGTGCCGCGCCCTGATGCTGAAGCCGCGCCCCGAGGACCTCGGCTGGCTGCTCGAGCGCGCCGCCGCCGGGACGCTCAGGGCGGTCGTCGGGAGGACGGTGCCGCTCGACCAGGCCGCCTGTGCCTTGTCGGACCTCGCGGCGGGACACGGCACGGGAAAGACCGTTGTGAAGATCGCCGCCTGAACGGGCCCCGTCGCCCGATCTGCCACGAACGGGGGCGCCAGCCTCGCCCCGGAGCCGACGACACGGACAGGGAAGCGCCGGGAGACGGGAGCCGGGCGGCGTTGGCTGGCCGCGCCCCGCCACCTCCCACCGTTCGGCGCGGACCCACTCGAGCCTCGGAGGGGGCGCCCCACGGGCGCTCCCTCCAAGGCGGATGACACCGGAAAGGTCAGGCGGCGGGGAGGGCCCTCCGGAGCAGGAGCATCCCCGCTCCGGCGATCAGCAGAGCGAGCGCGAGGAGCCCGGTCTCCGAGGCCGTGGGGACCGCGGCCAGGCCCTGGACGTCGACGGGCGCGGTCGAGACGTTGTTCGGTGGGGTCGGGTCGGGCTCGGTCATCGTCGCGGTGGCCGTGTTGGCGAAGGCTCCGGGCGACAGGGCGCGGACCGTCAGGACGACCTCGGCCTGGGTATCCGGAGCGAGCGCTCCGAGCGCGCAGGTCACAGTGGTCGTCCCGGAGCAGGAACCGTGGGTCGTCGACACGTCCACGAGAAGGAGCCTGCTCGAGAGCGGGTCCATGAGGACGACGTCCGTCGCCGTGCTCGGACCCAGGTTGCGAACCGTGATCCGGAACTCAAGCTCGGAACCGACGGAGACCACGCCCGACGAGGCGACCTTGGTGACGACGAGATCCGCGCTCGGGACGGCGGCGTCGGTGTCCGTCGCCGTGTTGTCGTCCGGCGTCGGGTCGGTGATGCCCGCCGGAGGCGCCACGGTGACGGTGTTGACGAGGTCGCCGGTGCGCCCGGCCGGGATCGTCAGCGTGAGCGTGTAGGTGAGCGTCGCGCCGGAGCGGACGGTAACCGTGTCGGCGATCGCCCCGGTGCCGGTCGCCGCGCAGGTGGAGCCGGCCGTGGCCGCGCACGTCCAGGAAGCCGTCGTGATACCCGATGGCAGCGGGTCGGAGACCGTCGCGCCGACGGCGTCGGAAGGCCCGGCGTTCGAAACGACGATCGTGTAGACCGCCGTGCCGCCGGGGGTGTAGGTCGCCGTGCCGTCGGTCTTCGTGACGGACAGATCGGCTCGCGGGTCGACGACGTCGGTATCGGTCGCCGTGTCGTTGCCCGGGTTCGGGTCGGTGACGCCCGCCGGAGGCGCCACGGTGACGGAGTTGACGAGGTCGCCGGTGCGTCCCGCCGGGATCGTCAGCGTGAGCGTGTAGGTGAGCGTCCCGCCGGAGCGGACGGTAACCGTGTCGGCGATCGCCCCGGTGCCGGCCGCCGCGCAGGTGGAGCCGGCCGTGGCCGCGCACGTCCAGGAAGCCGTCGTGATACCCGATGGCAGCGGGTCGGAGACCGTCGCGCCGACAGCGTCGGAAGGCCCGGCGTTCGAAGCGACGATCGTGTAGACCGCCGTGCCGCCGGGGGTGTAGGTCGCCGTGCCGTCGGTCTTCGTGACGGACAGATCGGCTCGCGGGTCGACGACGTCGGTGTCCGTCGACGTGTCGTTGCCCGGGTTCGGGTCGGTGACGCCGGCAGGAGGCGCCACGATGGCCGTGTTGGCGAGCGGGCCGGTGGCGGCGGGCGAGACGATTCCGGTCAGCGTGAGGTTCACGCTCCCTCCCGCGGACAGGCTCAGGCCGATCCAGGCCCCGGTCCCCGGGTCGTAGGACCCCACAGAGGGCGTGAAGGTCGCGCCCGTCAGAGCGACCGGGACCGCATCGGTGAGGACCAGGCTCGTGACTGAAGACGGGCCGAAGTTCGTCACTGTGATCGTCCAGGTCACGGACGCGCCCGGGACGTAGGTTCCGCTTCCGTCGGTCTTGAAGACGGCGAGATCGGCGGCGAGATCGAGTGGCGTCGTCGTCGTGGACGTGTCGTTGACGGGGTTACCGTCGGGGGTCGTCGACGTCACCGACGCGGTGTTGAGGATCGGGTTCGGCGAGAGGTAGTCGCCGGGGACGCTGAACGTCGCGGCGACGGTCACCGACGATCCAGCGGCGAGGTTTCCGAGCGCACACGGGAAGCCCCCCGCGCACGGCGCCGAGGCCGAGACGAACCCCAGGCCCGCGGGCGTCGGGTCGGCCAACGAGACTCCCTGGGCGCTGCCCGGTCCGAGGTTTCGGACCGTGATCTGCCAGGTGACCAGACCACCGGCCACCGCGGAAACCGGCCCTGTCTTGACGACGAAGAGGTCGGCCGACTCGGAACCGACGCCGACCGTAGTGATCGAGGTGTTGTCTCCCGGATTCGCGTCGGGCTCGGTCGAGGAGACAGACGCCGTGTTCGCGATCGGGTTCGGTCCGGCGTAGCCGGCGGGGACGTTGAAGGTCGCCGTCAGGCTCACGGTTCCTCCGGCGACCAGCGTGCCGAGGGCGCATGGGAACCCGCCGGCACAAGGCGCCGAAGCGGAGGCGAAGGAGAGCCCCGCCGGCGTCGGATCCGCTATCAGGACGGACGTAGCCGTCGCCGGGCCGGCGTTGCGAACGAGGAACGTGAACGTCACGTCGTCCCCTGCGCTCACCGAGGCAGGGCCCGACTTGACGACCGAGAGATCGACGGGGTTCGCGCCAAGGGCCGTTGAGGCCGGCGAGCTGTCGTTCGCGGGGTTCGGATCAGCCGTCGCCGTCGAGACCGTTGCCACATTCACGATCGGGTCGGGCGTCGTGTAGCCGGCCGGCACCGCGAATGTGACCGACACCGGAACGCTCGCGCCCGCGTTCAGTGTCCCGAGAGCACACGGGAAACCACCCGAGCACGGCGCGGAAGCGGAAAGGAAGGCCAGACCGGATGGCGTCGGGTCCGCGAGCGATACGCCGGCGGCGTCGTCGGGACCGTGGTTCGTCACGACGAGGGTGTAAGTGACGTTAGACCCCGCCGAGGCCGTAGCCGGGCCGCTCTTCACGACACCGACGTCCGCTGCGGGAGTCCGGCCGACCGCGGTCGAGGAGGACGACGTGTTGTCGGACGGGTCCGGGTCCGGTTCTTCGCCCGCGACAGAGGCGACATTGACGATCGGGTCCGGCGACGTGTAGCCGGACGGGACCGAATACGTGACGGAGAAGGTGACGGTGGCTCCGTTGGCGAGGCTCCCGATCGTGCACGGGAAGCCGCTCGAGCACGGCGCCGAGGCCGAGACGAACGTGAGCCCGGCCGGTGTCGGGTCGGTGATCGAGGCGCCCGTGGAATCGGACGGGCCGTCGTTGCCGACGACGAGGCTGAAGGTGACGTTCGTCCCTGCGGATGCCGATCCCGGACCAGCCTTGATGACGTAGAGGTCGGCGCGCGGCGTCAGCGTATCGGTGTCCGTCGCCGTGTCGTTTCCAGGAGTCGGGTCCGTCACGCCGGCCGGCGCGGTGACGGTCGCCGTGTTGGCGAGCGTGCCGGTCGCCGTCGCCGAGACGGTCGCCGTGACCGTGTAGGTGGCCGTCGCCCCGACAGGGAGGTCGACGGTGTCGGCGATGTTGCCGCTGCCGGAAGCCGTGCAGCTCCCGCCGCCGGTGGCCGCGCACGTCCAGGTGACGCCCGTGAGCGTGGCCGGGAAGGTGTCGGCCACCGTCGCGCCGGTGACGGCCGACGGGCCGACGTTCGTAGCCACGATGGTGTATGTGACGTCGTCACCCGGGATCACCGTCGTCACGCCGTCGGTCTTCGTGATCGTGAGATCCGCCGAGGGCGAGAGCGTGTCGGTGTCCGTCGCGCTGTTGTTGCCCGGCGTCGGGTCGGTGACGCCGGCCGGCGCCGTAACGGTCGCCGTGTTGACGAGCGAGCCCGTCGCCGTCGCGGAGACCGTCGCCGTCACCGTATAGGTGACCGAGGCGCCCGAAGGCAGGTTGACGGTGTCGGCGATGTTGCCCGAGCCCGAGGCCGTGCAGCTCCCGCCGCCCGCCGCCGCGCACGTCCAGGTGACGCTCGTGAGCGTCGCCGGGAAGGTGTCGGCAACGGTCGCCCCTATGACGGCCGAAGGGCCGACGTTCGTGGCCACGATGGTGTAGGTGACGTTGTTGCCCGGGATTACCGTCGTCACGCCGTCGGTCTTCGTGATCGTGAGATCCGCCGTCGGGTTGAGCGTGTCAGTGTCCGTCGCACTGTTGTTGCCCGGTGTCGAGTCGGTGACGCCGGCCGGCGCCGTGACAGTCGCCGTGTTGGCGAGCGTGCCGGTCGCCGTCGCCGAGACGGTCGCCGTGACCGTGTACGTGGCCGAGGCGCCGACGGGGAGGTTGACGGTGTCGGCGATGTTGCCCGAGCCCGAAGCCGTGCAGTTCCCGCCGCCCGCCGCCGCGCACGTCCAGGTGACGCCCGTGAGCGTGGCCGGGAAGGTGTCGGCCACCGTCGCGCCGGTGACCACCGAAGGGCCGACGTTCGTGGCCACGATGGTGTAAGTGACGTTGTTACCCGGGATCACCGTCGTCACGCCGTCGGTCTTCGTGATCGTGAGATCCGCCGTCGGGTTGAGCGTGTCAGTGTCCGTCGCCGTGTTGTTGCCCGGCGTCGGGTCGGTGACGCCGGCCGGCGCCGTGACGGTCGCCGTGTTGGCGAGCGTGCCGGTCGCCGTCGCCGAGACGGTCGCCATGACCGTGTAGGTGGCCGTCGCCCCGACAGGGAGGTTGACGGTGTCGGCGATGTTGCCCGAGCCCGAAGCCGTGCAGCTCCCGCCGCCCGCCGCCGCGCACGTCCAGGTGACGCTCGTGAGCGTCGCCGGGAAGGTGTCGGCAACGGTCGCCCCTGTGACGGCCGACGGGCCGACGTTCGTGGCCACGATGGTGTAGGTAACGCCATTGCCCGGGATCACCGACGTCACGCCGTCCGTCTTCGTGATCGAAAGGTCCGCCGTCGGGCTCAGTGTGTCGGTGTCCGTCGCCGTGTTGTTACCCGGCATCGGGTCGGTGATGCCGCCGGGGAGGGTGACCGTTGCCGTGTTGACGAGGGTACCGGTCGCCGTCGCCGAGACGGTGGCCGAGACGGTGTAGGTGGCGGTCGCGCCGGCGGGGAGGTTGACGGTGTCGGAGATGTTGCCGCTGCCCAAGGCCGCACAGCTTCCGCCGCCCGACGCAACGCACGTCCAGCTGACGCCGGTGAGCGTCGCCGGGAAGGTGTCGGAGACGGTGGCGCCGGTGACCGCGGACGGGCCCGCGTTCGCCGCCACGATCGTGTAGGTGACGTTGTTGCCCGGGACGACCGACGTCACTCCGTCGGTCTTCGTGATCGAAAGGTCCGCCGTCGGGCTCAGTGTGTCGGTGTCTGTGGCGCTGTTGTCACCCGGCATCGGGTCGGTGGTCCCGCCAGGCGCCGTCACTGTCGCCGTGTTGGCGAGCGTGCCCGTGGCCGTCGCCGAGACCGTCGCCGTCACCGTGTAGGTCGCGGTGGCTCCGGAGGGGAGGTTGACGGTGTCGGAGATGTTGCCGCTGCCCGAGGCCGTACAGCTTCCGCCGCCCGACGCAACGCACGTCCAGCTGACGCCGGTGAGCGTCGCCGGGAAGGCGTCGGAGACGGTGGCGCCGGTGACCGCGGACGGGCCCGCGTTCGTCGCCACGATCGTGTAGGTGACGTTGCTGCCCGGCACGACCGTCGTCACGCCGTCCGTCTTCGTGATCGAGAGATCCGCCGAAGGCGAGAGCGTGTCGGTGTCCGTCGCATTGTTGTCGCCCGGTGTCGGGTCGGTGACGCCGGCCGGGATCGAGACAGTCGCCGTGTTGGCGAGCGTGCCCGTGGCCGTCGCCGAGACCGTCGCCGTCACCGTGTAGGTCGCGGTGGCTCCGGAGGGGAGGTTGACGGTGTCGGAGATGTTGCCGCTGCCCGAGGCCGTACAGCTTCCGCCGCCCGACGCAACGCACGTCCAGCTGGCGCCGGTGAGCGTCGCCGGGAAGGTGTCGGAGACGGTGGCGCCGGTGACCGCGGACGGGCCCGCGTTCGTCGCCACGATCGTGTAGGTGACGTTGTTGCCCGGGACGACCGACGTCACTCCGTCGGTCTTCGTGATCGAAAGGTCCGCCGCGGGGACGGGAGTCGCCGGGGCCGACGCGTAGTCGTCTTCCGCAGCGTTCCCGTTTCCAGGCGTCGAATCCGGATCGGGAAGGCTCGACGTCGCGATCTCCGCCACGTTCGTTCCGTACGGACCGGTCAGGTTGACCGACGCCTGAACGTCGAGCGTCGGCGTCGCGCCGACACCGACGGTGCCGACGTTCCAGATACCGGACCCGGCGTTGTACGACCCCTGTGACGGGATCGCCCCGATGAACGTGTAGCCGGCGGGGAGCTGGTCCGTCACCGTGACGGAATCCGCCGGCGCCGGGCCGGCGTTCGCCACGGTGATCGTGAAGACGACCGTGGTGCCGACGAGGGGCGTTGCGTCCGAGACCGTCTTGAGGAGGGAGAGGTCCGCCTGCGCCGAGACGGTCAGGCTGTCGGACGCGAAAGCCGGGCTCGTCCCCGCGTTCGTGCTCGTCAGGAGCGACGAGGTGTTCGCGTAGACGCCCGGGACTCCTGCCGTCACTGTGACCGCGAGCGTGCAGCTGCCGCCTGCCGGGATCGATCCGCCGTTGAGACGGATGCCGACGTCACCGACTCCGAGGGCCCCGCCGCCCGAGTCGACGACCGTCCCACCGCACGTGCTGGAGACCGTCGTGCTCGCGAGCGTCATCGCGCCCGGTGACGTCGGGAAGACGTCGGTGAACGCGGGGGAGGCGAGGGCTGCCGCCACCGCGTTCGGGTTCGACAGGACGAACGTCAGGACGCTCGTGCCGCCGCCGAGGATCGTGGCCGGGGAGAAGGATTTCGCGATCGTCGGCGGGCCGGCGAGGACGGTCAGGTCGATGGACGGGCTCGGGCTTCCCGGGGTCTGGGTCTGGCTCGTCAGGACCCCCGAGGTGACGTTCGGGAAGATTCCCGGGCTCGGCGCGGCAACGACGACCGTCACCGTGCACGTCCCCGGCGCCCCGGCCGGGATCGTGAGGCCCGAGAAGGAGAGCGCCGTCTGGCCCGTGGCGAAGGCGTTCATCGCGGCCCCCGCGCAGGTGCCGCCGGCGTTCTGGTTCGCGCTGATCGCCATGCCGGCCAGCGTGTCGGTGAAGGAGGCCCCGATCAGTCCGCCAGGGAGAAGCGTCCCGTTGTTCGGGTTCGAGAGCGTGAAGGTGATCGTGCTCGTCCCGCCCGCGGGAATCGAGGCCGGGGAGAACGCCTTCATGATCGTCGGCTTCGCGACGGCCCGCAGCGTGTCGACCGCCGGATCGGGGTTCGTGGAGCCCTCCAGCGTCACGAGCGTGTTCGCCGCGATCGTGTTGACGTACGTCCCCGTCGCCCCGACCGTCACGGGCACCGTGACCGTGCAGGACGTCGAGGCAGCGAGCAACCCGTTCCGGACCGTCACCGTCCCGCCTCCGGCGGGGGCGTCGACAGTGGAGCCCGGGCAGGTCGTCGAGGGCGCCGGAGCGGCGGCGACCGTCACTCCGAGGGGCAGGTTGTCGACGAGGCCGGGGTTCGCGAGGGTCCTCGGGACGGTGTTCGTGTTGCTGATCCGGATCGTCAGCGTCGAGCTGCCGCCCACCTCGACCGTGTTCGGCGAGAAAGACTTCGCGACGTTGACGTTGCGGAGGATCGTGAGCGTCGCCGAAGGCTCGTTGTCGTTCGTGACACCCTGGGCGGAGGTCAGCGTCGAGATCGGGATCTGGTTAACGTGGTTCCCGTCGACGAACGCCGTTACGTTCACCGAGAGCGTGCAGGTGGAGTTCGCGTTGATCGAGGCCCCCGAGAAGCCGATCTGAGTCGCGAAGGGGACGGCTGAGATCGTCGCACCGCTGCACCCCGCCCCGGTGAACGTGGCCGCCGGGACGGAGTAGACCTCGACGGTCGCCGGGAGGAGGTCGACGAGGCCGACGTTCGTGAGGGCGATGGCCCCCGGACGGTTGTTCGCGACCGTGATGCTCGCGACCGACGGGGCGCCGCCGTTCGAGACGACGGGCGTGAAGGCCTTGTTCAAGGTGACGGCCGGCGCCGCCTGGAGCGTCAGGTTCGCGTCGGCGTTCGCGTTGAAGGTGAAGCCCTCGGCGGTCGACAGGCTGTTCGCGGGAATCCGGTTCCGGTAGCTGCCGGGCGCGCCCGCCGCCGGCGTCTGGACGTCGACACGCACCTGGCAGCTCGTCGAGCCGGTCCCGAGCGAGCCGCCCGCGAGGACGATCGAGGTCGCCCCCGCCGCCGCGGTCACCGTGCCGCCGCAGTTGTTGAAGACGTTCGGCGTGGCCGCCACGACGAAGCCCGCCCCCATCGAGGTGAGGAGGTCCGTCAACCCCATGTTCGTGAAGGCGATCGCCCCGTTCGCGTGCGAGATCGTGATCGTCAGGCGGCTGACCCCGCCCGAGAGGACCGTCGTCGGGTTCCACGACTTCCCGACCGCCGCGGCCCGGTTGACCGTGAGGTTCGCCGCGGCGGCGAAGGCGTTGTTCCCCCGGTCGGTCACGAGCGCCCCCGCTGCGATCGTGTTCGTCCGCGTGCCGGTCGACGCGTTCGGGGCGACGGCCACCGGCACGGTGATCGTACAGTTCCCGCCCGCCGGGATCGAGCCGCCGGAGAGGGTGATCGCCGTGCTTCCGGGGACGGCGCCGAGGCTCCCTCCGCACGTCGTCGTCGCGGCGGGCGCAGAGGCGACGGTGTAGCCCGTCCCCATCGTCGTCAGGTTGTCCGTGAACGACGTGATCGTGGCGTTCAGTCCGCTCGAGTTCGAGAGGGTGATCGTGAGCGTCGTCTGCTGGCTCTGGACGACCGTTGTGGGGCTGAACGCCTTTGCCGCGGAGACGGAAGTCGCCGCCGGGTTCACGACGAGGGTGGCGCTCCCCGTCGAGTAGGCGACGGAGCCGAAGGTGCCGGTCGGGATCGTGTTGTTCCAGCTGCCGATCGTCGTCCCCTGGACGGTCGCGGTGACCGTGCAGCTGCCGCTGTTGTTCGTCGTCGCGCTCGACGCCGCCGGGATGGTCCCTCCCGTGAGCTGGACCTGCGTCGCCGTGAAGGAGGTCGTCCCGCCGCACGTGGTCGTCACCGGGCCGACGACGGTGATGCCGGCGGGCATCGCGTCGACGAGGTCCGCCGGGCTGATCGCCGTCAGGTTGTAGTTCCGAAGCGTGAGGGTGAGCGTCGAGGTTCCGCCGACGGTCAACGTGCCCGGCGAGAACGCCTTGTCGACCCTCGCCCCGGTCTGGACGGTCACTGCGCCGCTGATGTTCGCCGTCGTCGTCACGCCTTCCGCGGTCGTGACCGTCCCCGAGCCGATGGTGTTCGTAACCCCGCCATTGCGGGCGACGTTCGCCTCGGAGGCGCGCACCCGGACCCGGGCGGTGACCGTGCAGCTGCCGCCCGCGGCGAGGCTTCCGCCGGTAACCCGGAACGAGGTGTCGGCTGGGTCGAGGCTTCCCCCCGAGCCGTCGGTGAACGAACCGCCGCAGGTGCCGCCCGTCGTCACCGGGGAGCTGATCTCGAGGGGCACGGGGAGGTTGTCGGTGAAGGAGAGGTTCGTGAGGGGGAGCTGCGTATTCGGGTTCGTCAGAGTGATCGTGACCGTGCTGACGCCGGCCGGGTCGACGTGAAGGACGCTCGGGCTGAACGTCTTCGTCCCCGTGAGGGGAAGGAACGGCGCGACGGTCAGGGTCGCGCTCGCGTCCTGCGGATTCGAGCCCTGGTCCGTCGTCGTCACGCCGCCCGCGGGGATGGTGTTGACGTAGGTCCCTGGAATCGGCGAGCGGACGGTCACGACGACGTCGCAGCGGCCCGAGTTGATTCCATCACCGGCCGGAATCGTGCCGGCCGTGAGCGAGACCTGCGTGGCCGGAGCGATCGAGAGAGTCCCGCCGCAGCTGTTCGAGACGATCGAGGTGGCGGTGACGTCCGCCGGAAGCGTATCGACGAACGCCGTGCCGCCCGCGACGGCGGTCGCCGAATTGAAGAGGCTGATCGTCATCGTCGACGTCTGGCCCGGCACGACGTTGATCGGGACGAAGCTCTTGTTCACGTCGACGACGGACAGGGCCGGCGACGCAAGAAGCACGGAAAGGAGGGTGCCCGCCAGGGACGACCGGGAAAGGCCCGACGGCCTCGACGCGCGCTCCGGCTGCTGCTCCCCGTGGCGAACCCACCCCGCCTCGCTCAACCCCGTCCGATTGCTCATGGCCTCTCCCTCCGGCACCCGCGGGTGCTCCCCACCTGTCACCGTGCCCCGCTCAGGGGCATCCAGGTCGAAGGCGAACGAAATGGGGCAACGACGGTGAGCAAGACCGCTGCCATGCTTGCGAAGAGGGGCGCTGCACAACGGCGTGCCATGCGTCCCGGGAGCCGAAGCCTTCTGCCGAACAGAGGGTTCGAAGGGTCCCGATCGCGAAGAGCGTGCCGCGCGCAGCCGAGTGACCAGGACCTCGGCCCCGGGCGCCTGTCGCATCGGCGAGGCCGGCTCCGCTCGACGGATCGCAGGGGCCATTCGCCCGGTACCGTTTTGGGCCCCGGCCCTCTCAGTTCGAGCATTCCCGTCCTGTTTCGGGACGGGCCGGCCTTGCCGTCACCACCGGATGCTACAGTCCGCCCCCCGCCGCCCGGCCCCACGGCCCCCGCGACGGCCGAGCCATGACCGACCCGCATCACGCCCTCGCCGCCGAGATCGCCCGCCGCCGGACCTTCGCGATCATCAGCCACCCCGACGCCGGCAAGACGACGCTGACGGAGAAGCTCCTCCTCTACGGCGGGGCGATCCACCTCGCCGGCTCGGTGAAGTCGCGCAAGGCGGCGCGACACGCCACGAGCGACTGGATGGAGATGGAGCGCGAACGCGGCATCTCGATCACGACGAGCGTCATGCAGTTCGGGTACGCCGGCCGGCACGTGAATCTCCTCGACACGCCGGGCCACAACGACTTCAGCGAGGACACCTACCGCACCCTCGCCGCCGCCGACAGCGCCGTCATGCTCGTCGACGCCGCCAAGGGAGTCGAGCCGCAGACGATCAAGCTCTTCCAGGTCTGCCGGATGAGGAAGATCCCGATCGCGACGTTCGTGAACAAGCTGGACCGGGCCGGGCGTGACCCGTTCGACCTGATGGACGAGATCGAGAAGGTCCTCGGGATCCCCTGCTCCCCCGCGACCTGGCCGATCGGCTCCGGGCCCGACTTCCAGGGGGTCTACGACCGCTGGTCGAAGAAGCTCCTCCGCTACGAGCGGGGCGAGACGAAGGGGGAGAAGCTCGAGGCCGAGACGTTCGAGCTCGACGACCCGGCGCTCGTCGAGGAGATCGGGGCGAAGGCGCACGCCCAGCTCGTCGAGGAGCTCGCGATGCTCGACGCGGCCGGGATGCCGTTCGACCGCGATCTCTTCCTCGCGGGCGAGCTGACCCCCGTCTTCTTCGGGAGCGCGCTGAACGACTTCGGCGTCGAGCCGTTCCTCGCCGAGTTCCTCGAGCTGGCGCCCGGCCCGGCACCGCGGGAGTCGAGCGCCGGGTCGGTCGACCCGGCCGAGCCGCGCTTCTCCGGCTTCGTCTTCAAGATCCAGGCGAACATGGACCCGGCCCACCGCGACCGCGTCGCCTTCGTCCGCGTCTGCTCGGGGAGGTTCACCCGCGGCATGGAGGTGCGGCACGCGCGCACCGGACGGACGCTCAAGCTGAACAAGCCGCTCCAGTTCCTCGCGCAGGAGCGAACGCTCGTCGACGAGGCGTGGGCCGGCGACGTCCTCGGCTTGTGGGACTCGGGGGCCCTTCGGATCGGCGACACGATCCACGAGGGGCCCGCCGTCGAGTACGCCGGCATCCCCCGCTTCTCCCCCGAGCTCTTCTGCCGCGTCGTCCTCCTCGACCCGCTCAAGAGGAAGCAGCTGAAGAAGGGGCTCGACCAGCTTTCGGAGGAGGGGGCCGTCCAGGTCTTCTACGACCCGGTCCGCCTCGAACGGGACCCGATCCTGGGCGCGGTCGGCGCGCTCCAGTTCGAGGTGATCCAGCACCGGCTGCGGGCCGAGTACGGAGCCGACGTCTCGTATGCGCGACTGCCACACCAGATCGCCCGCTGGATCGAGAACGAGGGCTTCGACCCGCGCGACTTCGACGACCCGGGCCGATGCGAGCTGCTCGCCGACGGCGAGGGGCGGCCGCTCGTCCTCTTCGAGAGCGAGTGGCACTTCGAGCGGGCGAAGAAGACGAATCCGAAGCTGACGTTCGCCGCCGCCGTACAGCCGGCCCGGGCCCGGTAGCCGGCTCCGCCCGGACCGCCCCGCCTCCCCCGTCCCTCTCCCGAGCCTCCCCGGCGGACGCGAACGTTGCGCGGGGAGAGCGCCCGGCTCCACAATCAGGACCTCGGACGGGCTGGATCGGAGGCGGACGGTGGAGATCCCCGAGTCCTTCTACAGGAAGCTGCTCGATTCGCTCACGGACGGCGTCTACTTCGTCGACCGAGACCGCCGCATCACCTCGTGGAATCACGGCGCCCAGCGGATCACCGGCTATTCCGGAGAGGAGGTCGTCGGCTCGTACTGCTGGGACAACCTCCTGCGCCACGTCGACGGCGAGGGACGCGAGCTCTGCCACGCCGGCTGCCCGCTCGCCCAGACCGTCGCGGACGGACGGGACCGGGAGACCGACGTCGCGCTCCTCCACAAGGGCGGGCACCGCGTCCCGGTCAAGGTGCGCGCGGTCGCGATCCGCGACGCCTCGGGCGAGATCATCGGAGCGGTCGAGACGTTCCAGGACGAGACGGAGCACCAGGAGACGCGCCAGCGCGCCGAGGAGCTTCAGCGCCTCGCGTTCCTCGACCCGCTGACGGGCGTCGGCAACCGGCGCTGGGCCGAGGCGGAGCTCGCCTCGCGCCTCCGGGAGGCCCAGCGGCACGGCTTCACGTTCGGCCTCCTCTTCGTCGACATCGACCGCTTCAAGGCGGTCAACGACCGTCACGGGCACGAGACGGGCGACGCGGTCCTCCGGCTCGTCGCGACGACGCTGCGGCACGCCGCGCGCGGGCACGACTTCGTCGGCCGCTGGGGAGGCGAGGAGCTCGTCGTCCTGGCCGCCCATTGCCCCGGTCCGGCGTTCGGCGCGGTGGCGGAGAGGTTTCGCGTCCTCGTCGAGAGCTCCCGGACGCCGACGCCCGCGGGCCCGGTCTCCGTGACCGTCTCGATCGGCGCGGCGCTCGCCCGTCCGGACGACACGCCCGAGACGCTCGTCGCCCGCGCCGACGCCCTGATGTACCGGGCGAAGGCCGAGGGCCGCAACCGCGTCGTCGGAGAGACCTGAGCCCCGCGGCCGCTCTCCTCAGGCCGCCTCGGTCGGCTCCGGCCTCCCCCAGTACCAGCCCTGCCCGTACTCCGCCCCGAGCTCCTTCAGGATCTCGGCGACCGGCGCCCGCTCGACCATCTCGGCGACGACGGTCTTCCCGAGGGCGTGAGCGACCGTGACCATCGCGCCGGTCAGGGCCCGGTTCGTGGCGTTCGTGTCGAGGTCGCGGACGAACGAGCCGTCGATCTTCACGAGGTCGACGGGGAGCGACTGGAGGTAGGCGAACGAGGAGAAGCCGGTCCCGAAGTCGTCGAGGGCGAAGCCGCAGCCCGCTTCCTTCAGCCTCCGGGCCCAGCGCTGGAGGCCGGCGATGTCGGCGATGGCCGCCGTCTCCGTGATCTCGATCGTCAGCGCGCCGGCTGGCAGGCCGCTCGCGCCGACCAGCGCCTCGACCTCCGCGAGGAGCGCCTGGTCGCCGAGGCTCGTGCCGGAGAGGTTCACGAAGAGCCGGCGCTCCGGGCGGGCGCGGAGGAGCTCGATCGCCTTCGAGACGACCCACCGGTCGAGCGCCGGCATCAGCCCGAAGCGCTCCGCGGCCGGCAGGAACGCCCCCGGAGCGACGACGCCCCCGTTCGCGTCGATCATCCGGAGGAGGACCTCCTCGTGGTGGGACTCCCCGGTCTCGAGCGAGACGATCCTCTGGGCGTAGAGACGGAACCGCCCCTCCCGGATCGCGTCCTTCACCTGGGCGGCCCAGCGCCCGATGTCGTCGATGGCGCGCCGGCCGGCCGTGTCGTCACCGCAGACGACCCAGCGGTTCCGCCCGGCCTCCTTGGCCATTCGCAAAGCGGCGTCGGCGAGGGAGAGCGTCGCCGAAGCGCTCCGGGCCGCCTCGACCGGGGCGAGGCCGAGGCTCGCCGAGACGTCGAAGACGACGTTTTCCGAGGCGAACCGGATCCCGTCGACCGTTCGCCGCAGCCGCTCCGCGATCTCTCCGGCCTCCTCGAGGCCCGACTCCGGGAGAAGGACGACGAACTCGTCCCCGCCGAAGCGGTAGAGCATTCCGCTCCGGGGCAGGTCGAGCGAGAGACGTTCGGCCACCTCGATCAGGAGGCGGTCGCCGGCAGGATGGCCCAGGGCTTCGTTCAGGAGAGCGAACCGGTCGAGGTCGATCATGACGAGCGTTCCGCACGCTCCGTCCACGGCCACCGCGCGCTCGATGTCCTCGCGGAGCATCGCCTGGTTCGGAAGCCCGGTCAGGGGATCGCGCGTCGCGAGGTTCCGGATCAGGTCTTCCTGCCTCCGGCGGGAGGTCAGGTCCTCCTTGATCGCGACGAAATGCGTGATCACGCCTTTGTCGCTCCGGACGGGCGTGATCGTCATCTCCTCGAGGTAGATCGACCCGTCCTTCCGGCGGTTGTAGAGCTCCCCGCGCCAGACCCCGCCGGCCAGGATCGTCTCCCACATCTGCCGGTAGAAGGCGTCCCGCTGGAGACTCGACTTCAGGACGTCCGGCTTCCGCCCGAGGATCTCCTCGAGGGGCCAGCCCGTGATCTGGGTGAAGGCGGGATTCGTCCAGACGATCCGCCCGTCCACGTCGGTCAGGAGAATCCCGTCGGCGGCGGCCTCCAGGGCCGAGTTGCGGAGCCGGAGCTCCTCCTCGGCCCGTCGCCGGGCGACCCGCGTCGCCCAGGCCTCGCGCGCCGTGCGGACCGCGTGAGGGAGGCGCGAGAGCCGCTCCTTCAGGACGTAGTCGTCCGCTCCCCGCTTGATGCAGTCGGCGGCCGTCTCCTCGTCGAGCGCCCCCGTCACGACGATGAATGGAAGGTCGGGGCGCTCGCTTCGGACCACTTCGAGCGCGGCCAGGCCGTTCCACCCCGGGAGCGAGTAGTCCGCGAGGACGAGGTCGGGGTCGAGGACCGCGAGCGCCTCACGGAAGGCCGTCTCCGTCTCGACCCTCGTCCACTCCACCGGGATGCCGGCCCGCCGGAGCTCCCGGACCTCCAGCTCTGCGTCGGTCTGGACGTCTTCGAGCAGGAGGAGCCTGAGGGGCGGACCTTCGACCGAAGCGGACGTCATGGCAGAGCCCTCACGCCGGAGACAGATTGAAAAGGAGCCAGTACTGCCCCACCCTCCCGACGGCGTCGACGAACTTCTCGAACTCGACGGGCTTGACGACGTAGCTGTTGACGCCGAGGGAATAGGCCTTCTTCACGTCCGGCTCCTCGCGCGAGGACATGAGGACGACCACGGGGAGAGTCCGGGTCCGTTCCTCCTGGCGGAGGCGGGCGAGGACCTCGAGGCCGCCCACGCGGGGGAGCTTGAGGTCGAGCAGCACGACCCGGGGCAGCGGCGGCCGGGTCGTGCCGTCGCCGAGGAGGACCTCGAGCGCCTCGACCCCGTCGCGGGCGACCCGCACGGGATTCGTCAGGTGCATCCGCTGCAGGGCGCGGAGGGTCAGCTCGACGTCGTCGGGGTTGTCCTCGACGACGAGAACGTCCGGAGCTTCCTGCACCGTCATTTCTCTCCTCCTGCCTCGGGGATCGACACCGTGAACCGGGCGCCACGATCCGGCTCGGCCCAGGCCGAGATCGAACCGTCGTGCCGGGAGACGATCCTCTCCGCGAGCGCGAGCCCGACACCGGTGCCGTCGAACTCCCTCCCGTGGAGGCGCTGGAAGACGCCGAAGAGCTTCCCCGCGAACTTCATGTCGAACCCCACGCCGTTGTCCACGACATCGTAGACCACCCGGGCGTCCTCGCGCCGCCCCCGGATCGCGATACTTCGCCGGGCTCGCGTCGCGCTGAACTTCACGGCGTTCGAGAGGAGGTTCACGAAGACCTGCCGGAGGAGGGGAGCGTCCGCCTCGACGGGCGGTAGCTCGCCGATCTCGAGGTCGGTTCGCCCGCGCTCTTCTTCGGACAGGACCTCCCGCAGGACCTCCCGGACAAGCTCCCCGACGTCGACGCGCGTCCTCTTCAGGTCCTGCCTTCCGGCCCGGGAGAACGCGAGGAGGTCGTCAATGAGCCTCCCCATCCGCCGCGCGGCGTCCCGGACCACCCCGAGAAGCCGCCGCCCCTCCCCGTCGAGCCCCGCGGCGTGGTCCTCCTCGATCATGCGGGAGAAACCGTCGATCGCCCGCAGCGGCGCCCGGAGGTCGTGGGAAACCGAGTAGGCGAAGCTCTCGAGCTCCCGGGACTTCGCGACGAGCTCCTCGGTCCTTCGCTCGACGCGCGCCTCGAGGTCGGAGTTCAGGCGGCGGACCTCCTCCTCGGCCGCCTTTCGCTCCCGGAGGTCGAGGACGAACGCGACCGATTCCTCGCGGGTCTCGCCGACGAGCGCGAAGCCGACGAGGACGGGAACGCGGCTGCCGTCCTTCCGGAGGTACTCCTTCTCGTAGGGGGTGCAGACACCTCGCTCCAGGGCCTCCGCGGACCGCGCCACGTCGACCTCGATCCACTCCGGCGGCGTCAGACCCCGCCAGGAGAGCGCCCCCTCCTCCAGGTCGGCCGGGGTGCGTCCCACGATCCGGAGGAACTCGTCGTTGGCCGCCGTGAGCCGCCCGCTCGCGTCCGCGAGGAACGCGCCGACCATCCCGGAGTCGAAGAAGGCGCGGAGCTTCTCCTCCGCGCGGACACGCTCCGTCACGTCGTTCACGAGGACGAGCCGGGCCGGCCTCTCCTCGAAGGTGACGTCGTGCGTGACGACCTCGACGAGGAGCGTCCGTCCGTCCTTCGTCCGGTGCCGCCACGGTCCCGACGATCGGATTCGCGTCCGCGGGACCTGCACGTCGACCCGGAGAGCCGCTTCGTCCTCCGCCGGCCGGATCTCGCGAAGCGTCATCCCGAGAAACTCGTCCCGCGAGTAGCCGTAGAGGCTGACGGCGGCCTCGTTCACGGCGAGGAACCGAAGGGACGCGACGTCGAAGACCCACATCGGTCCGGGGTTGTCCTCGAAGAGCCTCCGGTAGCGGGCTTCGCTCGCGGCGAGCGACTCTTCCGCGCTCCGGCGCCGCTCGCCGGCCTCGATCAGCTCGAGCGCGAGGCCGAGGTCCCGCGCCAGGTCCTCGAGGAGGAGGACCGCCTCCGGGGTGAAGGCCCCGGCGCGGTCCGCGTAGAGCGTCAGGACTCCGATCGTCGTCTCACCCGTCCGGACCGCGCAGGAGGCTCCCGAGCGGAACCCTCGCCGCGCCGCCGCCTCCCTCCACGGCTCGACGGTGGGGTCGCTCTCCCAGTCGTCGATGACGACCGTTCGCCCCTCGCGGAACGCGGTCCCGACCGGCCCCCGCCCGAGCGGCCCCGCGTCGGTCGTGATCCGGACCTCTTCGAGATAGCCGGCGAAGGCGCCGGCCGAGGCGGCCGGGGCGATCCGTCCCTCCGCATCCGGAACGCCGATCCACGCTGCGAGGAAGCCACCCGTCGAGACGATCTCCTCGCACGTCCGGCGAAGGACGGTTTCGCGGTGGTGGACCTCGACGAGGACCTGGTCGACCGCCGTCAGCGTCCGGAGGACCCTGTTGAGGAAGCGGATCTGACCGAGAGCCGCTTCGGCGTCGGAGACGTCCCGGACGACCGAGACGAGGATCTCCTCGCCCTCGAGGACGACGGTCCGGGCAGAGATGTCCGCCGGGAAGAGGCCTCCGTCCCGCCGCTTCCCCCGCGTCCGGATGAGGCCGCCGACGCGGCGCGCGCCGGACATCTTCAGCCGGGCCTCCGTCACGTCCTCCGCGGCGAGGAGGTCGAAGAGGCTCCGGTCGAGGAGCTCGTCGCGGGACAGGCCCCAGAGCTCCGTCGCCGCGCCGTTCGCTTCGAGGATCCGGCCGTCTCCGGGCCGGTGCCAGACGACCGCGTCGCGCACCTGCTCCAGGACGAGGCGGTGCCGTTCGTCCCGGCGCTGCAGCTCGGCCGCCGTCCGGAGCCGCTCCGACGTCCGGATCGCCCGGAAGGTCGCGGCGGCCGCGAGAGCGAGGGAGACGAGGGCGAGGGACTGCCACAGGCGGCCCGGCGCGCGGCTCCGCATGGCCTCGGCCCGGTCGATCTTCACGACGAGGCCCCAGCGCGTCCGGTCAATCCGCCGAAACGCGGCCCAGACCGTCTCGCCGCGGTAGTCGACGAGCTCGCCGAAGCGGTCGGGGCCGTCCAGCCCCTCGAGTGCGGTCCGGTCCGCGGCCAGGCGCAGCTCGCGGGGCGGTGTCGGATCGGATACGACGTGGCGCGCGGGGGAGAGGAGGACGGGGCCGTCCGCCTCCGTCGAGACGAGGAGCGCCTCCCCCGTGCGGGACGGGATCGGCTCGCGCCGCAGGATCTTCCAGAGCGACCTCGAAGGGTCATCGACGAGGACGGCCCAGCCGCGCGGTGCGTCGCCCGGCGCGCGGACGCGCGCCGCCACGAGGAGACGCGCGGCCTCCCCGTCGCCGACGAGGCTGACGACGACCGCCCGCGCCGCAACGCCGGCGACGACCGCGGCAGAGCCGGGCGGCAGCTGCTCTCCCGCGCCGGCCCGGACGGCCCCGTCCTCGCCGAGGAGCAGGATCGAGCGTGCCCCCCACTCGGCCCGGCCCGCCTCGAGGACCACTCCGAGGCGGGCCGAGTCCTCGTCGCCGAGCCCGGCATCCGAAGCCAGGAGGGCGCGGACGCTCGGGAAGGCCGCGAAGACGCGGGCGTCCGCGATGCGCTGGTCGAGGTGAGCCTCGATGGCGGCCTTCTGCTGGCCGGCCAGCGTCGTCAGTGTGTTCCGATAGTCCCGTCGCGCCGCCCTCGCGAACCCGACGTGGACAGTCACCAGGCCCGCAGCGAGGAGGACGAGCAGGGCGGCGTACGGCCAGAGGCGGCGGAACGCACCGGACGCGTCGGGGTTCCGGTCGTCCTTCGCCGAGCCCTTCGCTCGCGGGGTTCGAACCACGGCCGAGCCCACCTGCTCCTCCGGGACGAGAGTACCGCGATACGGCCATCCCTGCGCCGATTCCGGCCCGTTTGGGCACCCTCGGCGCGAACCCGTCCGCGGCCCCCGCCGTACCTCGTCGCGGAGGCACACCATGAAGGGTCCGAAGGTCCGCGTCGAAGAGCTCGAGGTGACCGGCGAGAAGCTGCTCGCGACGGTTCGGGAGCTCGTCCGCCAGGGGAACGTCCGTCGCATCGTCATCCGCAACGCGAAAGGGGTGACGCTCCTCGAGATCCCGCTCGTCGTCGGGCTCGCGGGGGCCGTTCTCGTCCCGATCTGGGCGGCGATCGGAGCGCTCGCGGCGCTCCTCGCGAAGATGACGCTCGTCGTCGAGCGCGTCCAGGACGCCCCAGAGGAGCCGCCCCCGCCCGAGACCGCCGCCGGAAGCCCGAAGCCGCGCCGTCGTTCGCCCGGGCGCCGGACCGCCGCGAGCGACTGAGGCGGGCGCGTCCGCCGCCGAACCGGTCCCGGCCCCAGGCGCGCTTCCCGAGCCTCCCGGCGCCGCGTCGCGCCGACCGGGCACGAAACGGTAGCTGCGACGTTCGTTCCCCGTGCCTCGCGATCGAGGGCATCGCCGGGCTGTTCGTCGGAGACTCGCCCGTGGCGCTGGCCGAGGAGACCCTCCGCCGGCTCGACGTGAGCCGGGGCAACGCCCGGCGGATGTCCTCCATCATCGACGTCCTCCTGCGCTTCTCCCGCCTGGGCCGGTACGAGCGGCAGCGGGACCGGGTCGACAGGGCGGAGCTCGCGCGGTCGGCCCTCGAGGAGGCGGTCGGCGACGCCTCCACTCGGGCACGGATCGACCTTCGGATCGCGGAGCGGCCTTCCGCCGAGTGCGCGAGGGCGGGGGCGCCGTCTTCCGTTTCTCCGTGCCCTCGGCCGTCGACCCGACTCCGTCGCGGATCGCCGACGAGCTCCTTCCTCCGCCGCGGCCCCGCGGAAGCGGGTCTTCCCGCGCCCGACGCTCCGTCAGTCCTGATGGCCCGGCAGGTAGAGCGAGCGCGCCGTCAGGACGCGGTGGTCGAGGCCCGCAGCCCGGTCGAGGCGGGCGACGAGGGGCGGGAGCGGCGCCGAAAATCGCCAGAGGTCGCCCCGGCCGCCGTCCGCGGCGAACACCTGCTCCCACTCGCCCCACCACGGCACCGGACGCGCGGCGATCGGCTCCACGACGAGGACACGCGCTCCGCGGCGCGCGGCCTCGAGGAGCCGCGGGAGGAGAGTCCCGCGGGAGGGGTCCCCGAGCTCGTTGACCACCCATCCGAGGAGGATCGCGGCGCCGCGGCCGGGGAGGCGCTCGCGCAGGAGGTCCCCCGCCGTCGCGCGGCCGCGCAGGGATAGCGCGGCGTACGTCCGGCGCGCCTCGCTCGCCGCCCAGCCGCTCCTCTCCACTCCGAAGACCTCGGCGTCCGCGGCGAGCGCCCAGGCCGCGCCCGCCGCACCGGTGCCGCACCCGAGGTCGAGGACGCGCGAGAGGGGCGGCTCGGCGGCGCCGACGGAGGCGACGATCCGCTCGACGACGAGATGGTGGAGCGGCCCGTAGAAGAGCGCGAAGGCGGCCCGCTTCCCCTCTCCCTCGAAGACCGCCCCCGAGCCGATCCGGCCCCTCCGCTCGACGTAGAGCGAGGAGACCGCCTGGAGCCCCTTGCGCACCTGGGCGAAGGAGAGCTCGGCGAGATGGCGTCGCTCGAGGTCCTCGAGCCAGCGGTCGAACGGAGGTTCGGTCATGCCGTCGGTTGCCCTCCCGGCGTCAGGGCTCTCCGAGCTCCTTCGCGACGGCGGCGACCGCGGCCTCGCCCGCGGCGAGGGCCCTCGCTGCGGCCGACGCGGAGAGCTTCGCCGCGTCGGCGGGCGCCGGGCGCGAGCGCCTCCACGCCTCCCGCGCCGCCTCGACCTCGGCCCGCGTCGCCTCCTCGGCGGCGAGCAGGCCGGGGAGCGAGCGCGCCTTCAGCGCCGCGAGGGCGCGGCGGTCCATGTAGCGCTTCTTCTCGCCCCGCGTGTCGGGGAAGAGGCGCTTCCTCAGCTCGAGGGCTCGCGCGGCGAGAGGCGCCGGGCCCCGGCCCGCGGCCAGCGGCGCCGGGACCGCGCCGGCGTGAGGGAAAACCGGCACGGCGGCTCCCGCGAGCGGAAGGCTCGGGACGATCCAGAGCGCTCCCGCCTCGGGTCCCTCTCCCGGCGCGGGCGCCTCGAGAACGATCGCGGCGACGGTGTCGAGACGGCAGATGCTGTCGCCCGTGTAGACGAGCGGCGGTCCGGATTCCTCGCCCGTCTGGCCGATCCCGGCGTTCCCGACGTCGCGCGCGGCGCGCAGGATCGTCGCGAGGTCGAGTCCGCCCGCAGTCGACGACCCGAGGAGCTCGATCGCGCGCGCCTCGCGCAGGAAGCCGGATCCCGACCCCTTCGTTCCGCTGTGGCTGTAGTTCGAGCGGACGAGGAGGCCCCGGGCGCCGTCGCCCGATGGGGCGGCGTCGACGCGGACGTAGCCTTTCGCCGACGTCTCGAAGACCGCGGCGCCCCCCTTCGCGTCGATGACGCCGAAGTTCGCGGAGACGTCCCGTCCGCCGGAGTTGGAGCGCGCGAGGAGCGCCTCGAAGTCGTCCACCGTCGCGCACGACTGGAGGGCGAGCTTCATGAACGTCCCCTCGCCCGCCGTGTCGCCGCTTTCGAGGTTGTAGGAGGCCGAGTTCATCACGCCGAAGCCGGTGGAGTTGATCCCGGCCCAGACCTGGAGGCCGGCCGCGTCCCCGCGGTTCACGACGCCGACGTAGGGATAGCGTCCGTCGGCGAGGTAGACAACCTGGTTGTCGCTCCCGTCCACGTCCCGGTTTTTCCAGAGCATCGGGCGGCCGCTCCTCGAGGCCGACGGGGCGACGATCGCGGTGGTGCAGGCGTCCGCGGGGGAGGGCGCGAGGGGCGCGGCCAGTACGGCGAACGCGGCGGCGGCGGCGAGCCGGAAGCGGGTGGCGTGAACGGACACGAAGTCCTCCTCGGCCGTCCATCGTAGCCGAGGCCAGGTCCTCACGGTCCGTGCGCACCCCGCGCGGGCCGCCTCCGCTCGGGGCGGTCCGGCCTCCCTCGAACGGCCGGCCCGTGGCAGAGTGCGCGCATGCAGGACCGTCCTCGCCGCGAGAGCTTCCTCCCCTTTTCCCGTCCGAGCATCGGCGAGGAGGAGATCGCCGGAGTCGTCGAGGCGCTCCGCTCCGGCTGGATCACGACGGGCCCGCGCACCGCCCGCTTCGAGGAGGAGCTCGCGGCCTTCAACGAGGTCCCTCGCTGCCTCGCCCTCCTGAGCGCGACGACGGGCCTCGAGCTCGCCCTGGGCGCGCTCGGGATCGGCGAGGGGGACGAGGTGATCACGACGGCGCACACGTTCGTCTGCACCGTCTCGAACGTCGTCCTCCGCGGAGCCGTCCCCGTCCTCGTCGACGTCGAGGCCGACACGATGAACCTCGACGCGGAGCGGATCGAGGAGCGGATCACTCCGCGGACGAAGGCGATCCTCCCGGTGCACTACGGCGGGCTTCCGTGCCGCATGGACCGGATCTGGGCCGTCGCGGAGCGCCATGGCCTCGCCGTCGTCGAGGACGCCGCCCATACGATGGGGGCGCGCTACGCCGGCCGCCGGATCGGCGCCGACCCGCGGTCGGCGTTCTCCGTCTACTCCTTCCACCCGAACAAGAACCTGACGACGATCGAGGGAGGCGCGATCGCGTTCCACGATCTCCGCCACGAGGCGTACCTGAAGCTCCAGCGTTTCCACGGCATCGCGCGCGGCGCGGGGACCCCCTACCCCGAGGGCTCCCCGCTCTACGACGTCCCGATGCCGGGCCGGAAGTCGAACTTCACCGACGTCCAGGCGGCCGTCGGCCTCGCCCAGCTCCCGAAGCTCGACGCGTTCGCCGCGCGCCGCCGCGAGCTCGCGCGCCTCTACCTCTCACTCCTCGCGGAGGTGCCGGAGGTGGAGCTCCCCGCCGACGGCGACGCCGAGCGCGAGCATTGCTGGAACCTCTTCGTCCTCCGGAACCGCCCCGAGGCGACCGGCCTTTCGCGCGACGAGCTGACGGCGGCGCTGAAGGCGGAGAACGTCGGCACGGGCATCCACTGGCAGGGGCTCTTCGCGTTCTCGTTCTACCGCGACTACTTCGCGCGGCACCCGGAGGGGCTCCCGAAGGACGGCCTGCCGCACGCGACGCGGACGACGGAGAACCTGATGTCGCTCCCGCTCTTCCCCGCGATGACGGAGGAGGACGTCCTCGACGTCGTCTCGGCGCTCCGGCGGATCGTCGCCGCCGGTCGACGGCGGGCGCGGAGCTGACACGGGCTTTCCCGAAGGGACGGCTCGAACGAATGAGCTCCGGGCCCCTCGCGCGCGTCGCCGGCGAGGCGTCAGTCGGGCTGGGGGGCTTCGGCGGCCGGCAGGCGGCGGAGGATCCGGTAGAACGAGGAACGGCTTATGCCGAGGAGTCGCGCCGCCTCCAGGCGGTTCCCGCCCGTCCTGCGGAGCGCCTCCTCCAGTCGCGCCGAGGTCACGTCGACGATCGGGCTCCGGCCTCCGCGCGGCTCGCTCGCCGGGAGCAGCATCTGGGAGCGGCCCCAGAGCGCCCGGAAGTCCGTCGGTTCGAGGATCGGTCCGTCGCCGAAGACCGCCGCCTGCTCGACGGCGTGCTTCAGCTCCCGGACGTTCCCGGGGAACGGATAGCCCGTCAGCAGGTCGAGGGCCTCCGGCGAGAGCGTCCGCTCCGGACCGCCCTGCTCCCGGAGCTTGCGGAGGAAGTGCTCGGCCAGGAGCGGGATGTCCTCGGGGCGCTCCCGGAGCGGCGGGACGAGGAGCTCCAGCGCGGAGAGGCGGTAGTAGAGGTCCTCGCGGAACTCCCGCCGCCCGATCGCCGCCTCCATGTCGAGGCTCGTGGCGGCCAGGACGCGGACCCTCACGTCCGTGACGCGGTTCTCGCCCACCCGGCGGACGCGCCCTTCCTCGAGGACGCGCAGCAGCTTCGCCTGCGCGGAGAGAGGGAGCGCCCCGATCTCGTCGAGGAAGAGGGTCCCGCGGTGCGCCTCCTCGAAGAGCCCCCGGCGCGCCTCGGTGGCTCCGCTGAACGAGCCGCGGGCGTGTCCGAAGAGCTCGCTCTCGACGAGGGTGTCGGGGAGCGCCGCGCAATTGACCGCGACGAAGGGCGCCCCCTCGCGGTTTCCGAGGGCGACGATCAGGCGGGCGACGACGTCCTTCCCCGATCCCGTCTCCCCGCGGATGAGCACGGTGACGCCGAGCGGGGCGACTCGGGTCGCCCGCTCGACGAGCCGACACCAGGCTGCGGACCGGCCGACGGCGAACGCCGCCGCTTCACCGGGGACGACCATTCGGGCGAGTCTAGCCTCTCGACGGGCGATT
>Ga0209604_1000735_pt1 | contig 29430 bp, 29 predicted proteins | sample AD_UKC097_MetaG_FD_184405 | JGI IMG/M metagenome (GOLD analysis project Ga0209604, IMG submission 184405) | Active sludge microbial communities of municipal wastewater-treating anaerobic digesters from USA - AD_UKC097_MetaG (SPAdes) (version 2) | ecosystem: Engineered > Bioreactor > Anaerobic >... | reverse complement strand
TCTCGGTAATTGAAAAGGAACGTGATATCACTGCAGCCATTCTTTCCAGGTACCTGCCTGACTTTCAGAGTGACCGCCTGCCCGTTCCGGTCAGGACCAGGCAGGATGAGAAGGGATTCGGCACCGAGAGGGAAATCCTGTACAAGGTGCTCTTTGACATGAAGAGTGACATGCACGACCTTAAGAACCTGGTATATGACCTGCTCAGCAGCGAACCGGGTAACCTTACCGAAAGCGGGGCAAGGGCCTTGCGTAACCTCTACAGCAAGGGCGCTCCGCAGAGCGGATCAGCTGCTGCGCACAACATATACGGCCAGGGAATAGTGCCCGGAGAATCCTTTGACCAGGCGCCTCCTGTCCAGGTTGGTTATGTCTCCCCCAGGGAGAAAAGGGTGATAGAAGATACCGAAGAGGTGATAGAAGAATCACTCTCACTGATCGATCGTGAAAAGGAACTGATCAAGAAGGCACTTGAAAAGAACAATGGCAAAAGGAAGCTGGCAGCAGCTGAGCTGGGCATTTCTGAAAGGACTCTCTACCGGAAAATTAAGGAGTACGGACTTGATGCATAGGATTACCGGCATAGTATTGCCTCTGCTGCTCCTCATAGCAGTCTCAGGTTGCGGAGTGAAGATCAAATACTCCTTCACGGGAGCCTCCATACCGTTGGAGGCCTCCACTATAAGCGTGGAGACATTCCAGAACAGGGCCAGCATGGTGGTGCCGGGACTGAACCAGACTGTCACCGATGCGCTCATTGACATGTGCCGTGCCCAGACGAACCTGGACATCGCCACTACCGGAGGCGACCTCAGCTTTGAGGGTGAGATAACCGATTATAAGACACAGCCTCTGACCGTCAGCGGCGATGAACAGGCTGCGATGAACCGGTTCTCCATCTCCGTAAGGGTTATCTATACCAACAGCTTTAACTCGGAACTGAGCTTTGATCAGACTTTTACCAGGTACCAGGATTATAACAGCACACTTCTCTTTGAGGATGTTGCTCCCGGCCTTACTGACGAGATAATCAAGATGCTCACGGAAGATATTTTTAACAGGGCTTTTGTCAATTGGTAGCACTGCTCATGAACAGGAACGAATTCAACAGGTTCATTGCAGGCATCGACCTCCCGGGTCCCGGTGACCTGGATGGATTGAGGGAGCTGCTGGAGCTCTTCCCCTGGTTCCATTCGGCACACCTGCTATTACTCAGAGGTCTCCGTGAAAACTCAGACATAAGGTTTGACCCACAGCTGAAAACTTCTGCTCTGTCAGTAAATGACAGGGAGGTGCTGTACCATTATCTGTTTACCTTACAGGGTGATGATGATGCCGGGGCGGGTATACCACTAACAGATGCCACTGTTCCGCTCTCAGCCACTCTTATTGAGGCTGAGGAAAAAGTGCATGCCGCCCCGGCAGAGACAGTGACAGAATCATCCGAAGAGCCTGCCCCGGCAGAAGCAGAAATGGCGGGTGCAGATGAACCTGTCGCCGCAGAGGAGGAGATTCCATCTTCAGAAGAGCCCGCCCTGGCAGAAATTCCGGTAACATCTGAACCTGAAGAGATGATGGCTGATGAGGCGCCGGATGAGACTCATGCAGTTGTGACAGCGGAGGAGAGGACGGCTGAGGCCGGTGATGAAGACTACTCAGGAAGGCCTGATGTGGAGGCCGCGGCAACAGAGATCAGTGAGGAGCAGCCTGCAACAGAGAATGGTGAAGAGGTGCCGGCAACAGAGATCGGTGAAGAGGTACCGGCAACAGAGATCGGTGAAGAGGTGCCGAAGCAGCCCTCCGGTCAGGAGGTCTCATCAGTCGCTGCCCCGGAAAGCGACGAAAGCCGTGAACGCACCCGCGAGGAACTGCTGGCTGAACTGGAGGCCAGGATCAGGGAGCTGGAACAGCTAAACCTGGAAGCATTGGTTGAATCACCTGAGCCGGTGCAATCGACGACTGCAGAACCTGCTCCGGAGCCTGCGATGGAAACTGAGCCGGAACCGGAACCGGAAGCTGAGCCGGAACCGGAGCGGGAAGCTGAACCAGAGCCTGTACCGGAACCTGAACCGGAGCCGGAGCGGGAAGCTGAACCAGAGCCAGAGCCAGAGCCTGAAACGGAAACTGAACCTGCCCCGGAGCCTGTAATGGAGGTTGAAATTGAGTCAGTGCATGCCGTGGATAATGAACCAGAACCCGAACCTGAATATGAATCCGAGGAGCTTCTTGAACTTATACCTGATGAACCCGTAAAGGAACATGAGCCTGCCCCGCAACTGACACCGGCCGACCTGATTGACAGGTTCATCAGTATCAGTCCGACAATCGAGAGGATGACTCCCGGTGACCACCAGCCGGTTCCGGACCTCTCAGAAGCCAGCACAAGTGAACAGGGCACATTCATAACAGAAACACTGGCAAAGATTTACGTCAACCAGGGCTACTACACAAAGGCCATAAATATTTATGAAAAACTCTCGTTGCAATATCCGGAAAAAAGTGCTTACTTTGCAAGCCGTATTGAAAAGATCAACGAGTTAATAAAATAGTACAGCAATGGGAATCTATATCTTCATCTCAATCCTGGTAATACTTGTATGCGTCCTGGTAATTATGGTAGTACTGGTCCAGAACTCCAAGGGAGGCGGTCTGGCATCCAATTTCACCTCGGCCGGACAGTCGATGGGCGTTCGCAAGACAGCTGACTTCCTTGAGAAAGCCACCTGGACCCTCGGGGCTGCCATACTGATCCTTTCTCTGGCAGCAACAGCAGCAATCCCAAGAGGCCAGGGCGAGAAGGAGTCAGTCATTAAATCATCAATTGAGAGAGCACAGGACCCCAGCGCAATACCTGTACTGCCCACACAAACCCCGGCGGAAGAACAACCTGAAGGCGGTAACGAATAATAATGACATATAAGAAGAACAGGAGTGTCAGTTTGTCATGAACTGACACTTTTTTTTACCTCTTTGGCATTTGGCACAGAATATGACATTCTGTAGCAGGAAAAAACAATGTTTAACTATAAAACTAATATCAATGGCTCAATTAAAAGGAAAAGTGCTGGCAGGCAAGGTTCTTGTCAAGCCTCATGAGGCTGAAGAGAAGACCGCCAGCGGTATCATCATCCCCGACTCAGCAAAGGAAAAACCACGTGCAGGCACTGTTGTTCTTGTAGGTGCTAACAAGAAAGATGAAGAGATGGAACTCAAAAAGGGAGATGTGGTTCTCTACGGGAAATATTCAGGCCAGGAACTGAATATTGATGGCGAAGATTATCTCCTTCTGTCTCAGACTGATGTTCTCTACATTTCGTAATAACCTAAAATCAGAATAACAATGTCAAAGGAACTTAAATTCAATATCGAAGCGCGTGCACTTCTGAAAGAAGGTGTTGACCAGCTTACTGACGCGGTTAAAGTAACCCTTGGTCCCAAGGGCCGCAATGTTGTGCTTGAGAAAAAATTCGGAGCACCCCAGATCACCAAGGACGGCGTGACTGTTGCCAAAGAGATCGAACTCTCTGACCCGTACAGGAATATGGGTGCCCAGATGGTACGTGAAGTGGCATCAAAGACAGCTGACAACGCAGGCGACGGAACAACAACCGCTACCGTTCTTGCTCAGAGCATTATCAATGTCGGCCTCAAGAACGTTACCGCGGGTGCCAACCCCATGGACCTCAAGAGGGGTATTGACAAGGCTGTTGCAAAGGTTGTAGAAAGTCTTAAGAATCAGTCGCAGACCGTTGGCGATGACCTTAAGAAGATTGAACAGGTTGCACGTATCTCTGCCAACAATGACGAGGAGATCGGTAAACTGATTGCCACTGCCATGGATAAGGTAAAGAAGGAAGGCGTAATCACTGTTGAGGAAGCCAAAGGTACCGAAACCAAGGTAGAGGTTGTTGAAGGTATGCAGTTTGACCGCGGATACATCTCAGCCTATTTTGTCACCAATCCTGACAAGATGGAAGTAGAGATGGAAAATCCCTATATCCTGATACACGACAAGAAGATCTCATCAATGAAGGATCTGCTTCCTGTGCTTGAGGAGACCGCTCGCAACGGCCGTGGCCTGATGATCATTGCCGAGGATGTTGAGGGCGAAGCTCTTGCAACTCTCGTGGTTAACCGCCTGAGAGGCTCACTGAAGGTGTGTGCCGTCAAGGCTCCGGGCTTTGGCGACAGGAGGAAAGAGATGCTTGAGGATATCGCCATTCTGACAGGCGGTACCGTTATCTCCGAGGAGAGGGGTATGAAGCTGGAGAATGCCACAATGGCTGACCTTGGCGTTGCTGACAAAGTGACCGTCAACAAGGAGAACACAACCATAGTTAATGGTGCCGGTGAGAAGGATATGATCCAGGCACGCATCAACCAGATCAAGCAGCAGATATCAACCACCACTTCCGACTATGACAGGGAGAAGCTTCAGGAGAGACTTGCCAAACTGGCAGGCGGCGTGGCAGTACTTTATATAGGAGCTGCTTCAGAGGTGGAGATGAAGGAGAAGAAGGACCGCGTTGACGACGCACTCCATGCAACCCGTGCTGCCATTGAAGAGGGTATTATCCCCGGCGGCGGCGTTGGCTATCTCCGCGCTATTCCTGCACTTGAATCACTCAAGGGTGACAACGAGGACCAGAATACCGGAATTGAGATAGTCAAGAGGGCCATAGAGGAGCCTCTTCGCCAGATAGTTGTTAATGCAGGCAAGGAGGGTGCAGTGATAGTTCAGAAAGTCCGTGAGGGCAAGGATGACTATGGATACAATGCCCAGACTGACAAGTTTGAGCATCTGTACAAAGCAGGCGTCATTGATCCTGCCAAGGTGGCAAGGATAGCACTGGAGAACGCAGCATCAATAGCAGGCATGTTCCTCACCACCGAGGCTGTTGTTGTTGATGAAAAAGAGGAGAACCCGATGCCGAATCCGGCTATGGGCGGCGGCGGAATGCCGGGAATGATGTAACAGAACAAGGTTTATTGGTTTAAATGTGCAGGCTGCTCCGGAATACGGGGCAGCCTGCAATTCTTTATGCCCTGCAGGCCGGTCGGCAGTCGGCAGTCGCCAAATCGGCAATCGAAAATCGCCAGTCCTGTTTGCCCTGCCTCACTATTGCCTACTGCCTCTTGCCTATTGCCTATTGTTCTATTTCTCCCATCTTTGCAGAATGAATGATCACAGGCAGGTATACGAGCTGGAACACGAGAGGCCCGGCAAGCTGATGTGGAAGTACTTCCTGCCTGCCTTTGCCAGCATGATGGCCAACGCACTCTATAATGTGGTTGACCGTATCTACATAGGCCAGGGCGTCGATGCCCTCGCTCTTTCCGGACTGACTGTTGTATTCCCCCTGATGATCATCATCATGGCCTTCGGCATGTTGGTGGGAATGGGATCAGCCGTGCGCGTCTCCCTCAGCCTCGGCGAGAAGGACTTTAACAGGGCTAACCATATCCTGGGTAATGCCTTCTTCCTGTCACTGGTTTTCGGTCTCGTACTTATGGGGGTGGGTTTCCTGGTGCGTGATCCCATTCTGCACATATTCGGAGCAGGACCCGAGACAATCCAATATGCTTCAGATTACTTCAATATTATTCTTCTCGGAACGCCACTGGCCATGACCGGCTTTTCCATGAACAATATAATCAGGGCTGAGGGCAACCCGCGCATAGCGATGTATTCCATCTTCATCAGCGCGGGACTCAACATTGTCCTTGACCCTATATTCATCTTTGGCCTCGGGATGGGAGTGAAGGGGGCCGCCCTCGCCACTGTAATCTCACACGCGGTACTTGCAGTCTGGGTCCTGTCCCATTTTCGCAGCCGCAGGAGTGTTACCAGGCTTACCCTCGCCAATACTCGCCCAGACCCGTACATTATCAGGTATATCATCTCAATAGGCTTTGCCCCCTTTGCCATGAACCTGGCATCGAGCATCGTCTGGGGGGTGATGAACGCAAAATTCATCAAATATGGTGGAGACATCTCCGTGGCGGCACTCGGCATTGTCAACAGCGCCACCATGCTGCTTGTGATCTCCATAATATCCATTAATATGGCCGTCCAGCCCATAATCGGATTTAACTACGGCGCCGGGCTCTTCTGCAGGGTCAGGGAAACGGTGATGAAGGCTATAAGGTATGCTGTCCTTATTGCCACCGGCGGGTGGCTGATATGTATGTTCCTGCCCGGGGTGATAGTCAGTATCTTCAACTCCGACAGTCCCGAGCTGCGCGAGGCAGGCGTGCTTGGCCTGCGCATCTACACCGCCGTGCTGCCGGTGGTCGGATTCCAGATAATTGCCTCAAATTATTTCCAGGCAATCGGAAAGGCAAAACTGGCTGCATTCCTCTCGCTGCTCCGGCAGATAATCGTATTGTTACCGCTGATATTCATTCTGCCGCAGTTCTGGGGCACAGCAGGGGTTTGGATTGCCAACCCGATCTCCGATTTTGTATCATCAGTGATCTCATTCATCTTTTTCCGGCGTGAGCTTGCAAGACTTGGGTGTGATATGCCTGTGGATGACAGGGACAGATCTGGCCTGACTGGCACGGATACACCGGACAGCAACATAATGCATTAATCACCGGTTGGTTTCCGTCTTCTTTTTCCTGAGCACCGAGAGGAACAGGATCATGGCAGCCGTTGCTGCCACAACACCTGCTGTCACAGAAATTCCCAGGGGCAGAGCCAACCCTCCTCCGGAATGGGGTGCAGTGAGTATATAGGTAACACAAACGGCCGTCAGGAATAATGCCGGCAGGGACATCATTAAATGCGTTTTACCCTTGATACCCAGGTACATGGCAATTGTCCAGCAGGTGATGGCGGCCAGTGCCTGGTTAGATATCCCTACAAATTTCCATATCCGCGCAAACTCATCCTTCATCACAAAGGTAAGAATGAATGCGATCACAAAAATGGGAATAACTATCAGCAATCGTGAGCTGACCTTTTTCTGAGAGAAGCTGAGCATGTCAGCTATTGTCAGCCTGGCGCTCCTGAAGGCCGTATCACCCGAGGTGACCGGGCATGCCACAACACCTACAACCGCTATGATGGCGCCTGCCTTACCGAGCCATGACCTGCATATCTCATTCACCAGCCATGCCGGATCAGGCTTGATGACAGGGTTGTCAGCCAGGGGGTGGGTGAAGGCATAGGTGAGACCGTGTACATCGCCCATGTAGTTCATTGCTGCTGTGGCCCATATCATTGCCACTACCCCCTCGGCAATCATCGCTCCGTAAAAGATCTGCCTTCCCTGCTTCTCCGAACGGAGGCAGCGGGCCATGAGAGGCGACTGTGTGGCGTGAAATCCGGAGATGGCTCCGCAGGACACCACTATGAAGAGGAAGGGAAAGATACTGTTGGTGGCGGCGTCAGGCTGGAAGTTAATAAGAGTGGCCGGTGCAAGCTCCATCAATGTGAGGGACCCGCCTGCCCATTTTACTATCATGCTGAGGAATATCCCTATAGCCATGAAGATCAATGCCCCGCCAAAGAAGGGATAAAGCGGGCCGATTATCTTGTCAATGGGAAGAAGCGTTGCAAGGATGTAATAGAGAAAGATCAGAGCCAGCCAGAAGGTGAGGCTGAACCCTGACATGGTGAAGAGCAGTTTTGCAGGGCCGCTCACGAAGGCCACGCCTACGAAGATCAGCAACAGCAGCGTGAATACTCTCAGGAACATGCGCATCGGCTTGCCCAGGTAGGTGCCCACCAGTTCGGGCAGGCTGGCGCCGCCGTGCCGCACCGATAGCATCCCCCCGAAATAATCGTGTGTGGCACCCATGAAGATACATCCCAGCACTATCCAGATATAGACAACCGGTCCGTACATGGCACCCAGGATCGCTCCGAAGATGGGTCCGAGACCGGCAATATTGAGAAACTGGATCATAAAGACCCGCCATCCCTTCATCGGGATGTAATCAATGCCATCACTCTTTGTGAATGCGGGAGTGGGCCGGGCCGGGTCCATCCCGAAGAATCTTTCAGCCACCCTTCCATAGACAATGTATCCCAGAACAAGCAGAGTGACCGACACTGCCAGGGTTATCATCCGTTCCTGTTTAAGTAATCTGCTAAGTTAATGAAAATGGAGTATCGTTATCATCACGGGCGGCCAATAAACAAAGGGTCAAATTATATATATTTGCACCTGAATTGAACCGGTCCGACACTGATGGATAACATACGCAATTTCTGTATAATAGCACATATAGACCATGGCAAGAGCACACTTGCCGACAGGCTCCTTGAGATGACGAGGACTGTTGATGCCCGTGAGTTTCAGGATCAGGTTCTTGACAACATGGACCTTGAGCGTGAGCGGGGCATCACAATTAAGAGCCATGCTATCCAGATGACTTATCAGCATGAGGGACGTAACTATTTTCTCAATCTCATTGATACGCCCGGGCATGTAGACTTTTCATATGAAGTGTCACGCTCCATTGCCGCGTGCGAGGGAGCGCTGCTGGTGGTTGACGCCACGCAGGGTATCCAGGCACAGACCATCTCCAATCTGTACATGGCCATTGAGCACGGACTGGAGATCATACCGGTGATGAACAAGATGGACTCTGCAAGTGCCATGCCCGAGGAGGTTAAGGATCAGATAGTGGATCTTATCGGGTGCAGGCGCGAGGAGATCATTGAGGCCAGCGCCCGCACGGGAATGGGGGTCGATCGTATTATGGAGGATATTATTAACAGAATACCGCCTCCTGAAGGTGACCCTGACGCCCCGCTCCAGGCACTGATATTTGACTCAGTCTTTAACTCATTCAGGGGCATAATAGCCTACTTCAAGATTGCCAATGGCACTATCCGTACCCATGACATGGTTAAATTCGTCAACACCGGAAGTGAATATGATGCCGATGAGATAGGTGTTCTGAAACTCAAGCGCGAACCGCGCGATGTGCTTAGTGCCGGCGATGTGGGATATATCATTTCTGGCATAAAGGTATCATCGGAGGTGAAGGTGGGTGATACCATCACACATGTGGCAAGACCTTGCGAAAAAGCAATTGCTGGTTTTGCCGACGTTAAACCGATGGTATTTGCAGGGATCTACCCTGTTGATGCCGATGATTACGAGGATCTGAGAGCATCCATTGAAAAGCTGCAGCTCAATGACGCCTCACTGACCTTTGTGCCGGAGTCCTCAGCCGCGCTTGGCTTCGGCTTCAGGTGCGGATTCCTGGGATTGCTGCACATGGAGATAATACAGGAGCGGCTGGACAGGGAGTTTGATATGGACGTCATCACCACCGTGCCCAACGTCTCCTTCAGAGTGCTGACCACAAAGGGCGAGGTGATAGACGTTCACAATCCCTCCGGAATGCCTCCCTCAACAACAATTGATGAGATAGAAGAACCGTACATATATGCCCAGGTGATCTCAAAGTCAGAATACCTTGGCGCCATTCTCAAGCTATGCATTGACAAGCGCGGTATACTGAAAAACCAGGTATATCTCACAAGTGACAGGGTGGAGGTGACGTTTGATATGCCTCTGTCAGAGATAGTATTCGATTTCTATGACAAGCTGAAAAGCATCTCCAAGGGATACGCCTCATTTGACTATCATATTACCGGCTACAAGAAAGCTGATCTTGTCAGGCTCGATATACTCCTCAACGGCGAGATGGTTGATGCACTGTCAACACTTATTCACAGGGGTCATGCCTATGACTTCGGTCGCAGGATGTGCGAGAAACTGCGTGAACTGATACCCAGACAGCAGTTTGACATTGCCATCCAGGCTGCCATTGGCGCCAAGATCATAGCCCGTGAAACGGTCAAAGCCGTTCGCAAGGACGTGACAGCAAAATGCTACGGCGGCGACATCACCAGGAAGAGAAAACTCCTTGAGAAACAGAAGAAGGGGAAGAAGAGGATGCGCCAGATAGGCAATGTGGAGGTGCCACAGCAGGCTTTCCTGGCAGTTCTTAAACTCGACTGATACAAAAAATCAACACCTGCAGTTGTAAATAAAGAAATTATACTAATTTAGCACTTCGTTGGGCTCTGGCGGGAAGATATTTATGCTTGTCAAAAGACCCTGAAACTAACCTGGACTCATGCCCCGTTCGGAAAATTCCGGCGGGGTATTGTCTTTTCAGCAAAGCAGCTTATATCCTTTACCGTGGATATTCAGTATCTCTACGTTCTCATCGCGGCTGAGGTACTTGCGCAGCTTGGTGATATACACATCCATGCTCCTGGCATTGAAATAGTTGTCATCAATCCATATGGATTTGAGCGCGAAATTGCGTTCCAGTACTTCATTCCTGTGGCGGCAGAGCAGCTCAAGAAGCTCCGACTCCTTTGTGGTGAGCTTGCGCGACTGATCCTGCCAGATTAGCAGTTGCCTTGTAACGTCAAAGGTAAACCTGCCGATGGTATAGACTTCGGCGGGAGCGTCTGCGGGCTTCTTTACCGATCGCCTCAGTATGGCCTCTATCCGGTAGATCAGCTCTTCCATGGAGAACGGCTTTGTGATGTAATCGTCGGCTCCGGATTTGAATCCTTCAATCACATCCTGTTTGAGGTTTTTGGCAGTCAGGAAGATGACTGGAATATCAGGGTCAATCTCCCTGATTCCTCTTGCAAGGGCGAATCCGTCAAGCTCCGGCATCATCACGTCAAGAAGACAGATATGGAATTTTTCTTTCCTGAAGATCTTCATCGCCTGGGCGCCGTCAGTGACCAGCGTTGTCTCATAATCCCTGGCAAGGAGATAATCTTTAAGCAGTTGCCCTAGGTTGGGATCGTCTTCTGCAAGCAGGATGCTAACCTTTTTCATTTTGGCTGTTCTTTTGGAAGGTGTATTATTATTCGGGTTCCTTTGCCCACCTGGCTCTCAACCTTTATGGTGCCATAGTGCTCTTCAACAATTTTCTTTACGTAGCTGAGTCCCAGACCGAATCCTTTTATGTTATGTGTATTTCCTGCCGGAACGCGGTAGAATTTTTCGAAGACATGGTTCAGATGTTCTCTCGGTATACCAATGCCGTTGTCGGATACTGTAATGACTATGCCCTTGTGCCATGCTGAGGTGGTGACAGTTATCTCCGGGGTGCAGATGGTATATTTCAGGGCATTGTCTATCAGGTTGAGAAGCACGTTGAAGAAATTGGTCTCATCAACTGTCACTATGGGATCGGATGCATCAAGGAAGGTGGAGATGGTTCCTCCCCTCCCGGTCACCTGCAGACGGAAGGCATCCACAGCGCGCAATATGACTGCGTGGAGGTCAACCTTCTGTTTATCAAGCTCTAACCTCGCTTTCTCAAAGATGGCTGTCTGCAGTACCCTCTCAACCAGGACCTTCAGCCTGTTGCTCTCTTCACTTATCACTGTGGCCAGTCCTGAGGTGTTCCGCGAACCCTCAGGTATAGTTGTGTCAGCCAGCATCTGCGAGGCAAGTGATATGGTGGCTATGGGCGTTTTCAGCTCATGAGTCATGTTGTTGATAAAATCGCTCCTTATCTCCGAAAGCCTTTTCTGGCGGAATATTACAATGAAGGTGCCTGTCGCCAGGATGATAAGCAGAAAGACAATCAGCATTGAGGAGATGGCCATAAAGGCTATCTGGCTGAACTTGTACTCCTCCTCTTTCGGGAAGTAGATGGTAAGGATGTTGTTTCCCGGTACCGGATCATTGGGGAACAGCTGGCGCAGGTACTTGTTGGCTCCTGTTCCTTCGGTATAGCCGGGTGTACGGAAGATGATGTCGCCATAAGCGCCCCTGACAGCACACTCATAGTCGAGATGGATGCCCACGGCATCAAGTGATTTCCGGATGTGCGTATTTATCTCCTCAGGGGTGAATCTGTCACGCAGCGGAGGGGTCTCATGAAGAATCCGGCTGACAATATTTTCAATAGAGATGATTTTATTGGTCATTCTCGCCGTTGCTCCGGCAGAGAGTATCTGCTCTTCCGGCTCAGTCTCATCAAACAGTGATTCCGGCTCCAGGCTCTCTGAATCAAGCAGATAGGTGTAACCGGCCCTGCTGATTATCACTGACCTTACGTCAGGATCAAAGCCGTACTTCTCCAGCAGCTTTGATTCGGCCGAATGTTGCCCTGACAGATCCGGCGGTTCCTCTATACCGGCCGGTTCGGGTTTTGGGTTGATCTCACCTATTATACGCTTGTAGGTCTCTGCCTCTTCCAGTTCTGACACCACCTCTTTCAGCGCCTCATTGACTCCAAACCTGAACTCCTGGTCCTCGGCGCTCACCACATTGTTGATCCATCGGAACTGGATTATCACCAGCGCTGAGATGGCCAGGAAGAAAAATACAGCCAGAAGTACTATGTGGGAGCGCTTCATATCTTAACAAAAATAATCCGTTAAAACCTTAATCCCTAACCTTAACTTATTTTAACAGGTTCCGCCAGAAAAATTGATTCGCAAATTATTAAAAAAATGTTAAAAATCAATTTCTTAACATATCCTTAAGAGATTATCCGAATATTTTTGCTGATATTTGCATCAGTTATGGCACGATAATTGTTATAACGTTAATGGAGTTTTTTTCATAGGTTAGGTTAGTTTTAGGGTTAACACTGAAGAGGAGCCGGGAGATCGGCTCCTCTCTCATTATCAGGATACCAGCAGTGCAAGGTTTCTGTCGGCTGTTAACCTGCTGTCAAAGATAAAGACAGCGGTAATTTCGGGTATTGTTCTGAGCAGGGCGACAAGTTCTGCTGTCTCCTTCTGGCCGTGCTGTTTGCATGGGACAACCAGGTAATCTATATTTTTAAGCCTGCGGAGGAGCAATCTGCCTTCACTGCGGTTTGACACAAGTGTAAACGCCTGGTCTGTTGGTGAGAATCTGGAGAAGTAGCGGGTGCCGGTGTCAGTACTGACTGTTATGTCGTCCTGGCATTTACGGAGGTCTGTTCCCAGTTGGCGGTTGATCATTACTGACAGGCGGTAGTCCGGTTCGGCCGAGACCACTCCCAGGTAATGGAACGGCAACGGGTCCGGACTCTCAATCGTATGTCTGGTGATTTTTTTGTCCCTGCTCATTTTTTCGTTATCCCGAGCTTGTTCAGGGCTGCCATTGACGCCTCCTGTTCTGCCTCTTTCTTCGTTGTGCCTTCGCCCTGCGAGATGACCTCACTGTTGATCTCCAGGGTTACTGTGAAGAGCGGGTGCCCGTTTCCGGCGGATGGTTTCTCCCGTGAGGTGAAGTTAAGCTTTTGTTTGTTTTTCTGGCAATACTCAAGGATAATGCTTTTATAATCTGTCTCCGAGGCCAGCACGGTGTCAAGGTTGAGATGCTTTTTCAGCACCTTTTCAATGAAGAATCTGCGTGTGCGGTCAAAACCGTTATCTATGAACAGAGCGCCCAGCAGGGCTTCAACAGCGTTGCCGTAGAGATTGCGGGGTGAGTCTGACGGCGCCAGGTTGGAGACAATAAGTTTATCGAGCCCCATGGAGAGTCCGAGCTGGTTCAGGGTCTCACGGTTGACAATACGTGACCTGGTTTTTGTCAGGAATCCTTCAGTGGCTTCGGGGTAGAGGCGGAAGAGATAATCCGAAACTATGCCGTCAATAATCGAGTCGCCCAGGTATTCCAGCCGTTCATTATTGATTTTTGTGCCGTCGGGGAGGGTATAGGTTGCTGAACGATGTATAAAGGCCTTTTCATAAAGTCTGAGATTACGGGGCCGAATGCCGAGAAGTCTTTTCAGATTTGACCGGAATTCGCTCCTGTTGTGTATGAGCGTTTGATTATTATTCCTGTTAAGCAGGAACACTATTCCTCGAATTTCCTTAGGAGAATGGATGCATTATGGCCCCCGAAGCCGAAGTTGTTGCTCAGCGCTACCTTCACCGGCCTGTGCTGTGCCTTGTTGAGGGTGAGATTCAGGTTCGGATCAATGGCCGGGTCAGGGTACCTGAAGTTGATGGTGGGGGGCACTATGTCATGTACCACGGCCATGATGGTGGCAATGGCTTCTATAGCGCCTGCCGCTCCCAGCAGATGCCCGGTCATTGATTTTGTGGCACTGATGTTAAGCTTATATGCATGCTCACCGAAGAGCTGAAGGATGGCCTTGGCCTCGGCAATGTCACCCAGCGGGGTGGCGGTGCCGTGAACATTTATATAATCAACATCTGAAGGCTGCACTCCGGCCTCCTCAATAGCCTGCTTCATCACGTTGACGGCTCCCATGCCGTCAGGATGAGGTGCAGTGATATGATAGGCGTCAGCCGTGAGACCGGATCCGATCACCTCGGCATAAATCCTGGCGCCCCTGGCCCTTGCATGCCCAAGCTCTTCAAGGATGAGGGCACCGGCACCCTCGCCGATGACAAACCCGTCACGGGTGACATCAAACGGGCGGGAGGCTGTGGCATATTCCTCATTGTTGGTGGACATTGCCTGCATGGAGTTGAAACCGCCTATGCCGGGAGGATTGACCGATGCTTCCGAGCCTCCGGCAATGAAGAGATCAGCCTTGCCCAGAAGGATGTAGTAGTATGCATCAATTATGGCATTGGTTGAAGATGAACAGGCTGACACGGTTGCGAAATTGGGCCCGCGGAACCCGTACTTGATCGAAAGCATTCCGGCAGCAATGTCACTGATCATCTTGGGAATGAAAAAAGGGCTGAAACGGGGAGTGCCATCACCCATTACAAACCCTTTGACTTCTTCAAGAAAAGTCTCTATGCCACCGATGCCTGAGGCCCAGATGATACCGGAACGGTCCTTGTCAGTTGCCTCCGGATCAAGACCCGCGTCTTTGACAGCTTCGTCAGCAGCAATATGGGCGTACTGTGTGTAACGGTCCATCTTGCGCGACTCCTTCCTGTCAAAATAGTCGGCAGGATTATAGTTCTTGATCTCACAGGCAAACCTGGTCTTGAACTTGCTGGTGTCAAAGTGAGTGATAAATGCTGCACCACTCGCACCTTCAACAAGTCCTTTCCAGTACTCTTGCAGATTGTTGCCGATGGGGGTCAGCGCCCCCATCCCGGTAACTACTACACGCCTCATCTCATGGTTATCTAATGATAACTACTTGGCGTTCTCTTCAATATACTTTATGGCTTCGCCTACAGTGCTAATGCTTTCTGCCTGATCATCAGGAATTCCGATGTTGAATTCTTTCTCGAACTCCATGATCAGTTCAACAGTGTCAAGAGAGTCAGCGCCAAGGTCATTGGTGAAGTGTGCTTCGGGAGTAACCTCTGCCTCATCAACGCCGAGCTTCTCAACGATGATCTTCTTTACTCTTGTAGAAATGTCCGACATACTAATCAGTTTTACGTTAATACTCGTTTTAAAAACTCTGCAAAGAAATATATTTGTACCTTATTATTCAAACAATTTGCCGGAAATTTACATGATGATAGGCGTAATACAAAGAAAATCAATAGGATACGACTCTATTATGTGTTCCGGCGGCTTGTGGCCGTAAGCGACCTAAATAGATGATAATGAAGAACATATCTATACTTGCCTCAGGCAATGGAACCAATGCAGAAAACATCATCAGATACTTTTCGAACGAAAAAAAAGCGAAAGTAACCCTTGTTTTGTCGAACAAGCCTCAGGCTAAGGTACTGGAAAGGGCTGCGACACTCGGGATTGATGCATTTTTTTTCGACCGGTCTCAATTTTATGATACTGGTGAGGTACTGATGATACTGAGACGCAGAGAGACCGACCTTGTGGTTCTGGCCGGGTTTCTGTGGCTTGTTCCGGAGGATGTCCTTGAAGCATTTCGCGGGCGTATTGTCAATATTCATCCGGCTCTTCTGCCCCGTTTCGGGGGGAAGGGGATGTATGGTGACAGGGTACACAGGGCGGTATTGGAGGCAGGCTGCAAGGAGAGTGGCATAACCATTCATTACGTCAATGAGAAATATGACTCCGGCGACATTATCTTCCAGGCGAGGTGTCCGGTGTTGCCGGACGATGACGTGAACACCCTGGCGGAAAGGGTCCATGCCCTGGAATATAAACACTATCCTGAGGTAATCAGCCGGTTGTTAGACAATCCGGAATGACACCCAACTCCATCAGGCGAATGCATAAATGGGCAATAGTGGGGTCTTCAGTTGGCAATCAGGACAGGCAGCAGGCAATCAAATCACAAATCGAACATCCTAAATCACAAATAGCAAATCCTTAATAGCTTATTGTTGACAGCAGGCTGATATACCCCTCAGCTATCTTCCCGAATTCCTCCATTGCTTCCGGTGCAACGGGATTGACAGGCGGGGCTTCCACCTTCAGCGGGTCCACGGCAGACCCGTTGCGGTAGAACCTGAAATCAAGATGTGGTCCGGTGGACAGACCAGTGCTTCCCACATAGCCTATTACCTGACCCTGTTTGACATATACGCCGGGCGCTATTCCCGGGCCGAAGCGTGAGAGGTGCAGGTATGCGGTGGAATAAACGCTGTTATGAGTTATGCGCACCATCCTTCCTGCCCCTCCTTCATAGGTGGTGCTGGTGACCCTGCCGTCTCCGATGGCCACAACAGGAGTGCCTATGGGGGCCGCATAGTCAATCCCGTGGTGCGGACGAACGATCTTCAGTATGGGATGACGCCTTGCTCCCGAGAAGCGTGAGCTGATGCGCGAGTATCTCAGCGGCGCCTTCAGGAATGCCTTTCGCAGGCTGGCGCCGGTGGTGTCATAAAATGACATCACGCTGTCCTGGATGAAAGGAATGGCATAGATGGTGCTTCCTGCATGCTCAAACTGGGCAGCGTGAACTCTCCGTATGCCAACCGACTCCTCCCCGATGAACTCCTCCTCATATATTACCTTGAACCTGTCGCCCTTCTGCAGGCCGAAGAAGTCTATCGTCCACGCGTATATCTCAGACAACTCAGCTGAGAGGTTCGGATTTAGATTGTTCTCCTTGGCCGTCTCCCAGAGGGAGGTGGTTATGACACCTGACGAGTAGCGGAGCATTCTCCTGATCTCGGCATCATATCTGTAAATGGCAAGCGTGTCCTTAAGAGAAAAGACGTATGTCACCCTCGGGTCATGCTGATAGATGAAATATTCGGGCTTGCTGAGAGTATCCCTGCTGAGAAGGACCGAATAATTGCTGCCGCTCCTTACCCGGCGCGGATCAAAGGTTTCGCGGTTATCGCGCAGCAGCTTCTCAATGTCATTCCATTCAACCCCGTGTGATGAAAGTATTGACGCAATGAACTGGTTTCGTCTGACCCTGCCAGTTACAATATTGTATGAGTCCACCGGGATGCCGAAAAGCAGGTTCTCACTGTTTTTCCCTGCCGGAGAGCCTGATGCTGTATCAGAGATGAGCGCGGATGATTCATCCGATTCAGACGGTTTGGTGACAGTGCCCGCGGAATCAGCCATGGTTGTGTCTGATAAGCTGTCAGGAGTGCCGGGGAATGCGGTGGTGTCAGCCTTTACTGCTGATTGTTTCAGGCCTGCACTGTCAGCCGCACCGCTGCGGGTGCATGAGGAAACCGCTAGCAGGGATGTGGCAGCCAATGCCGCGAAAAATGAAAGCAACCTCATACAACGATGTTTACAATGCGATTGGGGACCACAATTACCTTAGGCGTAGCATCACCTATCCATTTCTTTGCACGCTCATCGGCCAGCACAATCTCTTTGACCTCCTCAACGGGCAGATCAACAGGCAGTTCAATTTTGAACCTCATCTTGCCATTGACCGAGACCGGGCATTCAAAAACCTCCTCCCTGAGATATCTCTCATCAGCCAGTGGCCAGGGCTCGTACGCAATAGTGCCTTCATGACCTGTCAGCTCCCACAGCTCTTCAGCAAGGTGAGGGGCAAAGGGTGACAGCAGCTTAATGTATGACGAGGCTGTCTCACGGGCAATCCGTTCCTTCTTCAGTGCCGTATTCAGGAAGATCATCATGGCTGAGATGGCCGTATTGAAGCGAAGTCCCTCGATGTCCTCAGTAACCTTCCTGATGGTCTTGTGAAGTGCCTTGAGGATTTCGGGATCTTCTTCGCCGCCTGTGATATTTTCGCCGTTGGCGACGAGGCGGTAGGTTCTTGACAGGAAGTTGTGAGGGCCCTTGATCCCCTTCTCATCCCACGGCTTTGTAGCCTCGAGGGGACCCAGGAACATCTCGAAGAGGCGCAGTGTGTCGGCGCCATAATTCCTTACAACATCATCCGGGTTGATAACGTTCTTGAGGCTCTTTGACATCTTCGCCACTATCTGGCGCACCTCTTCGCCGGTATCGGCAATATAGTATTTCCCATCCTTTTCTGTAACCTGGTCTGACGATACCTTGGCCCCGGTGGCGGTCTCATAGGCAAATGCCAGTATCATTCCCTGGTTGAAGAGCTTCATGAAAGGTTCATCGGTTGACACTATGCCCAGGTCAAACAGCACCTTGTGCCAGAACCGGGCATAGAGCAGATGAAGCACGGCATGCTCCGCACCGCCGACATAAAGATCAACCGGCATCCAGTAACGCTCTTTCTCAGGGTCAAATATTTTTTCTTCGTTCTTCGGGTCAATGAACCTCAGGTAGTACCAGCATGATCCTGCCCACTGAGGCATGGTATTGGTCTCACGCTTGCCCCTGCGCCCCTCATTGTCTGTCACGTATAGCCAGTCGGTTGCATTGGAGAGAGGCGACTCACCGTTGGCCCCAGGCTCATATATCTCCAGCTCGGGAAGGGTCAGTGGCAGGTCTTTTTCGTCCAGAAGGCTGATGCTCCCGTCCTCCCAGTGGATTACGGGGAAGGGCTCACCCCAGTAGCGCTGGCGACTGAAGAGCCAGTCGCGCAGCTTGTAGTTGACCCTGTAGATGCCTATGTTACGGTTTTCTATCCACCTGGTGATAGTGGCAATGCCTTCTTCAACATTCAGTCCGTCGAGGGTTATTCCTCTCTCGCTGTCTGATGAATTGATATAGATGCCGTCACCGCTCCAGCACTCATCGCCTGAGATAATGCGGCGTTTCTGTTCCATGTCATTGACGGCGGGAGAGAGGATGCACACTATGTCTATTCCGAACTTTTTCGCAAACTCAAAGTCGCGCTCATCATGTGCCGGCACAGCCATGATGGCTCCCGTTCCATAGCCCATCAGCACATAGTCAGCCACCCAGACCGGTATTTTCTTGTTGTTGACCGGGTTAATGGCATATGAGCCGGTGAAAACGCCTGTCTTCTCCCTGGCGAGGTCAGTACGGTCAAGATCAGACTTAAGTGATGCCGCTCGCACGTATTCTTCAACTGCCCCGGCCTGTTCCGGATTGGTAAGGTTGCCCACCAGCGGGTTCTCAGGCGAAAGCACCATGTATGTTGCACCGAAGAGCGTATCCGGACGGGTGGTATAAACCGTGATTATCTCCCCGCTGCCATCGACTTGGAAATCTACCTCGGCGCCGGTGGAGCGACCGATCCAGTTACGTTGCATCTCCTTTATGCCCTCGGGCCAGTCAAGCTGTTCAAGTCCGTTGAGCAGTCTCTCGGCGTAGTAGGGTATACGGAGCATCCACTGCTTGAGGTTCCTCCGCACCACCCTGTTGCCGCACTTCTCGTGCGAGCCGTCGGCCAGCACCTCCTCGTTGGCGCAGACAATGCGGCATGAGGGGCAGTACCAAATCTGGGCATCGTCATAGTATGCCAGCCTCTTTGAGTCTATGTATTTTTTCCGGGCTTCGTCGCCGGCCTTGATCACGTCGAGAGGAACGGGGAGTTCGTTTATGTCACGCCCGCGGTTGGTGTTATGATCATACCAGGTATTGTAGAGCTTTATGAAGATCCACTGTGTCCATTTGAAGTATGCCGGGTCAGTGGTATTGATCTCGCGGTCCCAGTCGTAGCTCAATCCGAGTGCCTTTATCTGGCGGCGGAAGGTGTCACAGTTCTTGTTGGTGGTTACAGCCGGGTGTGTGCCGGTCTGGATGGCATACTGCTCTGCAGGCAGTCCGAAAGCGTCCCATCCCATTGGGTGAAGCACGTTGAATCCCTTCATGCGCTTGTAGCGTGCCACGATGTCAGTGGCGGTGTACCCTTCCGGATGGCCTACGTGCAGTCCGGCGCCGGAGGGGTAGGGGAACATGTCAAGAATATAATACTTGTTGGGATTTGAGAAATCATCATGGGTTCTGAAGGTCCTGTTCTTCTCCCAGTAATCCTGCCATTTCTTTTCTATCTCCGAAAAATTGTACTCCTTCATAATGCCTGAATGGTTTGCGCTTATGGGGTGCGAAATTAGGAAAACTTTGGCAGAAATCACCCCGGGAGAAGACAGACGGTTCTGATTTGGAGGATTAAGTTTTGAAAATCGGTAGCGGTACTTTACTTTTGCACCCTGAACGGTCCCGTAGTTCAATGGATAGAATGACAGATTCCGGTTCTGTTGGTTGGGCGTTCGAGTCGCCCCGGGATCACAAGGAAAAACGGCTAAAGGGCCGTTTTTTTATATACGGGACTCCAGACAAATTAATGTTAAGGGCGACGAGCCCCCGGGATCACACAGCAGGGTGCCTCAAAAGGGCACCTTTCACGTTTGCCCTCACCCCCCCTGAAGTGATTCAGATGTACATAACTGACAAAAAAGAGGCTGCTCATGTTGAGACAGCCTCTGTATAAGTTCAATCGCTAACCGTTTATCTAGTATAGTGTGATCTTGTCGACGTTGGTGTTGGCGTACATGATCTTAAGCGCGCTGGCGCGTCGCAGCGCCTGCTTCACATCAGTCACCACACCCATCTTGGTATCACGGTCTATCTTGAGCACAACGAGCATCTTTGTTTTGTCAGCCTCATTGAGCTGTTCGCGCTCCTGCGCAATAAAGTCCTGGATATCAGCCAATTCCTTGAATGTGTCATTAAGCTGAATTTTCGGTTCGGATCCGTACAGCGCCTGAAATGCTTCGAGAGGCTCGCCGATATAGATAAAGCTGGCGAGCGATTTCTTTTCAAGGACCTTTCCTTCAGTGGCGTCAGGGATGCGGACGGTGACCATCACGTCGGTCTCGCGCATGGTGGTTACGGCCATGAAGAAAAAGAGTATCATGAAGACTATATCAGGCAGTGATGAGGTATTCAGTGCCTTGACTGACTTTCCTCCTGTCTTTACGAACTTTGCCATTACTGATCTCCTCCTATCCTTTTGGGTTCAGCCTCCGATATAGGCACCTTGAAGAAGTCGTCAACGGCACCCTTACGCTCCTCGTCGAGTCGTTCATAAGGTATTCCGAATTCCTGTCTTGAAAGGTTGTCACGCAGTTTTGCCCTCGCTGCTATCAGTTCGTTCTGGACGGCAATATAGACTCCGTATTTGGTGCCGATGTCGTTCTGAAGTGAGATAACCGCCTTGGTGACTGGCACATTCCCGAAATAAGGGAGGCTTACAACCTCTTTTTCCGGTTTGTTGGGCTCATCATTGGCGTTAAGGATAAAATCATGTGCTATCTCCCTCAGCTGGTTAAATTCAGTCAGCTGTCCTTCAACCAGAAGGAGGTTATCCTTATTGACCTTTACCTCAAGGATGTTCCTGTCATTGATCTTATTAATATCCTGCGGGACGTTTGGATCGGGGATTGCGGGCAGCTGACGCATCAGTCCCGTATCGGAGTCCATAGTGGTGGCAGCCAGGAAGAATATAAGAAGGAGGAATGCAATGTCAGCCATTGAGCCTGCATTTATTTCCGGTATTGACCTTCTTGCCATTTGGTAGAATTTATTTCCGCCACGGGGCGGACGTTCAGTTATTTCTTAAAGTACTTTGCAATCTCCGAATAGAGTATTGCCAACACGGCCAGAGCTGCCAGGAAGTAAGCCACATACAGGCCTATGTCAGTCCACAGCAGGGTTCTGGGAACATTATCTTTACCCTTGTAGTGAGGCAGGTTAAGCACGGTGTCATCTGCCAGCAGCGCGGCGATGATGACCAGCACTACTCCCACTCCAAGTGCAATCAGAGTGAGCCTGAGCCCCTTAGGATTAAGAATAAGGTTTCTGATAGTGAAGAGGATTGTAAGAACCAGGGTGATGCCTATAAGGATATATGCATAAAAGATGAAAGAGTTTGTCACCTTCGGCTCTTCAAATCTGGTCCCCTCCGTTCCTGCAACCACACCCCCGAAATAGAAGAGTATGGCGAAGACGAGCGTGAGTGCCATCAGCGCCCACGAGAGATAGTTTGTGAGCTTTTTTGTTCTTTCTGACATGGCAGCTTATTTTTGATTGTATTTGGCCAGCATATCGATGAGTGCGATTGAGGAGTCTTCCATCTGGTTGGAGATGCCGTCAATCTTTGAGAGCAGGTAATTGTAGAAGACCTGCAGAATAATTGCAACGATAAGACCGGTCACGGTGGTGATAAGAGCAACCTTGATACCTCCGGCGACGATGGTAGCGGAGACTGTTCCTGCCTGTTCGATGGCATCAAATGCGGCGATCATACCGATAACCGTACCGAGGAACCCGAGCATGGGGGCTATGGCTATAAAGAGTGAGATCCATGAAAGGTTTTTCTCAAGGAGGCCCATCTGTACGCCACCGTAAGCCACAACTGATTTTTCAGCCATCTCAACTCCTTCATGTGCCCTGTCAAGACCCTGGTAGAAAATACTTGCCACCGGTCCGCGGGTGTTACGGCAGATCTCTTTTGCTGCGTCAACGCCATCTTCCTTCAGAGCTTTCTCAACCTTCGCAAGCAATTTCTCGCTGTTGGTTGTAGCCATGTTGAGGTAGATAATTCTCTCAATTGCAATAGCAAGACCGAGGATGAGGCAGAGGAGGATAACTCCCATGAAGCCTGCGCCGCCCTCAATGAAGAGGCGCTTGATCTCCTTGTGGAGGACTGTCTCGCCTGTTACGGGGGTTGTGCCCTGTGTCTGCTCGGTAAGTTGCTGTGTTGTTGCAGCCTCATCGGTCTGTGCCTGTGATGTCTGTGCGGTGCCGATAAGCAGCAGGGCTGCAAATGCCATAAATACAAGAACTCTTTTCATCATGTTAGATTATTATTATCGGAATATTAGTGACAAAAATATAAAAAAATGGGAACCGCACAACGAAGGTGTTATTTTAATGAAAATTAAGAGCAGGGGGGATAATTGGGGGGATTACGGCCTGCGGCCGTGATCGCCTGAAGAGAACCCTGCAGAGTGCATGAACGTCTGCACTTGCGGTGCAGATTTCTGTTTTATGTCATACTCCTCACATGAGAGTTTGCCAGATAACAGGGATTACTCACCACCTCCGGTGGTTCGTGATCCCTTTAGTGGATTCCTGCAAAGATTAAATGAACCCTACGGGTTTTCATTTATTTTCCCTCAGACCTTTCAGAGAGCAAGCTCTCTTCGGGTCTTCGGTAAAACAAATGATCCCGCCGGGGGCGGGATTACTCGTCCGCCGGTTGGCGGACTCGTGATCCCTTTAGTGGATTCCAGCAAAGATTAAATGAACCCTACGGGTTTTCATTTATTTTCCCTCAGACCTTTCAGAGAGCAAGCTCTCTTCGGGTCTTCGGTAAAACAAATGATCCCGCCGGGGGCGGGATTCATTTAATCTTTGCGGAGAGAGGGGGATTCGAACCCCCGATACCCTTTTGAGGTATACTCGCTTTCCAGGCGAGCCAGTTAAGCCACTCCTGCATCTCTCCAAAAAACGGCGCAATTTACAAAAATTTTCATGATGGCAGCCGGGTCAGCTCATTTCGCCAACAGGGCGTCTGGCATGTGTCACTGCTGCAGCAGGAAATCTCGCCGCAAAGGAGTTTTTTTCTGTACTGTCAGTCTCAGCTCATTTCGCCACAGAGGGATCTGGAGAGGAGATTGCTGACCTTGCTTTCCGGCAACCCTCTGCCAAGCAGGACCATCATCTTGGTAACGGCAGCCTCGGTGGTGAGATCACGGCCGCTGATGACGCCGGCACTGATAAGCCCGGCCGAGGTCTCGTACAGACCCATCTCCACACTGCCGGCCTGGCACTGCGTGACGTTAAGCACAATGCCTCCGCCGGAGATGAATGAACGCAGCTCCTCCAGGAACCACCCTGACATGGGGGCATTGCCTGTGCCATATGTCTCAAGTATTATCCCCTTCAGACCTGCCTGTGCCAGCAGGGCATGGACCGTCGCGCGCCCGATGCCCGGGAAGAGCCTCAGCACGGCCACGGCCGTTTCAATATTACAATAGACCTCCAGGGGCCTTCGTATAGTAGGATACCTTATGATACTCCTGTTATACCGTATCTGCAGTCCCGCCTCCGCCAGGGGCGGCAGGTTAGGCGAGACGAAGGCGTTGAAATGCTCGGCACTGTACTTGACCGTCCTGTTACCACGAAACAACCTGTTCTCAAAAAAGATACATACCTCGGGCACCACCGGCAGCCCGTCTTCCAGCGCTGCAGCTATCTCAATGGCCGTCAGGAGATTCTCCTTGCCGTCAGTGCGCAAAACACCTATCGGCAGCTGCGATCCGGTGAAGATCACAGGCTTCTCCAGTCCCTGAAGCATGAAGCTGAGTGCTGATGCTGAATAGGACATGGTGTCTGTTCCGTGAAGCACCACAAATCCTTCGTACCTGGCGTAGTTACCCTTAATAGTGTTTGCAATGCTGCACCATGTGTCAGGACTGACATCCGAAGAATCAATCACGGGATCAAAAGTCATTGACTCTATATTAAACCCGAAGCGGCGCAGTTCCGGCACCTGGGCTGATACGTGCCTGAAATCGATCGGCACCAGTGCTCCGGATACCGGGTCATTGACCATCCCGATGGTCCCGCCGGTATAAATTAGTAGTATCGATCTGTTCTTTTCCATCGTTTATAGCCTGAACAGCCTTCTTGCATTTTCCGTTGTCCTGTCGGCGACCTCCGCCGGTGTGATTGCCAGCAGCTCCGACAGCTTGTCGGTCACATATGCCAGGTAGGCGGCTTCGTTCCTTTTGCCGCGGAAGGGTACGGGAGCAAGATAGGGAGCATCGGTTTCAAGGACTATGTTGTTGATCCCGGCTGCAATGGCAGCTTCTCCCTGCCGTCCGTTACGGAAGGTAACCACTCCGCCGATGCCGATCATGAATCCCATGGCCGTCACACGGCATGCATCTTCAGCCGTCCCCGGGAAGGCATGGAAGATACCTTTAACCCTTCCGTTGCCGAACTCACTGATCACCTCAATTATCAGGTCAAGCGACTCCCTGGCGTGAATGATCACCGGCAGGTCATGCTCTTCGGCCAGCTCCAGGTGGCGCCTGAAAGAGACGGTCTGCGCCTTCACGAATGTCTTGTCCCAGTACAGGTCGATCCCCGTTTCGCCGATGCCGTAGTACCTGTGATCACTCAGGGCGGCCTCAACGGCAGCCAGCTCATCACGGAAGCTTTCCTTTACCGAGGTGGGATGGAGGGCCATCATGGGCAGGCAGATGCCGGGATACCGCTCTTCCGCTGCAAGCATGGGTGCGACAGATGATGAGTCTATATTGGGCATCATGATCCGGCCAACCCCGGCAGCCAGTGATCTCTCAACCACCTCGTCGCGGTCGGCATCAAACTCAGGCAGGTATATATGGTTATGGGTGTCAATTATCTGCATGGCACAAATGTATATCATTTCATGTAAAAGGCAGCAGGCAAGAGGCAATAGATCAGTCGGCAGTCGGCAGTCGGCAGTACCAGTCGGCAGTCGGCAGTATCAGTCGGCAGTCGGCAGTCGGTCAAAATAGTTGCTGACTGCCAACTGCATATTGTAGACTTCTTGCTATTGTCCGGAATTTAGTATCTTTAGTGTGTCTCGCTAACATTGCATAACATGTCATCTCTACCGCTTCATTACAAGATTGCTCTTGGCATGATACCCGGCGTGGGGGATATAACCGCCCGCAGGCTCGTGTCATACACCGGCAGCGTGGAAGCTGTCTTCAGGGAATCATTCCGCAACCTTACCCGTATCCCCGGCATAGGGGAGTCGCTTGCCTCTGCCATCGCCAGCCATGATTATCTACCCGCTGCCGAGAGGGAGGCTGAGTTCGTCAGCCGGAACAGTATAAAAGTCTTCTTCTATCTGGACGATGATTACCCTGTGCGCCTCAGTCAGTGCGAGGACTCGCCTGTGACCTTTTACATGCGCGGCAACGCTGATCTTGACACGCCTATGATCCTCAGCATCGTAGGGACACGTCATGCCACACAGCATGGCAGGGAGCTCTGCCAGAGAATAGTGGCGGGACTGGCTGATCACTTTCCCGGGCTGCACATTGTCAGCGGGCTGGCTTACGGTATTGACATAACTGCTCACCGTGCAGCGCTGGCTGCCGGCCTGCCCACAGTGGCTGTCCTGGGTCATGGCCTGAAGACGGTTTATCCCTCTGTGCACGCTGCCACAGCACGGGAGATGCTCGGCAACGGAGGGCTGGTGACCGACTTCACATCGCCGGTTCTTCCCGAACGGAACAACTTCATCAGACGCAACCGCATCATTGCAGGCATCTCTGACGCCACGCTCATCATTGAGTCAGGTATAAAGGGGGGAGCACTCATCACTGCTGACATTGCCGCCTCTTACAATCGCGACGTAATGGCGGTACCGGGCCGTCCAGGTGATGAGTGGTCAGCCGGCTGCAATGCGCTGATCAGGTGCAACAAGGCAGCCCTGGTTGAGAAGTGCGGCGACATAGAATACATGCTGGGCTGGAAACCGGCCGCCCTGGCGGCACCCAGGCAACCAACGCTCTTCACGGGCATCACCGACAATGAGAGAAAGATCTGTGATGCGCTTAAAAGTGAGGGCGGCCTGACAATAGATATACTGTCAAGGATGGTGGAGATGCCTGTATACAAGCTCTCAACCACCCTGCTGCAGATGGAGCTGGCGGGTATGATAACCCCATGCCCCGGCAACGTGTACCGGTTGCGCGATCAATAATGGAGGATATCCGGCATACAGGCAGGTAACGACGGGTCTGAGACCCGTCGCAACGTGCAATGATGCAGATATCTGCATCTATATGGATGGTTACACCAGGCCCTGGTCAACCATAGCGTTGGCAACCTTCAGGAAGCCGGCTACGTTTGCACCCTTGACATAGTCTACATATCCGTCAGGACGCTTGCCGTACTTGACGCATGCCCCATGGATGTTAACCATGATTGACTGCAGCTTCTCATCAACCTCATCCTTGTTCCAGTTGAGCTTCATCGAGTTCTGTGTCATCTCAAGACCGGAGGTGGCCACGCCGCCTGCATTAACTGCCTTGCCGGGAGCGAAGTGTACTTTATTCTTCTGGAATTCTGCGATGGCCTCGGGCGTACAACCCATGTTCGAGATCTCAGCTACAAGCATCACCTTGTTGTTGATCAGAGCCAGTGCATCATCGCCGTTAAGCTCGTTCTGTGTTGCACACGGCAGTGCGATGTCAACCTTGACCTCCCATGGCCTCTTGCCCTTGACGAACTTGCTGCCGGGGAATTTCGTTGCATAAGGCTCAACTATATCCTGGTTGGAGGCTCTCAGGTCAAGCATATAATCAATCTTTTCACCGCTGATGCCTGCAGGATCATGGATGTAACCGTCGGGTCCGGAGATTGTAACCACTGTAGCGCCCAGCTGGGTAGCTTTAAGGGCTGCACCCCATGCCACGTTTCCGAAGCCGGAGATTGATACCTTCTTGCCTTTGAGGGTGTCATTCTTCGTAGCCAGCATCTCCTTGACAAAGTAAATTCCTCCGAAGCCTGTTGCCTCCGGACGGACGAGTGAGCCGCCCCAGTTGAGACCCTTGCCGGTAAAGACGCCGGTATGCTCATGAGCAAGTTTCTTGTACATGCCGTACATAAAACCGATCTCGCGTCCGCCAACACCTATATCACCTGCGGGAACGTCAGTCTCAGGACCGATATGCTTCCACAACTCAAGCATGAACGACTGGCAGAAACGCATCACTTCGTTCTCTGACTTGCCTTTGGGATCGAAGTCTGATCCGCCCTTGCCACCACCCATGGGGAGAGAGGTAAGAGAGTTCTTGAAGATCTGCTCAAAACCCAGGAACTTGAGGATTGAAAGATTCACCGTCGGGTGGAAACGAATGCCACCCTTGTAAGGACCGATGGCTCCGTTAAACTGAACCCTGTAGCCGAGGTTGACCTGAACATTGCCATTGTCATCCATCCAGGGTACCTTGAAGGTGAATATGCGGTCAGGCTCAACCAGCCTCTGCAGTACGCCTGCCTTGGCAAATCTGGGGTTCTCATTGTAAACATCCTCGATTGTCTCAAGGACCTCCTTGACTGCCTGATGATACTCGGGTTCGCCGGGATGCTTCTTCTCAAGCTCAGCCAGAATCTCTTTTACTTTCATTTTAAAATATTTTTTGTGGTTTGTGATTTTGTAAGAATGACCAATTACTTCCCAAAGGTCATTGAACCTTCAGTCATGAAAAATGACTTTGCTCATGTTTTGTCCGATAGCAACTAACTGGCTGATTTATAACCCTTAAGCGTTGCTTCGATCTCTTTTCTCTGGGCCCCGGTAAGGGCGGTGATGCTGACAGGCGGATAAGCCGCTCTCCTTCCCTGTACCTGCTGGTAGAGTGTCAGGTAATGGAACAGTCCCATGCCCTCCATGGTGATCTCATAACCGGCGTATCGGCCGACGGGTATCTCAATGCTCCTGCTCTCGCCGGGTATCAGCCCGGTCTTGTACCACCTGAGCGTAATTGTACGCTCGTCAGCTGAAAAGAAGATGTACCTGAATCTCATTATGGCCGGCCAGAGAAGAATCAAAAGGAACACAACGGTAACCACCACAGTAAGGATCGTCAGAGCCTGTTCTGACATTACTTTCCTGAAGATTTTCGGGAAGTAAGCCAGGAACACATATAACACATATATCACTGTTGAGATAAACCCTATCAGTCTGAAGAGGACAATTCGCTTTCCGTTGTCGAGGGTCATGATCAGTTCATTTTAAGCAAACCTATGAATTTTTTCCCAAATGTTACCGGCACCTCGCCCGGAATCACTTCCTCTTTTTCCTGAAGAATTTTTTCATCATCTTCTGGCACACTACGTCCCCCGCAATCACTTCCTCTTTTTCCTGAAGAACTTTTTCATCATCTCAGAGCACTCCCGGGCGAGTACACCTGAGCGCACCACGGTTTTCGGGTGCAGTATGGCCGCTCCTGTGGTTGTATATCCCTTCTTCGGGTCAGGGGACCCGTAGACCAGCGCGGTCACCTGGCTCCATGCCAGCGCCCCCGCGCACATCACGCACGGCTCCACGGTAACATACAGGGTACAGTTGGTAAGATACTTACCCCCCAGGAACGATGCCGCCGCGGTTATCGCCTGCATCTCGGCATGCGCTGTGGGGTCATTCAGTGTCTCGGTCAGGTTGTGGGCGCGTGCGATGATGCTTCCTCCCGCCGCCACCACTGCTCCCACG
>Ga0209604_1000732_pt1 | contig 29481 bp, 24 predicted proteins | sample AD_UKC097_MetaG_FD_184405 | JGI IMG/M metagenome (GOLD analysis project Ga0209604, IMG submission 184405) | Active sludge microbial communities of municipal wastewater-treating anaerobic digesters from USA - AD_UKC097_MetaG (SPAdes) (version 2) | ecosystem: Engineered > Bioreactor > Anaerobic >... | reverse complement strand
GAGTAGAGATACCAAACCAGAATTGATCGTGCGGAAGTTTCTATTCAACAAAGGTTTCAGATATAGAGTTAATGACAAGAGACTGCCGGGGAAACCTGATATTGTCCTGCCCAAGTATAAAACGGTAATTTTTATTCATGGTTGTTTTTGGCATGGCCACAAAAACTGCAAATATGCACCAACACCTAAAACCAGAACCGATTGGTGGCAAGCCAAGATCGATACCAATAAAAAACGTGATATTGTGAACTATCGTTTATTGAGAAGCCTTGGATGGAAAATCATTAAAATCTTCGAATGTGAGTTAAAAACTAAGAATAGAGAAAAGGTTTTGAACAAACTTATTAAATCAATCCTGCAATTATAGGTTCATCCCACCGTTTCAATTTGGAATAAGTAAAACCAAAAAGTATTACGTTATAAATTAGCAAATCATCATCTGTTAAGACTATGCAAGAACCGGCTTTTTCGTATAATTACCTTATTTCCAACTTGTCCGGAGAATTTGACAAGTGGTATTCCCTTACCTTGACATTCGATGAAAGCCTTGTTGAAATGCCATTTGACGACCGTAAGAGACAAGTATTTATCAGAATATCAGATAATATAAGAAACATCGGATACAGTTTTCACGATAGGGATAGATCTGATTTAGAAGAATTTGTCACTTACGTTGACAGGTTGTATAGAGTGAATAATTGGATTATGCATCTTAAGGGGGAGTTTAGAACGACAGAAGGGAATGCCATCAGTCTAACTGACTTAATCAACTACATCCGTAACAGTACGGACTTTAACCGCTTCAAAAAAAATTGGCATATTGCTGTTGACTACCGGGAGAAATCATTACCTCACCTTTTCAGCATTATTAAAAACATTCAAGATGAGAATGAATACCCTGTCTTCTATCCATATTGGCAGAGTATGTATAAGTGGCTGAACAACACTAATATTTGCTCTTATGATGGCCTAAGAGACTTTTACAGGTCTTTTCAGGTTGAAGGGGGAATAAGAAGATATAAGGCATTTGGTGCTTCTTTAAATCTTTACCATGTCCAATATTTAAAGTATGCCATTACGACTAATCTAAGTCCTGCCCTGATTGATGAATGCCGAGCTCTAATTAAAGACTGGCATTTGAAAAATGAAGAATTCTTAAACAAAATAGACAATGTTATGCAGAAGATGGACTTCCTAAACGTGGATAAATGGAGAGTGTTAAATGAAACCCTCTTCAAAAGTTACGTGAACACATATTCCGCTTTGGCAGACCAACGCGAAACCCAACCTGGTATTTCAATGGTTAAAGAATTGGAGACATTTGGTATCTTGGGAAATGTCACTGAGAAAGATTATGCTTCCTATTATACGATTGCAAGGGAGTTGGGCATATTTTATCAAGATGATAACGGTGAGTTTGTTTTAGGACCCATTGCACAAAAATACAGAGATGGGGAGATGACCTACTCCGATTATTTAAAATACTATATTCTTAATTCAGAATTTCTAATTGCAGGTGAAGTAGTTCATCCGTTTGAGGTTGTCACTGAGATACTTCAAAATGAATCTTTAGAGATAGACATTCTTTCAGCAAAGGCCGTGAAGTTGATTCCTGAAGAGTATAGTTCTGATAATACTGCAAAGGAGCATTTAGCTCGATTCCTGAAACGGGCCGTTGAGGCAAATCTATTAGTATATGATAACAAGGAATATAGACTCGCCAAGGATTTAGCACAAATTCAAGAGGCTATTGGAAAATCAGGGCTTTCTATCACGGATTTTGAGCTTAAGTTCATTGGTAATCAAAAAACTAAACAGAAAAATGTAGTTCTTGAAATGATCAATAGGGAAATCCCGCCAACAATACTGGATTATAATAATGATGGCAGAACCAACGGTGACAAAAGTGTGATCAAGACTCAGTTTCCCCTAAACCAAATTCTTTATGGACCTCCCGGAACCGGGAAAACATATAACACTATCACATTGGCGCTAAACATAATGGGAATTCCCTACACAGACTATGAAGATGCAAAAGAAAAGTTTATAGAAGAACAGGGAAGGCGATTGGAATTTGTAACAATGCACCCTAGCTTTTCATATGAAGATTTCATAGAAGGATTGAAACCAAAGCCTGCTTCAGCTCGGGGTGGGCATATTGTGTTTGATTACAAACCCGGAATTTTCAGGGAAATTTGCATACGGTCTGAGAATGCAATGACAGGTGATTCCGCTGAAGAACCCACGATGTCATTGTCAAACGAAGATATCCTTACAATTGCTTTCTTTTTGGCTAAATATAACGGTAGGATGAAAACAGAAAAGAAGGCAAATGAATTTCTGCACTACCAATCTGATTACGATGCATTTCAACATATTGGAGAGCTTATCGGGTACAATCCTAATTCAATCAAGAATCATCGTGATAAATTTGATTTTATGTTTCCTGACAAAGAAAACTATACTTCAAGGAGGGGATGGAAGCCCCGCAACCCAGATAGAAGTCTTGGCAACTCTGAAAGATGGCCATATCAAGATGTCTACGAAAAATTAAACATACTACCATTTGATGACGTAGCCAATTTGGTAAAGGGTCTTTTGCAAACACAACTGAACAACACCAGGACATATGACGAGAACACAAATCATGTGATAATTCTTGATGAAATTAATAGAGCTAATATTTCTAAGGTATTTGGGGAGGTTATAACACTTTTGGAAGTAGACAAAAGAGACAAATTTAACGTTAGACTTCCTTCGGGCAGCACATTTTCAGTGCCTTCTAACCTTTATATTATCGGAACCATGAATACTGCCGATAAGTCAATTGCTTTGGTAGATATCGCTTTGAGAAGGCGTTTCCGGTTTGTGGGAATGTATCCTGATAAAACAATTCTTGAGCGAGTGTTGAAAGAAAAAGCTTGGAATGAGGATGAAATAAAAAGAAGAACATACCTAATGGAGTCGCTTAATTCAATAATACGACAGAAGAAAAAAAGTGATTTCACATTAGGCCACTCTTACTTCATGGAGAGTATTCCACTCGAGGACATAATTGACCAACAGATACTTCCACTACTAATGGAATACTTTCTGTACAATGCTGATGATGTCAAGAATCTGCTTGAAAAGCAGCAAAGGAATCAAAAGAACAAGGAATTAAAGCTTATGCCAACCGGCATATACATTGATCCTGAAATTTTTGAGAAAACCGGGGAGTTAAGAATAAAAAGACCTTACATGATTCCAGAGGGCCCTTCTTCTGGAATCAGTACCGACGAAGGTCAAAATCCTGTTGGCGACGAATCCACGGAAGCCTAAAAACAAACTAATGAATTCTTTTCTGTTTTATGAGCATGAGAAGATTCCTTATGACAGCATAAGGTTGTTCGCAAAACCTTCATCCAGAGAAAGGCTCAAGGCTGTATTATCAAAACTATGGTATGAAAGAAACAGATACGGCTTACCAGAGACGATTGGAGAAGAATATGGACCGGAAATTCCGGAGCAACAATTTTTTACATTTTATGACACTTATGCAAAAGCAGGTAACTATGTTGGAGTAATCAGGTATGATGATATAACCATTCAGATTCTTCCCAAAATATTTGAAAGCTCACATCAAAGAAAAGATGAAACGGTTCGGTCGGTGAATGCTCATTTAATTTGGTGGTTATCATATGGAGGAAAAATAAAGTTACCAAAAAGCAGAACATATTGGGACACCTATGAGTTGGATCTGCCTGATATCCTGATTTTTCTCTTCGCGTCTCTAACTAAAGAAGACCTGATTTTCAACAAACATCAAACCTACGTAGAAAGCGAAGAAAGTCTAAATGTCGTAAGGGGACGCATAGATTTTAAAAAATACTTGACAAATTATGTAACAGCAAATCCACATATAATACCCTGCATATACTCAAGTCTTGAGATTGATAATCCCTTTAACAGAATAGTAAAGTACACAGCAAGAATGCTGCATTCACACACTGAAAACAAGGAGATTAGAAGATTACTAGAGGAGATTGATTGGATCCTTGATGATGTATCATTAATGCCGGCATCGGTCAATGACTGTAACAAAGTGAAAATTTCAAACCTAAATGATACTATGCAAGTAATAATTGATTACTGCAGATTATTCATTTCGGGACTCACACTAAAATCCTCGGAAGATGATCTTGACATTTTTGCATTTCTGATCCCGATGGAAGATTTATTCGAAGATTTTATTTTTGGTTTCATCAAAGAAAGATTTGAGTACCAAAACAACGTATTGTCTATTGTGGGACAAAGTGGAAATAAGGAAAATCAAACCCAATGGCTCGCAACCGAAAGGACAAAGAAAGACGTCAGGTATGTATTCCCAATAAGGCCTGATATTTATGTTAACCGAACGAACGGAGATTTAATCTTGGATACAAAATATAAAAAAATATATTCAAAGGAAGAAGCCAAAGAATTGGGAAGGCTAAAAAGCGGAGCCTCTATTGATGATATTTATCAAATGATTGGCTACGCCATTAAATATAAAGTAAGCAAGATTCATTTACTATTTCCTGATAAATTAGATACTTATGATAACCTGTCTTCCGAATACATAATAAAAGATAATTTGTGTGAGATCGATGGCGAGATTACGATACAATATCACCGATTACCCATTATTAACAAGAATTTTGAACTGTTCAATAATCCAGAGGATGAAATTAAATCAGTATTCGAGACACAGGCTGTGAAGATGGACGAAGTAATTGAACAAATACTATATGCTGCTGACTGATCTTCCAAATAAGTATTTACACATGGAAGCTTTTTAATGAGGCTTATGTGCCAATCATAAGAAGTTTTAAGTTAACTTAATCCGTAGATAGACTCATACAATCTCCCGCCCACTGTTCTGCCATTGCTTTTGCAAGTCCAGGGAAAGTTTTACTTCTTAAAATCTGCCTTTCCTCAGAAGTCCTGGCCATTACGAATGCATCCGAATACCACTTGGGTTGGCTTTTGCCACTTTTGAAATGAATCCGGTCTCCTTTGTCGACTATATTCGTAGGCTGCAGCAAAGGCAAATCACCAATTAACCATAAACAAGTCGTTTTTGTAGCTCTGTCTCCAAACCAAAAAGGCTGAACAATTTGATTAGGTTTTCTAAACCTTCTACTCATAATTCCCACTGGATTCTCAATTGCAATTTTTGGAATGGGAGCATTGGCAAGTTCCATAAAGAATCTCACTGCCTCTTCACGATGAAGAGATCTGTATGGGTATTTTGGATGCGGTCTACGGTCTTCTGTAGGCAGGTTTTTGTCATCAGGGTGGTAATACCATTGTGCACCACTTACAGCCAAGTAAGTGCAGGGAGGGTGAGCTATCATTAAGTCCCAGTTGCCTTTTATCTTTTTTCTTTCACCAGTCTGTAAAATGCCACCTCTGTTTTCAATTACTTTTAACACGTCCATATTGAAATGCCACTGAGGATGGCCTCCGCTGCATTGCAGGAGATCACAACTATATGCTTCATGACCCAATCTTCTTAACTCTAAGGTAACCGCCTGACTTTCTTCACAAGCAACAAGTATCTTCAGTTTCTTAGCTTTCTTTCCCATTATTATTAAAGTATCCGTTAATACCTTCTGCCAATCTGCGCGCCATCTCTGGTGGAACGGCATTCCCAATCATCTTGTAGCAATCTCCAAAACTACCAACAAAGTCATAATCAGGAGGAAATGATTGAAGCAATGCTGCCTCCTTAATCGTTATTGATCTAGCTTGATCTAAATCAGGATGAATAAACATTAATCCGTCTTTGTACAAATGAGCGACAATGGTTGGAGATGGTTTATCCCACTCAAGATTTCTATACTTCGCATGATTAGACTTTTTTCCCATTAGATAATTATAAAAAGCAATCTTTTGATCAGAAGAGATGCTGTTCATTTGATCCCCAATCCATTTCCTGAAAATTTCAATGTCGCGATTGTTATGAAATCGGGGAACATGAAATCTGACTTTTTCATCCCCATTCTGAATGTGTGAAATATTCCTACCATTGATTCTTTTGGGGGCATCAAGGGGTATTATTTTTGGTAAGTGAGCAATTGCATCTCGTACCGTTCTCTTAGGAGCTTGATTCTTTTTATATTCAATATGGCTATAAACCTGCTCAAGGTTCAGGCCAGTGTCTCTCTTAATGCCAATAATGATTATTCTGTTTCTTTTCTGCGGGACATTAAAGTCTGACGCATCATATACTGCCTTCTTTAAATCCTTCGGCTTCCTGATTTCATAACCAGCCAAATAAAATGCTTCATAAATCAATTCGGTAACATATCGGTCTTTTGGTTTGGCGCTTAGCAGTCCCGGCACATTTTCGAAAATAAAAATACTTGGCTTAAAATCTTCTACTATTTTCAAGAAACTTTCGAAAAGATAATTTCTGTAATCCAACTTCATCGAGTTTTTGTCCTGTGCCCTACCTGCAATGGAATAAGCCTGGCAAGGGGGACCTCCAATAATCAGGTCTACCTTTTGGTTATTAATCAATCCTTTAAGCCCATTTCTTATTACAGATCCATGGTTCGTGGTACCATATTCCAACAGAGAGTTTGGATGCCAGGCTCCATTCAATAATTCATCTGTCTTCTGTATATCAAAATGTATGACTCTTTTCAGGGCCTCCTCCTCAGAATGACCCCATTTGTTAATAAGTCTATTTCTCAAGGTATTAACCATGGGTATCTCCCATTCAACATGAGCTAAAGCCTCGTAATTTCCTGTCTGCAGAAATCCTTCCGACAATCCTCCACACCCGGCAAAAAGATCTATAAATTTAATTTTCCCCATGCTCAGTGAATTGTTTCCTTAACAAATTGCCAGGTTCTACATTAAGAATCTGGGCAATTTTAAATAAAACATCCAATTTGGGCTGTTGTCTGTTTTGAACATATGAATTGACCATATTATAACTTTTACCCAATCTGGCTGCCAACCATTTCTGTTTTATTCCCTTTTCTTCCAAGACTTCTTTTATCCTGTTCATTTGTTAATCTTTGTTTGTCCAAATCTAATGTGCAATATCTTGAATAATGAGATATTTTATCATTATTTATTAGAATTTATGAACAAGGTTCACAAGAATAGAAAAATACTCCTCAATCTATTTGAGCCCTAATATCCAATTATGGATTCCTCCATAAAAAAAAGAGTTGAGTTATATGGTTATCCATTTTGGGGCAGTAATTCTCTTTTTTCAGGAGAACACTTTCTTTTTCAGATCATTTTAAAGTTCTTTGTTGCAAAAATCAAAAGCACGATAACATGACCGAGATTTCAAATCTGATTGGTGAGATACTGAAATTCAGAGATGCAAGGCTGTGGGAGAGATTTCACACAAGCAAAGATCTTGCTGCTGCAATTTCAATAGAAGCAGCAGAATTAAACGAATTGTTTCTTTGGAAAACTGTGGAAGAATGCGAGAATGCTGACCTTAAAAGACTAAGCGAAGAAATTGCTGATATTCTAATATTTACCTTCCTGCTTGCAAATAAGCACAACCTAAGTATCAAAAAAATTATAGTTGACAAACTAAGACTTAATGACCTTAAGTATCCTATTGAGAAGTCTAGAGGATCAATGAAAAAATATAATGAGCTGTGAGATTCATTGGTATGCTTTAAACTAGTTTTTCATGGTAATTTCATTGGCCCAGAATTCCCACAACATTACCATTGCAAGAGTATCAAGCTCGCAGTACTTGAAGAGTGCCTGTCTTATAGATTCGCGCTGTTCCTCAGGGGTTTCCCAGAATTGAAGCTTTGCATAGGCCATCATTGCAGCGCCACCGTCGGCTAACTCATCCATGTCATCAAACATCTCATCGAGCTCTTCCCTTGAGTAACCTTCAAAAACAGGGGGAAGAGTCTTGTAGGGGTCATTCCTGAAACGCTCATCTATCCATACGACCGATTCAAAATTCAGACTCGTCACCTCCCTGCCCCTGCCGCATATTGGCCTGCTGTACTTGTCTCTGAGAAAACTACTATCACTAATCGCTGCAGGCAATATCTGCTTAAGTGAATTGGAACCTCTGGCATGAGGTGAGTAATAGTACCTCAGCACGAGATCCCATAAGTCAACCATATTTCGTGGACCTGTAATAAGATTCTTCCCATCCTTATACTGCGTAACTGTATCAATGAATGACATCAGCTGACTCTTGTCGGGCACCTGTTGATCAGATGTTGAGGCCAGCTGCCTTCCTATCATGCGGAGGTACGTGTTTTCGTGATTGTGATACCTGAAAATGGTTCCGTCGTCCTCAGAAAGATCACGCATCAGCTCCCTCAGAAATGCCAGGTCTGGATTCATTCCACGGTCCGTGTTCAGAAACTGGTTCCTGTGCTCAATGGTATATGTCCTGCCTCCATCATTGCTTCGGACTATATGATGGCTATACTGAAACGCAATGCCTTCATAGGGATGGGCACCGCGTGTAAACGGAAGTGCCGGACTCGAAGTCTCAAAATCGATGAAATGCAGCGGATACCTCCATTTGGCCATCTCTGCTGAAAGCCCTTCAAGATCCAGATAAAATCCAGTGTCATTCAATCTGACCCTGCGGACCTGTTCCCATCTTCGCTGTGCGGGGGTTAGCTCCCCTGACGGTTCATCATCAATGCTATCAGATATATCGGTCTTGTCAACGTCAGCCAGAAAATACCTTGATTTTCCTATCAGTTCCCGGACCACACTCCTTGCGCCTGCCTTGCCTCCCCATAATTCGATTACCTTGGGTCCTGCAGAGACACCTGGCCTGACCGGAACCTTCTCTGCCCAGCACTCATCACGTCCGCTCCGTAACTTGTCAGATTCACCCTCCTTTGTATAGAACTGGCATTTTTTGCAAATTTCGGAAACAGGTCTCTGCAGCTTAGTGTCATTTTCATATGCCAAAGCCAGGCTTCTGACATACTCCGGGAAACTGTATCCGGGAAAGACTTCTGATTCAACCGGTCCGTTAAGTATGAACTCGACCTCATCATTAACAGGCAATGTTATCAACACCTCTTCGCCCAGCATCTCACGAGTCAAACCCGGTACAGGAATGACATCATGCGTGTTCCCTTCACCCCGCACCCTGAAAAACTGGTTAAGGCCATCAACACTGGCAGTTGCATCCTTGTTAACAACCACGAGGAAAGGTTCCACTGAATAGTCTGGATATGCCTCTGACACAACATATTTCTGAAAGGCTACATCAAGAAGGTAGTCCATCCAATGACCGTCAATAATGGTCTGTCCCTTCTTTTCTCCTCTCTGAACGGTTTTAAAGAACTCATCACCCTCCTTCCATGAAACAGACTTAACTTCGTAGAGTTTTATCCTCTTTTGCCTTAGATCTATCTCCAGAATGTCAATCCTGATGAAACATTTATCCCATTTGACTGCCGCTTCCGCGATATAGCGGTCACCCCTCTGTATTCTTCGCAGGGTTTCGGCCAAAGCCTCATCGTAACCTGTCTCCTTCACAGTAACACCGGCAGGATTATCAGTAATATAGTATTTCGCCAGCTCGCCTACCTGATACCCTCCTCTTGCCAGCTCCCTGAGAAAAGGATCTTCAGAGGACTGATCAGCATATTCCTTCTTGCGGGTGTAGAAAAGCTTCGTTTCGCATTCATACGCAAGCTTAAAGCGTGATTTTGTCAAATATCTCGGATCGGGCATAGTAGTTTATGATTAGTTATTTGAAATCTGTTGTACGAAATTCATGGGCAATTTGTTGCAACTGCCTGATTTATTAATCGATCATGGTTTTCTGACACAAATAAAAACATTCTTACCGTAACGTATTTATGTTTTAATGTTTTGTGTGAATAACCATTAATTGTATGTTTTGACCATCGATCTGATCTTCTTTATTATTGATTCACGGAGATCCTGGGGTTCAAGTACCTCAACATCGTTCCCGTAATGAAGTATCAGCGACTCCAACTCTCTGTTGGGGATGACTTCAATGGTGACAATCCGTTTCTTCCTGTCGGATTTCTGTGATCCATGCAGGGGTTTCGACGCAACATAGTCAAATCTTTCCTTGCCGAATTTCAGAACTACCTTAACGACGTTTCTGTTTTTAGGGACAGTCGTTCCTATTACATCTTCAAAGTATTCCTTTTCAAAGTCTATTTCGGTTTCCATGAATTTTTCATTCCCGGCATAAGTCAGCCGCTCAATCCTGTCGAGCGCGATGCATGAAATACTCCGGAAGCCCTTCTCGCTTCCCATCAGAAACCACCTGTTATTATACTCCTTAAGAAAATAGGGTGACAGGATCAGACTACGGCTATTCCTGTAACCTGCCCTGTACTTGATCTTCAGAGCCTTCCTGAGCTGAATTGCAGAAAGAAGCATCGAGAAATGCCCTAATCCCTTCAGCTCGGGATTGCCGTCAAAATCGACTATAATCCTCCTGCTAAGCTCCATACCATCAGATCCTTCTATTTCGCCGAACAGATCATTCAGAAATTCAAAATGCGGAAGTCCCCTGAACTGCTGAAGCACAAAAAGGGTATCCCTGAGCTTGATCAGATGATTATCCTTTGGCAGGCCAGCAAAAACTGAAAAAGAAGGATGCTTGTATCTGTATATCTTCTTTCTGCCTGCCGACACTTTGCGCTCAATCTCGATTCCCCATACCTCTTCAATGGTCCTGAGGTCCTTATAAAACTGCCTGTTATTTATTTCAATACCAATCCGTTCACGACCTCCCCTGCTGGTCTTTCCATCCCTGTTCTCAGCTTTCCTGAGTTCATTAAGAATGTCTTCCATGGTATATTCCCTTTGAATGCTTCGGAGGCATTTGTCATATACCTGGAATCTTACAAGAGCGCTGCTGTTAACTGGCATAATTCATTGAAGTAATTACATGTAAATACTCATATGTTGCGCAAAAAGCCCGGTAAGGAAAAGCCGATATAATTCATATGTATTAACTATGGTTTCCGATAAAGAGGCCTACTAATCACCTCAAGAACCTCTGTGGCAACCCAAAAGGGATTCTTGTCCCAGGATGATTTTTCTTCAAACCTTACCCTTACCTTCTGATCTTCGGTAATGGAACAATCCTTCCTTCGGCAATATTCGGTTAAAACGCTTTCATAGACAGTCACCTTGCTCCACTCGTTATTCATGTGGACAAGGTCTATTTTAATTTCTTCCGATTCAGAAGTAATGCTTTTCTTAAGCCATGTCCTTATATAGCCGACTGTGGTATCTTCGGTTTCCTCGGGATTGTCCTGCTCAGTTTCATATATGCAATGCTTGAATTTCCCTGAGAATAATTTAATATCCAAACCATTGCTGTTCCTGTAGTCAGCAACTCCCTTGGGTAGCCTGACCATTGCCAGACAAAAATCAATGATGTCGTTATTGGTCAGGCCATGGTTATTGAACGGAGCTCTGTATGATGCGCCACTATGACTTGCCTGGTTCAGAATCTCAACTACATTGGCCACTTTGTTCCGGATCTCTCCCGGAACTACTTCCTCGGGCCAGTTCCGTGAAAGTATTCTCATGCCTGTGCTAAGAGCCCTGCATCTTTTTGGGATTATTCCAGTTTCCCATAGGCTGGTTCTAACAAATTCAAGGATTTTTCTCGCAGAATTCAAGTATATGTTTCTTCTGTCCACGAGACTGTTGTCTCTGTATTTTAGTATTTTAATGATCAATTCCCTAATCTGGAGTGGTTCAACAAAGTATTTCGAATTTATTGCTTCCAGGATATCTTCAGCAAGGCCGGATTCGACTTGTGGGGGATCAGATTCCCTTCCCCTTTCCTCGGCCGGTGGAATGTATTCCTGAGCTGCAACTGATACTGGAATATCTTTGAATACCTCGGAAAATTCCCGATGTATTTTGGGTGTGACATTTGTAATTCTGGAGAGGTTAATGCATTTATCAAACAGGCCACCTAAAGGGCCCTCCGTTTCCCCGGTCCAGGTCTCCCTCCAGAATTTTGTGAATGAAATCTCCCTTATGTTTCTTGAGAATCTTATATGTTCGAGGTTAAAGCAGTTACTGAAAGCCATGGAACCTATCTTCTCCACTCTGTCGGTCATAATAACAGCAATGCATGGTGTGTCTGCGAAAGCCATTGGTCCAATGCTGTTTACCCTTTCAAGGACCTCTACCACTTTGTAAGGTGAAAAGCTCTTGATAAGGTAGTCACCTTGCTTGTTGTACAGAATCCCATCTGAAAATGTGTAATACGGGTTTTCATCCGACACTGTAACATTCTTTATTGCATTGCAACCCTCAAACTGGTAAAAATCATCCCCAGGAGAATAGATCTCGCATTCTGCCGGAATATTTATGGTTTCCAATGCCGTACATCCCGAAAATGCGAGGGAACCGAGGTCCTGCAAGCTTTCTGGCAGCTCGATTTTCTTCAGTCTGGTGCAATTCATGAACGCACCGTCATGTATCCTCTTCAGTCCGGCCGGTAAAATAACTGTCTCAAGTGCACTGCATCCTGAAAAAGCCATACCCCATATATCATTAAGATCCTCAGGTAACGTTATTTTTTTAATCTTGTTGCAGTCCTCAAAGCACTGTGAGCCAATTTCCGTAATGCAGCCTGGCAATTCAATATTTTCAAGTAAACTACAGAACTTAAAAGTACCATTCTCCAGTTTCTTAAGACTTGATGGCAAATAGATTTCTTTTAGCAAATGGCAAAAGCTAAAAGCCCATGCTCCTATGCTTTCCACAGTTTCAGGGATTCTGATGTTCTCAATCAAAGTTCCTCCAAATGCATCCTCGCCAATAATCTTAAGGTTCTTCGACAAAACAATAGCTTCAATGTTGCATTCATAGAACGCCCTGTCATCAATAATTTCAATGCTTTCAGGCAGGGTAATGCGTGTTTTTCTCTTCTTATTCCGGAAATAATCATACGAAAACAGGTGCTTCCCTATTGTTTTGGTCCCAGCTCTGATTGTATATTCATTAGACTGGTTAGGGACAAAAGCAACTACGCTTTTCAGATCCCTGTTATAGATGAGATCACCCTCAATATCAAAAACCGGGTTTTCTGTGCTGAAACTGACTGACTCAATGTTGTCAGACCCGGTGAACATCTGATAACCTATCTCCTTCAAGGATGATGGAAGTATGATCCTTCTGATGGTGCAATTTGAGAATACCCTCCCATTTACATAAGGATCAAACCTATCCTCAGGAACATCCTCTCCGCCAATTATCCGCTCAATGCCTTCCTCAAATATTATTGTATCAATATGCGCATCCATAAAAGCCGCGGTACCGATATGCCTGATTTGCCCGGGAATTACCAGTTTGTTTATTCTTGTGCCACCAAAGGCATAATCAGCTATAGATGTTATTTCCACGGGGAAAACATAATTTTCCGTTTCGCCTTTAGGAAAACTCAATAATTGACTTTTTCTCTTATCAAAGAGAACACCCCCGGTAACATAGAAATTATCATCTGAGATTGTGTATATTACCTCTTTATGAGAATAAGAGGGTATGATCCAGCTGTTCCTCGAGGATAGTTCAAGAACAATTTTTTTAAGAGAAGTGTCCGGGAATGCCGGCATGCCCGGTAAGGTACTGATATAACCCAGAGCGGCAGGTATGTGAATTGTTTCAAGGCTGGAACAATTTTGAAAATAATTTACTCCCAGGCCCTCAAGGTTCTTTGGCAGAAGGACTTCCTCCAGTGAAGGGCAATCGCAGATTCCGCCGGTTGGCTCTCCAAGCCATTCCATAGGATCACCCCATTCCTTCATTTCAGTAAGATCATATAAGTCCAGATAGGTAATCTGATTGTCATTGATCCATTCATTGATATCCCAGTACCACTTCTTCATTTTACCTGATATTTTAACCCTCGTCAGGTTTGAATGTTCCAGCAGGAAATCCAGTGCTTCATTCTCATCGTCAGGCAGGTTGATCACAGCAATTTCGTCAGTTTCGCCCAGCTCTTCTTTCATATTAATGTTTGTATTCATTATCTCGTGTTTATTCGTTGCCATAAACTAATTTATCCTTAATCATAAAACTAGGTATATTTTCCTCTCTATCCCGGACGAATATTAAATAATGCTGCCGTAAAAGTTACAGCCGGTTATTTTATTCACGGTATCAGAAGCGATAAATCCTTTCTCCTTGTCAACAAACCCCCAGATTCCATTGAGTTTCACAGTATACTTGCTGTTATTGCCTGAAAACGCAATTTCCTCGTAAACAGGCTCAATATAATCACCATTATAGTAAACAAATCCGTACTTGTTCCCCTTCCTGACTTTACCCATATCGTTTACCGGATGGTATATTTCATCTATGTCAGTTGGAGAGAGGTGATGGCCACTTGCATCCAAAAGCCCGAATTTGCCGTTCAGGATTACAATGATGAAACTCCATAGCGTATAATACTGATCAAGAAAAATATTGTCATAGAGGAAATCGGTAACGTTTGTTCCTTTACCGTCAGGTAAAACCATTCCCCACTTGCCTTCCTTCCTGCAGGCGATCGGCTTGTTTCTTGTAACAAAGAAATCAGTCCTGAACCATGTTTCGTCATATTCTGCAGGTATAAGAATCTCCCCGAAACAATCCATCAGACCAAACCTTCCGTTTACCTCAAACTGCTGGTCAGACCAATCATATGATTCCATAATCTGGGATTTGCGTGAATTCAGTCTGGTGATAATTTCATATGCCCTGTGAAGTTGAATCATATCTATTCTTGCTTCAATATTAAGGACCTCTTTTACGAGACTCATGCTTGGTTTTGGATTCTTTTCCATAGGTAGATCTGTTAATGTTTAGACTCGCTTTCCCTGAAAATCTCGCCCGGTATTGCCGGATATTGCAGCCAAATATTTCAACGAGATTGCCGCAAGAAGATCTTCATTCTCTTCATAATTTGCCGTCAGCAAACAGCCGTCAGCCCTCCTTGGACCTATGAGCCCTTGACATAGGTTTAACCGACACATTACTGACAGATACTAACTTCGGCTAAGGAATATTCTAATGGGTTATGTTGAGGAATGCAGTACAAAAATATATTACAAATTACTGGTATCAAAATATTTCATTGCGTTAGGCGCATTCTTTGTGCGCATTAAATGTACAGCCTGAGATGCAGGAAGATTTCCATTACATGAGAATGTCACCATGAGGAGTGACAATGTTTCTATTCGTTTTGGACGTAGCAAATTGATTAGTTAAGACCTCCGTTAAGTTACCGCTGTTAATCTATTTATCTAATTTGTTATTGATCCGGATATATGTGTTTTGGTTGATCACCATTAGCAATAGTGCAATGTGAGGCTGAAACAGATAGAAGGGAATTACGGTTTTTCATTGATCCCGGGAGTTAATCGGTTGCTGGCAGTTGAAATTATACGTCTCTCCACACATAGGATGAGGTGTGCGCGGATACACTTGCACTGAGACAATAAAACAAAATGTTCGTCAAAGCGCTAGAAAGAGCCTCAGGATACCTTAGACCTGTGCATGTTGTCTACCGTTACTACGGTGAAAAAAAGGTAAACAAGAGTGCCCTGAACATCATCTTTGTCAACGAAAACGGAGTGGCAATAACCGCAAGGCATGAGGCCGAGCATCTGGAACAGCTGGCAGGCGCACATGAGAGGTACCTGGATTTTCTCCGGGAAAAGGCTAAGCTCAAGGGGACAACAAAAGCCGCCGGGATGAAGAGACTGGAAACAAAATACGGATACAAGGGCAAGGATATTTTTCCGGTTGTACAGGCAAGCCTGAAGTTATACGACTGCTTTACCGAACCTTTTCCGCGGTACAGGGTCATTCATCACTCCCAGCATGACTTGTCAATACTGATCTTTGAGAACTACGGGAAACGTCTCTATAAGTCATGTGCAAAATTCGTCAGGGACACCAAACAGCTTAAACCCGGTCTGTCGGTTTGTAAACTCGGATATATAAACCCCCAGTTTACAAATTACAATTACGATGAGGAAAAGGATGAAATCGAATGGACCGGCTATCCCGACAGGGCTCCGGTTTTCTATCCCGTTGAAGGCATCATTACGCGGAACCTGATATTAGGATATTACACCTACGCGCTGGAGACCAGCACGCCCGGGCTCCGGGGACAGAGCGGAGGTCCGCTGTTAGACAGGAAAGGCAACGTTTGCGGAATTAACACCGCCACCGACAGCCTGGAGTTCCAGTATGATTTCAAAATGCCAGATGAAAAAAATATCAAAGAGACAGTGACAATCAGCTACCAGCCCAAGTTTCTTGTCGGCCATTGCCTCCATGCTGACATAATAAAGCTTTTCCTTAAAGCTAATGGAATTAAATTCTACACTTCCTGATGCCCTTTTTTGAGTCCGATTAGCCAATCCATGTTAGTGAAGAGCGAGCTCTGACCACTTTACTTCGTCGGGAAAGAAAGTCACAGCTTCCTCTCTCACGGCCGATTAACCGACAATCTCAACCGAGCTGTATCCCTGTCCGTTACGCGTCAGTCTGATCTGTGTAGTGATCCTCTCCTGCATCGCTTCAATATGGGAAATAACGCCAATTGTCTTGCTTGTCTCATTCTGAAGACGTTCAAGCGTATCAATGGTCTGGTCAAGGGTCACCTTGTCAAGGGAACCGAAGCCCTCATCAATAAACAGACTCTTGATCTCGACTTGTCTTGAGGCAAGGTCAGACAATGCCAAGGCAAGCGAGAGGCTTACCAGGAAAGTCTCTCCGCCTGAAAGTGATTTGACTGACCTCCTGAGGTCTCCCATATGCCTGTCAATAACCGCCAGGCTGTCGTCTTCATCCTTCCCTGGCATATCAAGCCGGTAACGATCGCTGAGCAGATCCATTCTCCTGTTTGCAAGCTTTATGAGCTGGAAGAGAGTCAACTGCTGCGCGAATACGCTGAACCTCTTTCCTTCTGCATCACCGATATAACTGTCAAGGAGCACCCACTTTTCATTCTTTTTTTTCTGATCAGCGATGACTGAGGGGATCTTATCAAGTTCACGCACCGCACTGTCGTGCAAAGTTTTCGTTGTAACAAAACCGTCTCTCTCCTGATTTCTTTCATTAAGTGCAGTCTGGCACAGCTCCGCTTCAGCATCAATTTCCTCCGTACTTCTGGCCGTGTCATTCTGCATATTGTCAGCCAGGCTCTTCCGTGATTCATCCAGGAGCGCCTTTATTGCCTTCAGTTCTTCACTGAATTTTTTATCATCTGCATCAAGTGTCTGGTACTCCTTGCCCTCAATTATATCATCAAGTGCATCTGCGATACTCGCGTACCCTTCAATGTCTTTCTTTAATGCAGCTTCACATTCATTAAGTGTATTCCTGTCTGCATCGAGTTTTTCTGACAGTGATTTTTCATCCTTACCTAGTCTTTCAGAAAGAGACAAATTCGAAGTAAATCGGTTTGTATACGCTGAAGTGAAAAGATGTACATCATCACCTTTAAAAATCTCATTCCTTTTTACTGCAAGCTCACCGGCCACCTTTATAAGTGCTGAAAGCTCCCCGGACTTAATTCTCAGGTCCCTAAGCTTCCTGTCTTTTGAATTTGCACTGATAAGACTTTCCAGGTCATCGGCAGCAGAGGTAATTTTTGCGATCATCTCCTGCGGATCCGAAAGCCTGAACTCCTCCGGGATCATCTGAATGATCGAATTGCATGCATCTCTCAGTTTTTCATATTCCTTCGTAAGTACTGCAATTTTGTGCTCTTTTTCTTTCAGGCTTTTTTCATTTGCAGCGAGACTGTTTTCAAGCTTTGTTACCTCTCCGCTGCATCTCTCCTTTTCCTTTTTCGCAAGGATGATCCGCTCATCCAGGTCATCCTGAAATTCAGGCTCCTGAGTAACGTACGGATGATCAAATGAACCGCAAAGTGGACACGGATCTCCATCCCTGAGTTTCTTTCTGTGATCTTCCAGGCTGGCTGTCAGGTCCCTGATCCTGGCATCCTTTTCAAGAATCTCAAGCGAATGTAACGCCTTGTCACGTTCAAGTCTGGCCTCTGTCAGCAGACCGGGCAACGCCGCGGTTTCCTGCTGTAATTTTTTCATTGCTTCGCTTTCCTCAGAGAGAGAAGAAACCTTTTCATCCAAAACAGCCTTCTCCGTTTTATAATTCCGGGCCTCTTCTGCAAAGGCTTTTAGCTTAAGGAGCTCTTCATCAGGGTTGGAAGCACGGTCCGTCCCGACCCGGGTGATTAATGTCCTGACAACATCTGAATTCTCCTCAATTTCAGCTTCAATTACCTCTATGTCAGTCTCAATATCCGAGAAATCAACAGTCACGGCCAGCTCTGCAGCCAGCTCTTTCATGTTTTCAATCCTGCCACTGATTATCGTATCCTTTTCTGCCTTCTCCCTTTCCAGGGCAGTAACCCTGTCGTCAAATCCTGAAAGTGCTCCAATCACATCACCATCGCTTCCGGTAAGCTCCCTTACCTCCGCGGCAATAGCTGCATTCCCGTCAAGACATTTTTTGATATCCTGTCTGATGTTTTCGAGAGCAGCGCCGCCCTCATTTACTTCTTTGCCAAGTCTCTGCCACTCCCATAGTCTCTTCTGATAAGGGATGAGCTTTCTGTGTTTCCCGAGCCTCTCTCCATTCAGTTCAAGGAATCTCCTTTGACCTTCCATGGTTTCAGACTCACTATTGGTCTGCTCCTCTATTTTCTTGACAAGATCCGCAATTTCCTTTTTCAGTTTCTTTTCTTCGGCCAGCATGGTAATTTTTCGCTGAATGCCGGAAATTTCGCTGTTGCAATGCTCAAGGTCGGCTGACAGTTTTTCGTAACCCTCCTCATCCAGCATTTTCTCCTTAAGGCGATTTTCGCTCTCCAAAAGCGCTGAGAGTTCCTGTCCCAGTTCCTTGCTCCTGTCATATGCAGCCTTTCCGATTTTACGGTAAATCCAGCTGCCTGTAACCTGTTCGAGAAGTTTTTCCCTGTCACCCTTCTTAGCCTTCAGAAACGCTGCAAAATCGCCCTGAGCAAGAACAATGGCTTTTACAAACTGATCAAAACTGAGTCCGATCAGCTCTTCATTTTTATCAGGAACTTCCGATTTCTTCAACGGAAAAAGGGAGCCGTCAGCCCCGGCCAATTCCATCTCATAATCCTTCAGATTACCAGTTTTGGCTTTCTTAATGCTCCACCTGGAGGTAAATACTCCTGCTTTCGATTCATATCTGATTTCCGCAAAACAGTCATTCATATTCCTGGTAATTATCAGCCCGGTCTGTTCGATGACGCTTTTCGAAAGAGCGCCGGTTATCCTGGGTATACGATTGAACAGAGCCAGTGTAATTACATCCAGTATGGTACTTTTTCCGCTTCCGGTTGGACCGGTTATTGCAAGCAGGCCTGCAGAAGCCAAGGGTTTCTCAGTGAAGTCGATTTCGTGTAACCCCTTAAGAGAGTTTATGTTTTCAAACCTGATCCTCAATATTTTCATGTCACCTTTCCTCCGTCTTTTGATATGCCTCTTCCAGAAGTTCCCGGAAAGCCTCTGTCAGCATCTCTGCCGTTTCCGCGTCAATATTTTCGTTTTCGATCTTCTTCCTGAAAACATCCTCAGGCTTCAATTCCTCAATATTCACATCCACATCGTACAGGCTGGCTGTACCCGCCGGCTGGTTTATAAACCTGATTCTGGATTTAAGTATTTTCGCCGACTCACTGACGAATTCATCAGTCAACGTCTGAAGAGCAGTTATTTTAGCAGGATCAGGATTTTCTTCTACTGCGTCAAGCTCAATGAAGGTACTGAGGAATGAATCTGTGACAGGAAGGTTTTTCAGGTTCTCTCTGAGCTGTTCGACAGTGCCTGTAAACCGAAGGAGTTTTCTGAACGTCGGGACAGGAACAGGGACTGCGCTAATTCTTTCATCTTCGAAATCGATCAGCATCACCCGGTTCTCGTTTTCGCTTTCGCTGAATGAGAGCTTAACCGGGGCGCCACTGTAAACAATTCTGCCTTCAACCGGATCCTGCGGCCGGTGAAGGTGTCCGAAGGCATAATAAAGAAAATAATCAGGCAGTTTTGTTGCATCAACTCCAGCCTGGTTGCCTATCTGGATTTCACGTTCACCTTCCGAAACTATGGAATCCTGAACAAAAAGATGTCCCATTGCCAGGGCTGGAATTCCCGGATATTTGCTTTTGCATTGATGCGCTGCTTCATGAAAAGTCTTTATAATGCCGTTTCTTATTGCAGCAGCACGGTCATCTGCGCTTTCTTCTTCCGAATATTTCCTGAGATCAGCCTCGCGAAGATAAGGTATGGCAGCAATGACCACTGCTGTTTTGCCATTTTCGTCGCTGACAGGAATAAGCATTTTATCTGTCTCTGCCGTCAAACTGCCTGTCACGTAAATGTCAAGCTCCTTTAATATTTCCCTGGGCGCTTCGAGAACTGCAGGAGAATCGTGATTCCCTGCTGTTATGATAACTTTGCAGTGCAATCTTGAGAGCCTGACGAGCAGTTCATAGTATATCTTCCTCGACTCGCTCGAAGGATTGGCAACATCGAAGATATCTCCCGAAACGAGAAGAGCGCTGACCTTTTCCTTTTCTATGAGGTCCGTCATCCACGTAAAGAAGAGGAATTGATCTTGTGCAAGCTCAGCCTGGTGGAGACGCTTCCCGATGTGCAGGTCAGAAGTGTGAAGAATTTTTATCATTTTTAATTCCGGTTATTATTCTGTGTTAAGATGTACACTTTGCATCTGGCTCTGGAAGCTCCGATGAACAACTGATAGGCATTCAACTTTTGTTTAAGCGATGAGCAGACCAATATAATCACATCGCGTTCCAGACCCTTGGCTTTTAGCACGGTTGTGTACCTTATCTTGTCAGCTTGCTCCCGGAAGTTATCGGGCCGGAATTGTTCAAATGAGCTGTTTGCCGCCATCAGCGCAGTAAAAGCAGAAGGCTCCTTCAGCAGATCAAAGCTGAAGAGTACCATGATGCTTTCGGGGCCAAAGCCCGAAACAGCCTTTTCACCTGTCACCGCCCGCAGGATAATCCTCAGCGCCTCCCCAGGATCCTTCCACTCCCTGAATACCACGTCCTCTCCGTAATGCCTGCCTGTGTCAACTCTGCCCGCGGAGGCATCATTAATGAGTTCACTGATGCCGTGGCCGGTGTTGACCCTCAGCGATGCAGTCAGGGCATAGGATGCGGCATTGGCCTTGAACATGTCACGCGTGCGTACATAATAACCGAGGTCGTCAGATCCGGGATAATCCTGGCTGTCGTCGTAAAAGATATAATACCTGCCGTTTTGAAGCGGGTTGTTGACCTTCAGCAGGGCTTTTATGACATGATCAATACCCTTGTCAAAAATATCCTGGGCCTCATCAACCACGATGAAATCAAACTTTTCAATTTTCCCCCGGAATCCAGTCTTTGCCACTGCACCCTTGATGCACTCTCTCACTCCTCCCCTTTTTACCGTCTGCGTCGTCGGCACCAGGGACCTGTCGCCGGAAAGCTCTCCCAGCTCGCATGCAAGATCAAAATAGAGCTTTGCCGTAATTTTATCCTGCGGTATATCAATTTCCGGGTCTGCCAACCTGGATTTCATCTCCTCCAGGAGGAGCTCGTTCCAGCATATGTAGAGGCCTTTCAGACCTTCATCCCTGCACAGCCGTGTAATTATATCCAGGGCATAGGTCGACTTGCCGCTTCCGGGCGGGCCTTGAATAATCAATCTTCGGTTTTCGTTCAGTCCGCTCAGGATAGCCAATCCTTCCCTTGTCCTGCGATCGGCTTCGGCAAGGTTAAGCTTCGCAAGCGATTTTTGCACTGAGGGGCTGAACTCAGGTTCGAGGGTATTGCAGATGCGCTTCATCTCCTCCTCATCGAGATCCTTCCACTGAATGTGTCGGGTGCTCCCTTTTCGGATTTCTGTTTCATGGAACTTATGCCGCTGCAGCTCAAGAGAGGTAATTATCATATCAGGCAGCGTTTGCTCATGGTCCCTGTGCCACAGATCCTCCTGTCCAATGGAACTCCGGTTGAACGAGCATTCCGGAAAGCATACCATCTTACCAACAAATATATTCCGGAGATTCTTACCCAGAAGGTATTTCTGAATGGCATCGGCATTACCGTCGACCTGAATGAAGGGATTGTCGAGAGATTCCTTCTTCCTGTCGCCCACAAGGCGATAGTATCCGGTTCCTCCTTCAGGTTGATTCCCATAGCCTATTATTCCGCCCTTAACTTCAATGACCATTATCCCAAGCCTGGTCAGAACAACGAAATCGCACTCCCCTGCCATCTGCGTTCGGTGATACCGTGATGACAGCCTCAGCTGATGAATGACATGCATAAGCTCGTCATCATCCCGGCGCACTGAGAGTTGCTTGTCAGCCTCCTTCTCACCTGAGTTGGTTATTTGCCATGGATTGTATAACCTGTTTATCATCGGATACCTCCTAATATGATCAAGCTGAAAAGCAAGCTACACTAAAAAAATCAGTTATTAAAATCGTTCCAGCAACCCGTAAGTTATCCGGATAATTCATATATTTAATTCACAGTGGAAGATTTGCTCGTGAATCATATTTCTTGCTAAAATAAACCCATAAGTTGATCTAATGAAATTTATTCGTATATTTGCCGACAGAAACTGTTTATTATCGGTACAGTACGACAATGAGAAGCAGCATGAATTTGAAAAGCTGTTCAGGCAATGGACTGATACCGAATTTCTTTTTGGCTTCTTTGAGGCTAACGAAAGAGATCTGAGACGTCCGGACTGGAAGGGCATATCAGTTGAACAGGCGGTTGTTGAAACCAGACGGGAGGCATATGAGTTATTTATATTCATTAAGAATTTACAGGAGCAACCGCCGGAGCAAAGAGTTCTTCTTCTCCGGAAGTTTTTCAGGACATTGAACCTTAGAAAGAACAGGGAAAACTTTCTGGAAACGAAAAAAGCTTATGGTACCCGGAGAAAAACATGGCTCAGGCTGTACGCCCTCAAGGCGGGAGATGAGGTTTATATTATTACCGGCGGCGCAATAAAACTTACCGATACGATGGAGGAGAGAAAGCATACTTTGAAAGAATTAAGAAAGATTGATATCTGCCGGCAATTTCTGATCAGCGAAGGCATTGTTGACGATGATGGAGTAATTGAATTGCTTGAATTATAGAGTTATGAAAAAGACAAAGACTGAAACCAGAATAGGTAAATATATTGCTGATGATCCGTCAGACTGGATGGAGCAGATCGGGTATTACGAAAAAAATAAAGAGTGGCTCGACAAATCAGCAGAAATAGCGGTAAGGATACTTAGCACTCTCAGAAAGCAATCACTGAGCCAGAAAGACCTGGCCGATATGATAGGTGTATCGCCACAGTATGTCAATAAGGTGGTTAAAGGGCAGGAAAATCTCTCGCTGGAAACAATATGCAAGATAGAAAAGGTGCTTCAGGTCAGCCTTGCAGAAGTGCCTGCAAATGAGGACAAACAGGTTATATCATGGATTAATGAACCTGTCCTGCAATATTTCAGGAGTAATGAAAGTATTTTGTTAGGCACCGGCAGAACCAGTTACAAAACCGAAAGCCTCTACGGAACCTTTGAAGAAATATTTAACGCCTGAAGATGAAAAAGAAAGAAAACAGTATCGGATTCGCCCTGAGCAAAGTATCAACCGAACAGTTCGCTATTATCGAGGAGGGTTTCAATGAAAAGGGAAAAATCGGTCTGAACACATCACTCAGGTTTGCAGCTGATAAGAGGCAGAGGTATGTTGCAGTATTTGCATCATTTACCTTTTATTCAGACCAAAGTCCTTTCCTGGTTATAGAAGCCGGCTGTCACTTTTCCATTAAAGAAACTGCCTGGCAAGAAATGCTTGAAGCTGAATCAAAAACACTGACAGTACCCAAGGGATTTCTATGTCACCTTGCCATGCTAACCATCGGTACCACACGTGGAATACTGCATGCAAAAACTGAGGGTACCTGCTTAATAAATACGTTCTGCCTGCTATCAATGTGACAGAAATAATAAAGGGAGATGCTTCATTCAGCCTTGATCAGGAATAGTCTTGCTCCTTTAAAAGACAAAATAAATGGCAAAGAGACGCAAACCAGATTTCAGACCAGAAAGTTGCCCGCAATGCGGTTCACTCAATGTCGCAGAAATCATTTACAATAAATTCAGGCTTTCAGACGAGATGAAAGCAGACCTTGCCGCAGGAAGAATCGTTCGTGGAGGTTTCCACATCTCCCTTAACAAGCCAGATTGGAGATGTATGGACTGCGGATCAGAGTTCTTCAGCACTGCAAGCTGATTATCTGATTGTTACATCAGGAGCCTCAATCCAGGCGACCGCATAGTAAAATCAAGATGCGGGTAAGCTCTGCCATTCATTTTCTGACACCGCAGCCGGAGTCAGCAATAAACAGATTTGTTCCAGACAAGCCTCCAGGTTATAGCATTAAGAATATTTCACATTGCAAATAGGCTGCAAAGTGCGGGGATAAATTTGCCGCAACAAACGGTTAATGATAAAGTAAATCATTGCTGGCATCTAACACAGGTCCCACTTAATAACACGCAATCATGGAAAAGAAGCACCAGGTGCACAACCTCATCATCCTAGACGAAAGCGGCTCGATGGAGTCGATCAAGGAGCCGATAATCAGCGGATTCAATGAACTGGTACAATCAATCAAAGGTATCGAAAAGCAATTCCCCGAGCAGGAGCATTTCATCACCTTCGTGACCTTCAACAGCGCCGGGCGGAAAGTGATTCACTTTATGGATCCCGTCGCCAGGCTCAAGAAGATCAGCGGCTCGACATACAAGCCCAACGAGATGACACCACTCTTTGATGCCATGGGAAATTCAATCACTAGCCTGAGACAGGCGCTCGAGAAACAGACCGATCACAACGTGCTGGTCACTGTCCTTACCGACGGTCTGGAGAACGCATCGAAGGAGTACACAGGCAATTCAATCAAAAAGCTGGTTGAAGAGATGAAAATGTCTGGATGGACATTCACCTATATAGGAACCGATCACGATGTTGAGACAATTGCAACCAGTATCTCCATTACCAATGTGATGTACTTCAAGAAAGACTCCGGCGGTGTAAGGGATATGTTCGAGAAGGAGAGACATGCCAGGGCCATGTACAGCAATAAAATAAGGAACAAGGAGAATACGGATAACGACTTTTACGAACCTGACAAACCAAAGAAATCGTAATGAACAAAAGATACGAATCTGGAAGTCAACCCTCCAAATGTCCTGAATGCGGATCATTGCGTATTGCCAGGATACTTTACGGCTATCCGGCCTACTCTGAAGAGCTTGAGGCTGACATGAAAGCAGGACGAATAGCTATCGGAGGATGCTGCATCACAGGAGATGATCCTAAATGGAAATGCATAGAATGCGAGACCGAGATTTATAGGAAATGATCTTGCTTCACCGCATGATGCATGAGCTACCGGCCGGACAGGAGCTCCTCCACCTGGTCATACCTGTGGCTGTTTATAACAGGTTCGAGGATTGCTTTGGCATCGTCAAAGAACGTCACACCCTGTTTGTGTGAGAATCCGTTGTAATCGATCCAGACCATGACATCCTCGATCGTTACCTCTGCTTCGCCTGAGGCTTCGAGACGGTCTGCAGTCTCAGTGATTCGTGCAACGTATTTGCTGACGAGATCGCCGTAAGCCTTCCGGAATTCCCTGTAGGCATCGGCAAACTCTCCTTTGCTGACCAGGAGTGCATAATCGTCAGGGTAACGGGTACTCATGTGCAGCAGATATTCCCTGATAAAGAAATCAAACTCCCAGTAGGCAGATATAGTGCTCTGAAGTGCCCTTATCCATTCCAGAAGACCCATAGCAACAGATCCTTCAGCCAGTATATAAGCGTCAAGCAAGTCATACCCGCACCGCGAGCCCAGATAATATGCATGAAACTCATTCAGCAGTCCAAGCACTCCCTCGCTCTGGGTAGATGTCCGGCCATTCACGTATGTTTCAAACCGGAATGTCCTCAGATCGCGAGGTATTTCGGGCACAAGCTCTGCAGACGGAAACAGTGATGCTGTGGGAAAGGTTACCGTGTAAATCGTGGAGGGAGAGAGGTAATATGCAAGACTGGTATCATCCCAGTTCATTTTCAATCCTTTTTCACGGGCATGGCTGAATGGGTAGTGTCTGCATAATCCGTGGGCAATCTCGTGCACATTGGTTGCCATCTCTCCCAGGAGTTCCGTTGCCGACCCTCCGTCCATATATGCAAAGGTCGATACTGTCTTCTGCGCGGTCATGACCATCCCATCGACACTCTCCACCTTCTGGTATGCCGGAAGGGCATCGTAAAGCATCAGAAGGGTCCATGCGTTTGGCGCATACCGTTCAGTGACCTCCTTAGTCCATTGCAATTTTTCCGATTCGGAGCGCCCCTGAAATTCGTTTCTGACCCGGTTTTCCCTTGCATGGGAATCCTGCATCTCCATGTTCTCCCCCGCTGAAGAAAGTCCAATATGCGAGGTGATATCAGCCCCTCCGGAGGAATTATATCCTTCTGACAGACCACCTGAATACCAATCACTGGATTCGCCGGATACAGGCTCAGTAATTACATCCCGTTCTTCCTCAGATGCAGAGGCAAGCATTTCAAGGTGCTCAGCTGTCCTCTCCGCCCACTCTCTTATTCTCCGGATGACATCATTCCCGTCATTACGGAAATAGTAAACACAAGCGATAACTGCGGCGACAAATAATATTGTTTTCAGGACGGACTTCATTCTGATGGAAGGTTATTGCTTTGGGAGGGTGGTTTACCAGTCATATCCGGCAAGATCAGCTTATCAACGGGTTGAATATTGACAGGGTGCTTCAGGCTCTCCTGTAATGTTGCGCCATATTCGCGCATGTCTTCGTCATCTGCCTCGTACAGATAATTTATGACCAGTTTCCTGTCTGCAAGGGTAACCTCCAATAGCTTTTTAAGGAACCAATAGATTTTCCCGCTGTTTGTACAATTGAGATACTGTATGGCCAAATCGACAACAGTCTCTTCGGCAGGCTCACGACAGTATTCTGATGCCCAATCCATGACAGGCGTATAAAATTCATTTGGTTCAGTCGGGAAGCATCTGCCGGAAATGGTTATTTTACCATTGGCAGACAAAGAAATCTCAGGACTTTTATTGGTTGCGGGAATATAAAGATCGCTGATCATGATCTGTCTTTTGGATATTTACGGAATAACCGGTGGTTTATTGCTTTAAAAAGCCTGAATAAGAAGACAATAAGCCCGATATGTCATTGCTTGGTTGTCCGGACATAATTACTCATGGAATCTGGATGCCAGGCAGAAGATCAAAAAATAAGGAAAGCCGAAAGTAATGCCACGAATAAAGGGGTTTTCTTTTACTACTTTAGCCGATACTGAACCAGCCCTCGAGACTGATCCGTAATTAACTGTCACTGAACCAATATCATTACGAAATGAAAAGCCCCAGACTTCGCACCTTCTATACCCCACAGATGTCGATGGATCCGGAAAATCCCGGCGAGTACACATATAATCCTGCCAAACCGCGACTGATAATGGAATACCTTGAAAGAAAAGGCCTTATCGACAACTTCAATATAGAAGGTGATTTTCCGCCTCTTTCAAGGGAAGATTACTATATAGCCCACACGAAAGAAATGGTTGACAATTTTTTCGACAGGGGGAAAACCAGCAGGATATTGGGTGTCAAATGGACCCCTGAATATGCCAGGGCCACGACCTACGAGGGCGGTAGTCTTTATCATGCAATCAGATACGCAGTTCAAAACCCCGAAGAGGTCTGCTTCAGCCCATCCGGTGCTTTTCACCATGCCAACCCTACGCGCGGCGCCCTGTTCTGCCCCTTTTCAGGACAGGTGATAGCATCGATGAAGGTGTATCAGGAATTCGGACTCTGCGGTGCCTATATCGATCTGGACGGACATTACGGCAACAGCATCGACAACTCAAGGGATTTTGTGACTGATATCGACAAAGCCATTTCCCCCGTCTGCGGCAATATCAATATAATGGCGTACCATCAGAAATACATGGAGGAGCTTAAGACGAACCTGGCAGTTCTCAGGGAAGAGATAATCGGTAACCGTGTGAATTACGTTGTCTTCGGACACGGTGCCGACAGCCACGAATGGGATGAACTGGCGAGCCAGCTATCCACCGAAGAATGGATTGAATGTTCCAGGCTGGTCTACACGATGATCAGGGGGACCGAGGCTGTCACCGGCAAGCAGATACCCCTCATACTTTTTCTGCTGGGAGGATACAGGAAGGATGACTACAATTCGGTACTTTCTCTCCATACCGCAGACCTGGTAACCTGCCTGAATATCCTGTGCGGCCGGGAAATTGACTACATCCCGGAAGTAACTGAGAGGAAGCCAGGCTAACCGACTTTTAACTCGCTGATCAATCCACATTAAGCTGGCCGGTAATCAGCAGACTGAGGTTGGCAGCTGCAGTTGACAATTGCAGCTAGTACGGTACTGCAAGACTGATCTCTATGTGATTCTCGATCCTGTCTATTTTGTACTTTTTCATGAATCCCTCAGGTGCAAGGATCACCATCGAATGACCGGTGAACGACTGGATGAACTGACCACATGTTGTGGAAGGCGCAAGGGTGCCCAGCTTTTCAATCCTGCGGGTTGACCTTGTTATGCATATCTGTTCCACAGGATAAGGGAATGATGAGTATACAAGCATCGGAAGGTCAGGATCATCGGGCTTCAGGACAAGAGGTCTTACAAATTCCTTCCGCGGCTTCATCTGAAGCGATTTGAATGCCGCAACCGGATCATCGGCAAGGTCGCATTCCACCTCATAGACAGGCACAGTAACCCTCGGCCGGAAAATCCTGAGGTTTACCCTGACCGGTCCGTCTTCAGGTCTGACCTGGTTCTTTTCCAGCCAGGCCTTTCTCAGGAGGAGTCGCTGCACCTGCCGAATCCGGTGGCACAACCCGTACTTTTCGTCTTTGAGGGCCTCCTCAAGGTACTTGTCGAGGATTTCCAGTCTGCTCTCTCCCCTGCTGCACCATGCGTTGGCTGATATGAAATAGCGGACAGGGTCCTGAGCCAGGATTTCAACCCTGTCTTCCAGTGAAAATGAATAATGATTAATTCTGTCCGGCCGGTAATTCGGGTCTTCGTTTCTTTTGTGTTTATCGGGTCCCATGGCAAATGTTTTAAAAGGTTATGCATCTGCATTTCAAGGCAACAAATGAAGGAGATCGGATCTCGTTTATTTTGACCTGTTTCGTCCGCATTGTTTTACCACCGTGATGACGGTCACTCGGTTGGTATCATTCCGTCAACTGACGGATGAACTCGAAATGCAATGCAAATATAAGAAATTAACCCG
>Ga0209604_1000724_pt1 | contig 29595 bp, 23 predicted proteins | sample AD_UKC097_MetaG_FD_184405 | JGI IMG/M metagenome (GOLD analysis project Ga0209604, IMG submission 184405) | Active sludge microbial communities of municipal wastewater-treating anaerobic digesters from USA - AD_UKC097_MetaG (SPAdes) (version 2) | ecosystem: Engineered > Bioreactor > Anaerobic >... | reverse complement strand
GGACATCAACAAGGACAACACCGGCAAACTGATCCCCGATGAAGGATTCATGGTGATCGAGAACAACACGCCGCGTCAGGCGATGCAGGTGCCGTTAAAGGGTCTCGGTACCGAGGCGGAGTGCGCGGTCTGCCAGTTCACGATGGAGTCTCTCGGCGCGGAACTGCCTGACAACGCATCGATCAACCCGCAGGATCTGATCTCGTTCTCCAGCAGCAGCTACGATCCGACCCCGGGCGGCGGCATCGACAAGTACGAATGGACCGTGGATGGCCCGAAGGATTCGGTGTCGGTTTTCATGCCGACCTCGACCTTCAGGGATCCCAGTTTCGAGCCAAACGTCGTCGGAACCTACGAGTTCTGTCTCGAGGTCTTCAACAAGGACGGCTGCTCTGACAAGTGCTGCCAGACCGTCAACGTTGTTCCTCCTCAGGGTTGCCACATCGAACTCAGCTGGAACACACCCGCGGACAAGGATCAGACCGACGAATGCAGCATCAAGAACCCGGACTGCGGTTCCGACATGGATCTTCACCTGGTTCACCCGAACGCGACGGGCAAAACGCGCGACCCCGCGGATGGCAAGCCCTACGGTTACTTCGATCTGGACTGGGATTGCTACTGGATGGTGAAGAATCCCACCTGGGACGATGTAAACTGGGATGATCCTCTTCACCAGCCCAAACTGGACCGTGACGACACGAGCGGCGGCGGGCCGGAAAACTGGACATACACCATCCCGGACCCCGCCTTCTCCACGACTCCGCCGGACTGCTACCGGGTAGGCGTCCATTACTACGACGACCACGGCTGGGGCAAGTCGTATCCGACGATCCGAGTGTTCATAAACAGTTCGGAAGCGGTCTACGAGAAGACCCTGACCACCGGCATGTCCACGCTGGACATGTGGGATGTCGGCCGTGTATGCTGTTCCAATGTCGATACACCTTTCGTCGAACGCACGAATGGCGACGGGACTGCCCACGTCGTCCACAGCTACCAGGATGAGAGTATCCAGTGACCGATGCTGGCGACTTCATCCGCACGGGAACGGGAACAGATGAAACGTACATGCATCATCCTCACTTCGCTCCTGGCGACACTTGCCGCATGCTCGGATGGACCGGCCAGACTGCCTGACATCGCCATCGATTACGGATTCCTGCCCGATTATGGGCAGGTTGACACCGCCGTGCCCGACCAGGTGACGTCCGATCTCCATCCGGCCGACATCGGGCGTGATGCGCCCGTCGATTCCACGACCGTCCTCGACGTGGCCAGGGACACCGGTCCCTGCACGCTGGTCTGCCCGGCGACCTGGCTTTGCGGGCCGAAACCCTGTGGCGACGGCGAGTGCAAACCCGGCTGCAAGGCTCCCAAACCGATCTGCAACCTGGAAACCAGACAGTGCGAGCCCGAGGTGTGCGTGCCTGACTGCGCGGGCAAGGTCTGCGGATACGACGGTTGCGGCGGCAAGTGCGGCGACAACGACGGAAAATGCACTGGCGGCCTCTTCTGCAACTACACGTCCGGACAATGCGAGGACATTTGCTACCCGGACTGCGCCGGCAAGGCATGCGGACCGGACGGGTGCGGAAAGACGTGTCCACCCGGCTGCCAGAATGGCGTCGAATGCCACGCCGACGGTTACTGCCTGGCCGAAGGCAAATGCGAGGCATCCGCCACCGAGCTTATGTGCGCGGCAGGCGACAATTCGGTCAGTGGCGAGACCTCATGGAGCATCGGAACATCAACATCGGCGCTGTTCAACTATTCTTCCGAATGCTCGCCGAACTACAACCCGGGTCGCGAAAAGGCGTTCCTCCTCAAGGTTCCCGCCGGCCCCGGCGGCCTGCTTGAAGTGGATTTCTCGCAGTCGCTGCCCGTACTTGCCTCATTCCTCAGCGTATTTCTGATCCAGGACAATGGCGACGGTTGCCTTGCGGCCAACTGCGTGGCTTCCGGCAGCAAGGACAGCAACCTGATCTACCAGGTTCCGGCCTCGGCCACGGAAACGACTTACTACCTCGTGGCAGACGCCAGCGTCGTCAATAACGGAACCTTCACGATCACGATCAAGAAATGTGGATGGAACGGCTTCGACGCTGATGCGGTCGAGGCTTCCGATCCGTAACGGCGCGCCGTTTCGCGTCAATTTCAGCCACAACCTTCCATATTTCGATGTAACGACCTATAGTTACAGAGTCACAAAAATCGCGGGGTGCGTCATGAGGATGTCATCTCTTCTGCTGGCAGCGCTTCTGGCGGGTGCGTCCGGCCTGGTAGCATGCCATGGCGCCCAGGTCGAAAGGAATGCCGGGCAGCCTGCTCCGGAGCCGGTGAAGGTCTCGGATCCGATGGCCGGTCTAAAGGCGCGGTTCGAGACGGCTTACTTCCAGATAGGCTGCCAGGCGAACCACGGTCGTGATCCGATCAACAGCATCGTGCCGATGCAGATGCCGGCACAGTACCTCGAAGCGATTCAGGGAACTGAAAGCGGCAAGCGCGACAAGGCGGAACGGACTGTCAGGGAGAACGGATTCGTCAGCATCCCGGAGTTCCTGAACATCATCATCAGGATGAAATCCGACGGCGAATACTGGCAGACGATTCAGGACCGCTACATCGACGAACTGATCAAGTGCGCTCAATGACCGCGCGCGCGACGGCGTCCGGCGTGAATCCGTACTTGACGGCGAGGACGTCGGCCGGCGCAGAACTGCCGAAGTGATCCAGCCCGATCGCGAAGCCGCGTCCACACAGGATGCCGGCCCAGGTGTCGGTGGCGCCGGCCTCGACGCACACTATCCGCCCGGAATCGCCCAGCACATCGGCGCGATACTGCGCGGACTGACGATTGAACAGCGAAAGCGACGGCATCGAAACCACGCGGACCCTGCGACCGGTCGCCTCGATCGCCGGCAGTGCCTCAAGGCAGAGCTGGAGTTCGGAACCGCTGGCGACAAGAACCACGTCCGGTCGGCCGTCCGCGCAATCACGGAACACGTAGCCACCCTGCCTGACGCATTCGGGACCGACACCGGCCGGCCGCGCAAACTTCGGAATGGCCTGTCGGGTTGTTGCCAGGGCCACCGGTCCGCGATCTCGTTCAAGAATGATTGACCAGCATCCAGCCATCTCGACCGGATCCGCCGGGCGAAGAACGGTGAAACCGGGAATCGCGCGCAGCATCGACAGCTGTTCCACCGGCTGGTGCGTCGGACCGTCCTCGCCGACGCGGAAACTGTCGTGCGAGAAGATGAATGTCGCGGGCAGACGCATCAGGGCCGCCATTCTGGCGGACGGCTTCAGATAGTCCGCGAAGATCAGGAAGGTCGCGCAGAACGGACGGAACGCGCCGTGCAGCACGATGCCGTTGCAGACCGCGGCCATCGAGTGTTCCCGGATGCCGAAATGCAGATTCGCGCCGGAAAAGTCGCGGGGTCGCACGTCGACGGCGTCCTTGATGGCCGTGTTGTTCGACGGCGCCAGGTCGGCGGATCCGCCAATAAGATTGGGCACACCCTTGAACGCCGCCTGAAGCGACGCCCCGAAGACCGCTCTGGTGGCCTTGCCGTCGGCCGACATCGCCGCGTCCAGGATCGAACGTATTACTTCGCCGGACACCTGTGAGTCGTCAAAACACGCGTCCCAGACGGCCGCCTTGTCGGGATTCGCCCGCCGGTAGTCCTTGAAGGCGTCTTCCCAGGCGCGATGAAGAGCGGCGCCGCGCAGGCCCATCCCGCGATAGAACTCCGCCACTTCCGCCGGGATATGGAACCGAGGTTCAACGGGCCAGCCGATTGCCTCTTTCGTGGCCCGGACTTCCTTCTCGCCGAGCGGCGCGCCGTGTGTTCCGGCGGATCCCTCCATCGTTGCCGCGCCCTTTCCAATACGGGTGCGACAGATGATCAGGTGGGGACGACCTCCGGCGGCGGTGGCGGAGCCAAGCGCCTCGCGGATTTCACGGTGACAGTGTCCGTCAATCGTTTGCACGTCCCACCCGGCCGCCGTGAACCTGCCGGCCACGTCCTCGCCGAACGCCAGATCGGTGGAACCCTCGATCGTGATCCGGTTCGAGTCGTACAGGCAGACGAGGTTGTCCAGTCCGAGGTGTCCGGCCAGCGAGGCTGCCTCATAACTGATCCCCTCCATCATGTCGCCGTCGCCGGCGAGGACGAACACTCTGGCCCCGACCGGCCCGCCATCTTCCAGATTCACGCGCGCCGCAAGCATCTTCGACGCGAGAGCCATCCCGACGCCGTTGGCGAAGCCCTGCCCCAGAGGTCCGGTCGTGACCTCGACGCCCTTCAGCATCTCGTGTTCAGGATGGCCGGCCGCGCGGCTTCCCCACTGACGAAAATTTCTGATCTCGTCCAGGGTCAGGTCGTATCCCGTCAGGTGCATCAGCGAATACTGCAGCATTGATGCGTGCCCGATCGACATGATGAAGCGGTCCCGATCCTTCCAGTCCGGATCCGACGGATCGAACCGCAGGAACTCGGACCAGAGCACGAATGCCACGTCGGCCGCGCCCATGCACGCTCCCGGATGGCCCGATCTGGCGGCCTCAACCGCGTCCACCGACAACATCCTGAGAGTGTTCACGCACGTCTGCGCCAGCGCATCGTCAATCTGAACCGGTACGACCTTGTTCACGGGAAACATTATGAACTCCTTGAGTTACAGCGCACGACCTGAAGTCACCCCACCCGAACCAGATGATTGTCAATCAGGCGGGTGTATCCGAAGCGAACCGCCGTCACCAGAAGCACCTCGCCGCTCGAACCGATCTCGTCGATGTCGTCGAGTGTTGTCGGATCACATATATTGAAGTACTCGACGTCGCCTCCCCAGGCCACGATGGCGGCGACCGCGCTCTGAATCAGCCTGCGTGCGTCCCGCGCCCCGCCCAGAATATCCCTTTCGGCGGCATCCAGCGCGCGGTTGATGCTTAACGCCCCTGCCCTCTGCTGCGGGGTCAGATAGACGTTACGCGAAGACAGCGCCAGCCCGCCGTCTTCACGCACGATCGGGTGCCTCACAATCTTCACGTCCAGATTCAGGTCGCAGACCATCTGCTCGATTATCCTGACCTGCTGAAAGTCCTTCTGACCGAACACCGCCACATCAGGCATGCAGATGTTGAAAAGCTTCAAAACGACCTGCGCCACTCCGGCGAAGTGCCCGGTTCTGGTCAGACCGCAAAGGTGACCGGGAAGACGACTCAACTCGACCCCGGTCTGAAAACCTTCCGGATACATCTCCCTGGTGGACGGCGAAAACACCGCGTGCGCGCCGGCCTCCTTCAGTTTCTGCAGATCGCCGTCGAGATCCCTCGGGTACCGGTTGAAATCCTCGGTCGGACCGAACTGGGTCGGATTGACGAAGACGCTAGTAACGACGCGGTCACAGTGTTTCAACGCGAGATCGACCAGCGACAGATGGCCTTCGTGAAGCGCTCCCATGGTGGGAACCAGGCCTACCGTCAGCCCCTGAGCATGCCATTCGCGGGTCAGCGCCTTCATTGCGCCGACCTCGCTGATCACGGACCAGTTTTCAGACATTCGAACCCCCGTCGGTCGTGCCACCCGAATAGAGCGCCGACCCGCCGAAGCTGTGTTGCGGACCAGGGAAGTCGCCATCCCTGACCTCGGAACCGAAGGTATCCACAGCGGTCACGATCCGCTCGGCCAGATTTTCATATTTCTTAAGAAATCTGGGATTAAACCCCGGGTCCATCCCAAGCATGTCGTAAATCACAAGAACCTGACCATCGCAGTTGGCGGAGGCGCCAATCCCGATCGTTGGCACCGGAACCGAAGCCGTTATCCTGGCAGCCAGTTCAGCGGGCATTCCCTCCAACACGATGGAATATGCCCCGGCCGCAGCCACGGCTTTCGCGTCATTGACGATTGCGTCCGCCGCCGCCGAATCACGCCCCTGAATCTTGAACCCACCGAATTCATTGACTGACTGCGGCGTCAACCCGACATGACCCATGACCGGAATCCCGGCGGCGGTCATCCGCTCGACCGCTTCGGCCACCCGAACGCCGCCCTCCAGCTTCACCGCGTTGGCACGGCCTTCGGCAATGAGCCTTCCCGCGTTACGCAGCGCCTCGTCGGAATTCACCTGAAAAGTCATGAACGGCATGTCGGCAACGATGTGCATAGCATTGCCCGCGCCACGCCTGACACATCTCGTGTGATAGATGACGTCTTCCAGTGTGACTGCCAGGGTGTCCGACCTTCCCTGAATGACATTCCCCAGGGAGTCGCCGACCAGCAGCATGTCGACCGACGTACCGGCCATCAACCTGGCAAACGTAGCGTCGTAGCAGGTCACCACGACCAGCTTCTGCCTGCCTTTCATCGTCCTGATGGACGCCGCCGTCAAATTTCTCATGGACAATCCTGCTCTGCCCGGGTTCAGCCCCGAACCGTCGCGGGCATCCGAGTTTGCGGCAAGGTTACCCCACCGGGGGAATCCGGGCAATAGGGACGGGGGCGGGAACTGGGCCGGCCGTTCATTCACCTGTCCCTGCCGCTGCCACCGTCCCTGCCTCCGTCCCTGTCGTCCGCGTTGGCACGCTGATGGATCAGGGCAGTGACGTCGCGGGCGGTGTTGGTACAGGTTCCCTCCGGGTGCTTGCAGATGCGACTGACGGGGTCAGGGTCGGGGTCAGGGTCGGGGACAGGGACAGGGTCGGGGACAGGGACAGGGTCAGGGTCAGGGTCAGGGTCGGGGTCGGGGACAGGGACAGGGTCAGGATCAGGGTCAGGATTTGTACGGATTCCTGCGGCTCGTAGGGGCGAATGACAATTCGCCCTTCTGGTCAGGGACAGGGTCAGGGTCGGGGACAGGGACAGGGTCAGGATCAGGGTCAGGGTCGGGGACAGGGTCGGGGACAGGGACAGGATCAGGGTCGGGGACAGGGTCAGGGGCAGGATTTGTACGGATTCCTGCGGCTCGTAGGGGCGAATGACAATTCGCCCTTCAGGGGAGCGGGCCGCCGTGTTGTGCATGCCTGGATGGGTTCCGTCTCCCGTGAGGCCGTCATTTATTGCGTGATGGCCTGCGGCGCCCTTCGCCATCAAGGGCCTGGCGCTTCGCGCCGGCCGCCTTCGGCGGTCGCTTCGCGACCCTTGACGGCAGAACGCCGCAGGCCGTGGGGAGTGTTATCTGACGGCCTCACGGGAGGGGACACACCATGGATACAATCACCAACATACAAAACACGACGACGGACAGGCTGGGCCAGACCCACGGACTTCGCGCGGTCGCCATGGCCGAAGACCTCGCGATCAGAACCATCCGGGCCGTCCAGACCGTTCGGGGCCACCGCGACCTGGTCGACCAACTGACCCGCGCCATCGAATCCGTCGCCCTGAACCTCGCTGAAGGCTCCGGCCGGGCAGGTCGGGATCGCATCTACCACTACACCGTGGCCTACGGTTCGGCCGGTGAATCCGCCACTGCTCTTCGCCTGCTCGCCGCCTACGGCGTGATTTCCAATGCCAGCGCGGATGAACTGATCGGTCGCATCGACCGTCTGCGCGCCATCTGCTGGCGCCTGTCCCGGCGGTGACGAATTCTGGATGCCAACCGTCGAGACGATTCTTCCTGTTGCCTGACCCTGTGCCTGTTCCGGTCCCTGTTCAGAAGGGGCAGGTTGACTTGAGGCGGGGTTTGTCAGATTATTGCACCGCGATTGCGGACCATCTCATCCGGTTCGTTTTCCCGGCGCCACTTGATGGCGATTCTCGACCACTGGAGGATTCCGATGAATCTGCGCAGAACACTGACACTCGGTACATTCGCGGCTCTGATGCTGGTTTCGCTTCCGGTCGTGGCACAGACAAAGTTCGGTTTTGTCGACATGCAGAAGGCGGTCACCGAATCGAATGAAGGCAAGACAGCGCTCAAGAAGCTCCAGGACATGACCGAACGCAAGCAGAAGGAACTGAACAAAAAACAGGATGAACTGAAGCGCCTCGAGGACGAAATCCGCAGCCAGGGCTCGATGTGGAACGACGAAATGAAGCGCCAGAAGCTGGGCGAGTATCAGAAGAAGGGTCTGGAACTTCAGGAGTACTACACCGAAAACGCGCGTGAACTGGCAGAGCGAGAACAGGAACTGACCGCTCCATTGCTCGAACGCTTCGTGAAGATCATCAACAAGATCGGCAAGGATCGCGGCTACACGGCCATCTTCCACTCCGGCAGCGCCATCTATGTATCCGACGCCGTCGACCTTACCGCGGAGGTCATCCGCCTGTTTGACGCCGGCGGCGGCAAGTAGCCACCACCCGCCCCTTTCAAACGAGGCATTATGCGACGCTTCGCAAGCGGACTGCGTCGATGGTTCCCCCCGATGACCCCGTTCGTCAAGGCGATCCTCATCGCCTGTGTCGCGATTCATGCAGCCGTGCTGCTGATCGGGTTCATCAGTCCCGGATTTCAACGAATCGTCCTCGGCATCGGCACGCTGACACCGCGCTACCTGTTCCTGAAACCGTGGTCCATCGTCACGATGGCGTTCCTGCATGCCCCGAATTCGCTGTTCCACATCCTCTTCAACATGGTGGCGCTGGCCAGCATCGGACCGTGGCTTGAACGCGCACTGGGAACCGCAAGATTCGCCCAGCTCTACATCATCGCGATGCTGACCGGATCAGTGGTATTCATCGTCCACACGCTTCTCTTCTCGTTCTCGGCCACGCCCCCGTTGTCGGCCCTGGGCGCGTCCGGCGCCATCATGGGGATCATCGTCGGCTTCGGATTCGTCTTTCCCGAGGCCGAACTGCGCCTTTTCGGAATCGCTCCGTTCAAGGCAAAGAACATCGTGTGGCTGGCGATCGGCATGGACACGCTCGCGGTCATCGCCGGCGCCAACATCGCGGTCACGGTGCACGCGGGCGGCATGCTCGGCGCCTGGGGCTTCCTGCGCCGCCCGTGGAACCGGCGTTACTGGAACTGGATTCGTGTCCGCACGACCGCGAAGGTGAACTGGTTGAAGATGAAATACCGCTTCTGGAAAATGAGAAACCGATGAACCAGCGCGCTCGCATCGCCATCTGTCTGGCCTTGATCGCGGTGGCCGCGACAGCGGCCTATCTGCCGATCTTCTCAAACTCGTTCGCCTGGGACGACGAATACCTGGTTCTCAAGAATCCGGCCATTACGCGCCTTTCCAGCATCCCCGGGTTCTTTTCCGGATCTTGGGCGGAAGGGGTCGACTACAAGCTCGGTCGGGAACAGAACCGTCCATACTTCAGACCGATGGCCCTGACTTCCATGGCCGTGGACTGGGCGATCGCCGGCCCGGATCGCGTCGTTTTCCACACAACCAACCTGCTGATACACATTGCCGCGGCCTTCTTCCTTTTCCTGTGGCTGCGTTCGGTCTTTTCGCGGACGCCATCCGGCGGTGATTCCGACCGGACCACCCTGATCGCCGCCTTCCTCGGCGCCCTGCTCTGGGCGGTCCATCCGGTCTCGACCGAGGCGGTGAACCTGGTTTCGTACCGTACCAGTCTCATCTCGGGCATGACGGTTTTCGCTTCGCTCTGGCTGCTCACGCCCGGCGGTTCCGACGCCGGATCGCCGCGCTGGACATCGATTCTGGGCGGCACGTTCATGTTCGCGGTCGGCATGCTTTCAAAGGAAACGACGCTCGTCATGCCCGGGCTGCTCTTCCTGATGGACCTGTCGGCCAGGCGCCTGAACCTGCGCCGCATCCTGACGGTCTATCCGCCGCTCGGCCTGGTCGGACTCCTCTGGCTGGCCGCCAGGACGCAGTTCACCGGACAGGGAGTCTACACCTGGTTCGAGGGGCTTTCCCTTGCCCAGTCCGTGCTCATGTTCGGGCGCATCTTCTATCTGTATGTGCGACTCGTGCTGCTTCCGTGGCCCCTCTGCCCGTTCTACGACTGGGGCATCATCGGCGTGCCGCGCTCGTTCTTCGAACCCGACATCGCGGCCGGCTTCTTCCTGTTCGCGATGATCCTTTTCTCGGCCATCTTCCTTTTCAGACGCCGCCCGATCACGGCATCGGGACTTGCCTTCTTCCTTCTCGGCCTCCTGCCGGTTTCGCACATCATCCCGTTCTTCGACGCGGCGGGCGAGCGTTTCCTCTACGTGCCGCTTGCCGGAGCCATCATCGCGGCGGCGGGCGCCTTCCTCGAATCCCCGCGTCGCGAGCGCCTTGTCAGACCCGCTGTCATCGCCGCCGGCGTCATCGCACTCGGGTTCGGTGCGTTGACCTTCGTCAGGTCCACGCAGTGGGAATCCAGCGAGACCATGCTGCGCGTGACCACACGGGACTTCCCATCTTCGGTGTCGGCGCATCTCGGACTGGCGCGTCTGCTGCTGGAAAAACACCGTCCCGCCGAGGCCCTGGCCCCCCTGTCCCAAGTCACGGAACTGGCCCCGCGCCTCGCCATCGGATACGCGCTCACAGCCGTGGCGCAAGCCCGCATCGGCGATATCCACGCGGCCCGCTCCACCCTGCGCCGCTCGCCGTTTCCGGAGGCCAGACAGCCTTCCGCGGTCGAACTGACCCGCATGGAGCTTCTGAAAGCAGGTGAAATCGAGCTGGCGGAACGGATCGGCCTGATGAGCCCCTGACCTCGATTCTCCCTTTGTAACGCAATCCCGGCATGGTCCCTGTCCCGGCGTTCGATTCTGTCCTTTCAGCAAGCATAGCTGCTACAATTCCCGCTCGGGACCAGCCCTTTTCATCAACGCGGGGCAATCGATGAGAATTCTGGGCATCAATTTCAGCAACGACTCGGCCGCATCCATGATCGTTGACGACCGTGTCACGATGGCCGTCCAGGAAGAACGTTTCCGTCGGGAAAAACACTTTTCCGGGTTCCCGGACCAGGCAATCGCCGCCTGCCTGGGGTCTGCCGTCCAGGCCGGCCACGGCGCGCCCGGTCTGGCCGATCTTGACGCCGTCGCGTTCTTCTGGAACCCGGCCATCCATGCCGGCACGCCGAACTGGCGCATGTCCACGACCCCCAGGCACCATATGGAATTCATGTACGACGTGCCAAACCACCTGCTGCCCCGTGTAGGCCCGGTCCCTGAAGTCATGGAACAGGTCTTTCACCTGGATGGCGGCAGGCGCTTCCGGGTTTACTACGTCACCCACCATCTGGCGCACGCCGCGGGCGCCCTCTTCACATCACCACACACGCGGGCCGCTATCCTCACCGTGGACGGCTACGGCGAACGCGACGCGACCGTCATCTGGTCGGGCGGCGGCACCACGCTCAAGCGTCTGTGGACCCGCGAGTTTCCCCATTCACTCGGCTCGATGTACGCGGCTGTGACACAGTTCCTCGGGTTCAAGGCCAATTCGGGCGAAGGCAAGGTGATGGGACTGGCTTCATACGGCCAGCCGGTCTATCTGGACACGTTCAGGAAGATGTGTCGCCTCACGGACGACGGATACGAGCTCGATCTGTCCTGGTTCTCGTTCTTTACCGAACGCCCTGTCCGCTACAGCGACAGGTTCATCTGCGAGTTCGGCCAGCCGCGCAAGCCGGAATCACAGTTAACGAAACGCGACGAGGACATTGCCGCCAGCCTCCAGGCCATGCTCGAGGAAGCCATCCTGCACCTGGCCCGTCTCGCGAAGAAACTTACCGGAGAAACGGTTCTGTGCATGGCCGGCGGCGTCACTCTGAACTGCAGCGCGAACGGCCGCCTGGTGCGCGAGGGACCTTTCGAACAGTACTTCTTCCAGCCGGCGTCTGGCGACGCCGGAACCAGTCTGGGCGCCGCGCTTTATGTCAACCACTGCGTCCTGGGCCGTCCGCGCGAGCGTGCGGACATGCTGCTTGAATACCTCGGACCGCGTCACACGATGGACGAGGTCCTCGACACGCTGGACAAGGGCGGCATCGAGTATCTGACCCCGTCGGACCCGTGGGAGGTCGCCGGCAGGCTTCTGGCCGAAGGTCGCATCGGCAGCGTCTTTCAGGGGGCCGCCGAATTCGGTCCGCGCGCGCTGGGCAACCGCAGCACGTTGTCCGATCCACGTCCGGCCGTCATGAAGGATCGCCTGAACGCCAGCGTGAAATTCCGCGAGGCGTTCCGCCCCTTCGCCCCTTCCATTCATCAGCACCGCGCCTCCGAGTACTTCGAGGGCTGCGACTTCTCACCCTTCATGCTTCGCGTGTTCCGGACACGCCCGGAGATGCTTGACCAGGCCCGCGCGGTGACACACGTCGACGGCGGCGCCCGGGTACAGACGGTAACCCGGGAACAAAATCCGAACTATTTCGGGTTGATCGAGTCGTTCGAGCGCCACACCGGTACACCGATGGTGCTGAACACATCATTCAACATACGCGGCGAACCGATCGTCAACAGTCCTTCAGACGCGGTGAAATGCTATCTTACCACCGGAATGGACTTCCTGGTCCTCGAGGACGTGCTACTGGTCAAGAAACGCTCGATTCTCTAACTTTTTCCATCCCAGGACCGTCCCTCGTCACTGTGCTCACGCTCACGTTATAAGTCACCTCAACAATCGTCATTGCACAAAACCTCGCCGCCAGTCCCGCTTCGGGCACATGGCGGGCGATATCATCACCGAACACGCGCACGTGACGCCCTGCCAAAATCGATGCCCCGAACAGTTCCGTTTTGGGGTATGCTTCGCGGCATGGCTGGCGCTCCCACACCCTCCATGCAGCAATACCTGAAGGCAAAGGCGGAACACCCGGACTGTATGGTTCTTTTCCGCATGGGAGACTTCTATGAAACCTTCTACGACGACGCGATCGAGGCGGCCCGCATCCTCGACATAGCGCTGACTTCACGGAACAAGGAAGCTTCGGATCCGGTGCCGATGGCCGGCGTTCCCTGGCACTCGGTGTCCGCGTACATCCAGCGATTGATCGACGCCGGCAAGCGAATCGCCATCTGCGAACAGATGGAGGATCCGAAGCAGGCCAAAGGCCTCGTCAAACGTGACGTGGTCCGGGTGATCACCCCCGGGGTCCTGCTGGACAGCGAGTTGAGCGACCCTTCCGAATCCAACCATCTGGCCTGCCTCCTTCGCGACGCCCGTGGTTGGGCCGCGGTCGCGCTCGACGCTTCAACGGGCGACTTCTCGGGAACGTTCGCGACATCGAAAAACGATCTTCGGCTGTTCATCGATCGCCTAGTTCCCCGCGAGATCCTTCTGTTCGAACCGGACGACGAGGTTCTCGCCATGGTCCCGGCGGCCGTCGTCCTGCGAACCATGCTCACTCCGGCGGACCTTGATCCGTCAAGACTGACCGCGGATCAGCGGCATCTCTACCACCAGGTCGACGCCGGCATCGTCCCGGCCGCGGCCGCGGTGCTGAATTATGTCGGTCGCACGCACCCCGCCCTGCTGCCGACGGTTCGACCGCTTGTTCGCTCCGTCGCATCCGAGACGATGGCGCTGCCGACCACGACCATCAGAAACCTCGAACTGCTTTCGACGACATCCGGCGACAGGCAGCGCGGCTGCCTCTTCGCCTTTCTGAACCGCACCCGCACCGGAATGGGCGCCCGCCTGCTGCGACAGTGGATGCTCGCGCCGCTGGCATCCACACAGGCAATCGACGCGCGTCAGGCATTGATTGCCGGGCTGGTTGACGCTCCGACCGAACGCGGCGCCATCAGGACCGCGCTGGCCGGGATTCCCGACATGGAGAGGCTCCTGACGCGACTGGCCGGGGGCAATTCATCCGCCCGTGACCTGAAATCCCTCGCCTCCGGTGTCCGAGGCATGTCCGAGGCGGCCACGGTCATCCGCGGATCGGGGCTCGACGCGCTGGCCGTTCTGGCGCACGAGTCCGGCGACCTTCGCGAGGTCGCGGATCAGATTGACCGGATCTTTCTGCAGGACGCTCCTTCCACGGTCAAGGACGGTGGAATGGTCGGGCGCGGAGTCTCGGCGGAACTGGATCTCGCGCTGGACATGGCGGAAAACGGCAGACGTTACATCGCCGAATACGAGGCCTCGGAGAGGGTCCGTTCTGGAATCTCCAAACTGCGTGTCAAATACAACCGCGTGTTCGGTTACACGATCGAAATACCCAACTCCGCCGCGGTCAACGTCCCCGACGACTTCATCCGACGTCAGACCCTGGCGAACGCCGAGCGCTTCACGACCCAGCGCCTGTCCGAACTGGAACGTCAGGTATCGACCGCCGAGGAAACGTCGAAGGACCTGCAGTTCCAGATTTTCGAGAAATGGCGTCTGGCCATAATGGACAGACACGACGCGGTTCAGGAACTGGCTTCGAACATCGCCGTGCTGGACGTGGTCTCCACCCTGGCCGAGATCGCCCACTCGAACGGCTGGTCACGCCCAGAGGTGAACGACGGCAAGGCGATCGAGATCATCGACGGACGCCATCCGATAGTCGAGGCATCGATCCCGGGCGGCACGTTCGTTCCGAACGACTTCATCCTTGACGGAACCGAAACGAACCTGACCATCATCACCGGCCCGAACATGTCCGGTAAATCGACCATCATGCGTCAGGTCGCCATCATCGTTCTTCTGGCGCACATGGGCTCGTGGGTTCCGGCGCGCGAGGCCCGCATCGGCATCACCGACGCGATTCACACCCGGGTGGGCGCCATGGACGACATCGCGGCCGGCCGCTCGACCTTCATGGTCGAGATGTCCGAGGCCGCCGAAATGCTCTCGCGGGCAACCGAGCGAAGCCTGCTGATTCTCGACGAGATTGGCCGTGGAACCTCGACCTTCGACGGAGTCGCGATTGCATGGGCCATCGCCGAACATATACAGGACAAGATTCGCTGCCGCACCCTGTTCGCCACGCACTACCATGAACTGACAGACCTCATTCGCAGCATTCCCGCCGCGCGCAACCAGAGCGTGGCGGTCAAGGAATGGGGGCATGAGGTGCTTTTCCTGCGTAAACTTGTCGACGGCCCGGCCAGCAGATCGTATGGTATCCAGGTTGCCAGGCTTGCCGGCCTGCCGGACGAAGTGATTGCCCGGGCCCGCGAAGTCCTCGCGAATCTCGAAAACTCCGAGTTGGACGCGGTCGGCAGGCCAGTGCTCGCGCGTTCGCGACGTCGGGCGCCTGTTCAGGTGATTCCACAGCTCGATCTGTTCGGGACGTGCGACCCGGGGCCGGATCCGCTGGTGGTGGAACTGGCCGGACTCGATCCCGAAAGAATGACGCCCATTGACGCGCTTTCCACGCTGGCCGCCCTGGTCGCCAGGGCCAGACAGAGGAAAGACGTTTGATCACGCGCGGCTGTCGGACACGAACCGACTCCGCCGATCACAGGAAGTGAAATGCCGCTCTCAACGATTGAACACGCAGTCGAGGTTCTCAAGTCCGGTGGAATGGTGATCCTGGTTGACGACGAGGATCGGGAAAACGAAGGCGATCTCGTGGCCGCCGCCGACCTGGTTACCCCGGACCATCTGGCCTTCATGGCCAAGAAGGCGCGCGGCCTGGTCTGCCTCGCCATGGACGGCCCGATGTGCGACAGGATTGGCCTGGACATGATGGTCAGGCACAACACGGCGCCCCTCGGCACCGCCTTCACCGTCTCGATCGACGCCCGCGAAGGGGTCAGGACCGGTATCTCCGCCCAGGATCGCGCGGTCACGATCAGGAAGGCCGTGGACGAAGGCTCGACGGCCCAGGATTTCGTCTGTCCAGGCTCGGTATTCCCTCTGCGAGCGGTTCGTGGAGGCGTCCTCTCGCGAACCGGACAGACCGAGGGTTCGGTCGACCTCGCCAGGCTTGCCGGGCTGCGACCTGCCGGCGTCATCTGCGAGATCATGGACGAAGACGGCACCATGATGCGTCTGCCCGCCCTGCTCAAGTTCGGTGAGAAATACGGTTTGCCGGTGTGTACCGTTGCGGACATCATCTCCTACCGACTGAAGGTCGAACAGCAGGTGACGATGGAGAGTCACGCCGACCTGCCGACCGACTTCGGCGCCTTCACGGTTTATTCGTTTTCGACGGTACTCGACGACCGCACGCACCTGGCGCTGGTGATGGGCGACATCACGGGGCCCGAGCCGGTTCTCGTCAGGGTGCATAGAGCGAACTTCCCAGGAGACATCTTCAACTTCGTTGACGGCATGGGCCGTGATGAAGTCGCGCGGGCGCTGTCGATGATCGCCGCTTCGGGACGCGGGGTTTTTCTATACCTGAACCGCGAGGAAACCGGCTCGGAACTTCTGGCCACCCTTAGACGCCTGGAAGGCGAGAAGGAAGGGGAGTACACGCTGCGGAAGGCGGTCGGACTGGAATCCAGGATGACCTTCCGCGACTTCGGGATAGGCGCCCAGATCCTGCGCGCCCTTGGAGTGCAGGCGATAAACCTCATCACAAGGAATCCCGGGCGCTACTCCGGGCTGACAGGTTTCGGACTGAAGCTGGCCGGCTTCACGGACTTTCATTTCGACGAAAGCGGAACCGATAGCAATGCACGGGGGGATCGGATATGAGTACTGAACGCGAGTGCCCCGGATGGTTGTCCAGATGGATTGACATTTCCGTCAGACGTTCCGGCACGATCATCATGGTCTCACTGGCACTCCTGCTTATCGGCGGCTTCTTTGCCAGCCAGATCGGACTCAGGACCGACCTCGTCGAACTGCTCCCGACAGACGCGCCTTCGGTCAGGAACCTGGAAACGATGAAGAAACGCGTGGCAACATACTCCAACCTCGCGATCGCCATCGAAAGCCCCGATCTGGCCGCCTCGCAGAAATTCGCTGACGACATCGCCGCTGAGATCGCCGAATTTCCACCGGAAGAAGTCCTCGCGGTCGACTATAACATCTCGGACGTAAAAGATTTTTTCACACGTTACAAGTATTTGTTCGCTGACCTGGCGGATCTGCGCGACGTTCACGACAAGATAGCCCTTCGAATCCGTGAAGAAACCGAATCGGCGGTATTCGAGTCCCTCGACGAACCGGCGCCCCGCACCGAACTGAACTTCGATGCGCTGCGCGAAAAATATGAAGAAAAGATTCGCCAGCAGGACAAGTACCCCGGCGGCTATTACACCACGCCCGACAAGGGGCTCATCGCTGTGTTCGTCTATCCGCCGTCCTCGGCCGGAAGCTACGAGGACAACGTCAAGCTGGTCGACGACGTTCAGAACGTAATCGCCCGTCTCGATCCGTCGAAATACCACCCGGCGATGACCGTCGGACTGACCGGAGACATCAAGACCGGCCTTGAGGAACGTGAGGCGCTCAAGGCTGACGTGCAATTCATCTCGCTGCTCTGCTTCTGCCTCATCTTCGTGCTTCTCCTGCTGTATTACCGCAGCCTCAGGATGACGGTCGTTCTGGCCGCGCCGATGATCCTCGGCCTGGTCGTGACTCTCGCGATCACCCGCTTCACGATCGGCTACCTGAATACCGCGACCGCATTTCTGGCCTCGATCATCGCCGGCAACGGCATCAACTTCATGATCATGCTCTCAGCCCGGTTCTTCGAGGAGAAGGACAACCCGAATCTAGCCACGCTGACCGACAAACTGCGCGCATCGGCCTGGGGCACGCTCCAGGGCACTCTGGTGGCCGGCCTGGGCGCGTCGATCGCCTACGGTGCACTGGTATTCGCGGGTTTCCGCGGCTTCCGGCAGTTCGGCATCATCGGCGGCATCGGAATGGTGCTCTGCTGGCTCGCGACCTTCGCGATCGGCCCGGCTATAATCGCCGCCATGCACAAACGCAGACCGCTTGGCCGCCTCGGATCGAAGCATTCACGCTTCGCTCCGGGCGTCCTCATCTCGTCCCTGGTCACGCGCTGGCCGCGCGCGATCCTCGTGGTCGCCCTCGTGGCCGTGGCCGGTTCGATAGCCGCCATCATCCCCTGGATCAGCGACCCGTTCGAATACGACTTCCGCAAGATGCGTAACGTCGCTGGTTACGCCGGCGGCTCGGCCGCTCTGTCGAACAAGGTCGACACCATCTTCGACCTGCCGCAGTCACCGACGCCCGTCGTGGCCGATCGCGCCGAGGATGTCCCCGGCATGAAGCGCGCCATCATGAGTGCCGAGGGCTCCGACAAGATCGTGGGCGACGTCAGGACGCTTCAGGACGTCCTGCCGTCCGACCAGGAAGAAAAGCTGAAGATCCTGGCCGACATCCGGACGATGATCGACGGCAAGCTGGATTTCCTGTCCGAGTCCGACCGTGAGAAGGTCCTTGAATACCGACCGGCCTGCGTCTGCGGTAACGGATGCGATGAACCGGCGTGTCTGAAGGTTCTGGGGCTGAACGACATTCCCGACTCGCTTGCGAGACCATTCCAGGAGGCGGACGGAAACCGCGGCAGGCTGCTCTATGTGTACGCGAAGAAAGGAGAATCGCTGCTCGACGGGAAGTACCTCCTCAGGTTCGCCGAGCTCATCAGGGGCGTCGACTACGGCTCGGGCGTCTCGGCCATCCCCGTCGGTCAACCAATGGTCTTCGCGGACATGATCGCCTCCATCCTGAAGGACGGCTTCAAGGTCACGCTCGCCGCCCTGATCGGCGTGGTGATCCTGATAATCGCGGCATTCAGATCCGCCAAGGGCGTGTTCACCATAATGCTGTCGGTCGTGACAGGCACCATCTGGATGCTCGGCTTCGCCGCGATGACAGGGTCCAAGCTGAACTTCCTCAACTTCGTCGTCATCCCGATCACTCTGGGTATCAGCCTCGATTATGGCGCGAACATCTTCAGCCGATACCGACTCGAGGGGCCCGGCAGCATCGGCCATGTCATATCGAATGTGGGCGGCGCGGTCATGCTCTGCGCGCTTACCACGATCATCGGCTACGCGACGCTTCTGACATCCAACAACCTGGCGCTGCGCAGTTTCGGCCTGCTCGCGGACGCCGGCGAGGTCGCCTGCATCATCGCCGCCGAGATCGTGATGACCGCCGCGATTATCGTCCTGGAGAGACGGCGCGTTCGCCCCTCGACCGCCACAAACCCTACAAAAGAATAATCTTTTCCTCACATTTTCGGTTATATTTGCTGCCAGGACATCCATGCGGGTATGCCATGGGCAAAGACCGACAGACCAGGGTTACCAGTGTCAACAAGCTCTTCACCGGCGGGGAGCTCGGAACGGTCTGTCTTGTCGAGGTCTACGGCGCGAACTTGGGTCGCAAGTACGACCTGCTCTCCGAGGTGGTGACCCTCGGACGTGATCCCGAAAACGCCATCGTCCTCGAATCCGATTCAGTCTCCCGCAGACACGCCCGAATCGAAAAGGTGAACGAGGACTGGTACATCGTCGATCTGGGCAGCACGAACGGCACCTACGTCAACGACAAGCTTATCCAGCCCAGGGCGAGACTGGTTTCAGGGCAGTTCATCAAGATCGGGGAATTGATCTTCAAGTACCTCAACGGCGACAACATCGAATCCGCCTACCACGAAGAGATCTACCGAACGGCGGTAACGGACGGCCTGACCCAGGTCGCGAACAAGCGCGCGCTTGCCGACTTCCTCGAACGCGAGGTGGCCCGTTCCGGCCGGCACAATCGAACGTTGACCGTCCTGATGATGGATCTGGACCACTTCAAGCTGATCAACGACACACATGGTCACCTGACGGGCGATGTGGTTCTGAAGGAAGTCGCCGCCGTGGTCAAGGCGCGCATCCGCAAGGATGAACTGTTCGCCCGCTACGGAGGCGAGGAATTCGTTTGCGTCCTGCCCGAGACCGATCTTGCGGCGGCGAAGACCCTCGCCGAGGAGATTCGCGAATCCATCCAGCAGCACATCATCGTCTTCGAAGGTCAGGAACTGAACGTGACCGTCAGCATCGGCGCGGTGGAATTCGATGCCCGCAGGCACCAGACCACCGCCGACCTGTTGATGGAGGCGGACAGGAATCTTTACGTGGCAAAGAACAACGGCAGGAATTGCGTACATGGCTGATGACCAGATAGATACCAGTTCGGTTATGGAAATCCACGTTGCCTCGTTTTTCGAGGCAATCGATCACATCGCTGGCCTGAAGGCGGAGGCTTTGCTTCCGTCAGGCCGGAATGACCCGCTGCTGGCCAGACGGATCAAGGAACTCGAGGCATACCGGGACGCCTTCCTTCAGCAGGTGTCGCGACGCCGCCCTAACTTCCACATCCAGGAACAGAGCAAGGACCCGGGCGCGCCCGTGGTCGCGACCCTGTCCTATTCGAGTGGCCTTGAACTTTACGAAGGCCTGAACCTCAGCCTCAACCGGGGTGGACTGTTCATCAAGACCGAGATCCTTCTGCCGATCGACACGATGTTGGACCTGACGGTGCTTATCGAGGACATCAAGATATCGTTCCACGTCACCGGCAAGGTGATCTGGATCAATCCGCGCGAGTCCGCTGGCAGACCGATCGGCATCGGCATCAAGTTCCCCAAGTTCAGCAACGATCAGCGTGCCCTCCTCGAGGAATTCATGCAGGGCGCCGCGCCGACCGCCAGCCTCGCAGACCTCAACGAACCGTAGTCACGTGGTATTGCACGCGTCCCAGCCCGTCGACAGGGACAAAATCCGGCGTAGGGGCGAATGAAAATTCGCCCTCCGGGACAGGTACAGGGACAGGGGCGGGGTCAGGGACAGGTGTAGGGGCGGCGAATCACATTCGCCCTTCCTGAGGCCGGCCCGCAGGGCCGCCCGTCCACACAGAGCCCAGGCACGAGGCCGGCGCCATCGGTGCCGCCGAGGCCCTGGGTTCAGGGCGCATCTCCAATTCTCCCCAACCATCTTGAGGCCGGCCCGCAGGGCCGCCCGTTCATGTATCGCCCTGGGCGCCAGCCCGGGGATCAGCAATGATTTTGGGCACCGCTCCCAGGGTTTGCACCCTGGGATTCGCATGGACGGGCCTCGCTCCGCTCGGGCCTATATCCCTTGGGGGTGCCGGGATCCCACGGCTCGCGCCGTGGGCTTTGGATGGAAGGCCCCTCGATGGACGAGGGGCCTGGAACAAGGACAGAGACAGGGACAGGTTCAGGGGCTCGTAGGGGCGAATCACATTCGCCCTTCTGCGACAGGCTCGGGGTCGGGGTCGGGGTCGGGGTCAGGGTCAGGGGCAGGTGTAGGGGCGAATCACATTCGCCCTCCTGCGACAGGCTCGGGGACAGGGACAGGGACGGGATCCGGTTTCACGGCCCTGGGATCTCGGGAATTTGTAGAGATTGGCAGACGGGATCAGAACCTGGCCATGACCATGATATTGAAGCCGAACTTGTTGGGATCCAGGAACTGGCGACCGACCACGCGCTGGCCGCTCGAATCGTATTCGAGCCTGGTCTGGTTATCATCGCGGACGTACTGGAATGCTCCGATAAGACTGAAGAAGTCCGACATCTCCCACTGGACGCCGGCACGAAGCTGACCGATCGGCAGGGCCTCGTATCCCTCGGGCAGGCGGTCGCGCCTGGTCTCGTCACGAATGACCTGAACCGTGTACGGAGAGTCGGTCACGAACGTCGCGGGCATCTGAACGCCGCCGGTGATGAACGGGGTCAAATGCAGCGAATCAAACCGATAGTCCAGCGTGGCTGCCAGGAAGTACTCGGGCGTGGTCGAAACGCCGTTTTCCGGGATTGCCACGAACGGCGTCAGGCTGGGGACGTTCAGAAGGATGAACTCCAGATTTCTGATCAGACCTATGATCTGGATCCTCATGTAGTCGTACTTGAAATTCACCTGCGCGGCGCCCGCCCAGGCCGGCTGAAGCGACGTCTCGGCGTACTGCTCGATGCTCTCGAGTTGCTGCCACGCATAGCTGAATTCTCCTGACACGCTCCACGAGAATTTCTTGGGCGTGTATTGTTCCTTCCACCAGTCCGCCACGTTGATATCCGGGTGATTGCGGTACAACTTGAAATCGACCGATGACTGAATCGGCAGACCCTGCCTGACCGTGACTCGCGCCGAAAGGCCAGCGGACCAGACGGGCTGGCCGACCATCAAAGACGTCCGCTCGAACGTGCCCTGCTGGAAGTAACCCGCGCCCAGATCAAGCCGCACCCAGTCGTACAGGTCCACACCGATGCCGCCCAGAACGCCGTAGTTGGTCTCTTTGACCGAGATCTGTTCGACCTCCTGGGAACCTTCCTGGACCACCTGCTTCACCTTGGCCGTCTTGAAGCCGGCGAATGCGTCGATCGTGACTTTTTTCATCTTGGAATGCACGTCCAGACGCAATCCCGGGGCCAGGCCCGAACCGTTGTTGGTGAAGATGTTTCCGCCGCCCCAGGAGATGTCGTACAGATATCCCAACCGGAACCGCTCGGTGCTGAACGGAAACAAAGTCAACGCCAGATACTTGTCCTGAGGATTCTGAGTGTCCCAGGTGTATGCCGCGCGCAGGTACGAACCGTCGTCCTGAAGAACGTCGTCCACGCCGGGGTTGTTGCCCTCTGTCAGCGCTCCCATGTCGAGCCGCATGACCAGGGCCGCCTCCGTCGTCAACCCCTTCAAAAAGCCCGGCATCTCCTTGTAGAGCACCAGGTGGGTCAGATTCTCACGCCCGGACGTGCGAGAGTTCAGGTTGTCCATGAACATCTCGTATCCAGGCCGATCTCCGATACCGGTGATCGGGCTGTCGGGAATGACCTGGCCAGCGTTCGCCATCAGGTCGTCGTCGCCGAACGACCATGTCAGGCGCGTGTCCATGAAATCCCCCGCGAGCGCGGCGGAGCCAGGGAGGGAGACGGCAGCCATCACCGCCAGCGCCCCGGCAAGGATAATCCCCCGGAATCTTGGTGCAAAGTTAGACATTCTATTCTCCCATCCTCGGGTTCACGCACGCCTCGGACGACGGCAGAGGTTCCCCGGTCCGCACAAGGTCATCCACGCACCTGGGCTCGATGATCCACGGGAACGGATCCAGGAAGCTCAGGTTCCTCAATGTCCCGACAATCGCCGAATAGTGCTCGGGGGCGTCGGCCGCAAACGGGTCGAACTCCGGCACCGACTCCCGGCTGCTGATCCAGACCTTGACGCCGGCCGCGCCGCCAAGACGCACCGGCCACTGGCCATATTCGTTGTACTGCGTGATTTCGACGCACAGCGGGTCGTCCAGGCAATCCTCACGGCACAGACACTCGTTCGAACATTCCAGGGTGTCGTAATCCCTGAAATCGACCGCGCCGTCGTCGTTGAAGTCACAATCCACGATGTTTTTCGCGGTTGCCGCCTCAACGTCACGAAGCATCACAAGCCCGGCCTCGTGTCCTTCCATCGGAACGGTGCCGTTGCCTCGGAAGTCGCTGGCGTTCAAAGCTGCAGGTGCCGGAACCTCGCAGTCCCCGTCATTGGGGTCCCAGAGGATGGTGTTCCAGACCGGGAAAGACACCTCGGTGAAACCGTAGAACTCACTGACGGCCCCGCCGACACTGGTCAGCCGGTCGCACACACGCAGCGGGATCGGCCGATCATTCTGATTTATGCAGCTTGTTGAATCGTACTCGTCGGTCTCGCAGATCGGACGCGTGGTGGGCGAGTTATAGGTGAACACGAACAGATGGTTGAAGCCTGATCCATCGTCGGCGGTGTCCGTGACGTACATGCCGTCGGTGGTCACCCGTGTCACCACCAGATTACCCTTGCTGACCGTGACGCCCTCGCCAGAATACGGAGACGCCGCGACGGTCGTGGAGGTGTCACCGCCCTCGAAGTATCCTTGAAGCTGCGCCGCGGTCGGGGAATCGAAGGTGATGGGCTCGCTGACGCCGGCGGCCCCCGAACCCGCCTCCTCGGAATCATCTGTCTGGCCCAGACATCCCGAGTCGTCCGGATAATCGATGAAACCATCGCTGTCGTTGTCCTGACCGTCGGAGCATCTGGCCGGACGATTCAGATCCGCAATCGTTCTGGATCGGAACCCGGCGTCCTCGACCCAGATCCGAACCGGACCGAACACGTCCCAGATCTTGACCCGGACGCCGTGAGCCTCACCGCCCGCCAGCAGGATGTCGTTGCCGGCGTACTGCGCGGCCTCGAGCACCTGCAGCTTGCCGGGCCTGGTCGAGACGCGCACCCACAGATCCTGCCCCGGCCCCGCCAGTTCGGGCCCGGCGCCAAGCACGGCCGCGTCAAAGACGACCTCGACACCGTTGCGCGCGCCGGCACGGGGCAGATCAAGCACCTCTCCCGGTTCCGGCACGGGCTGGCCACCAACCGAAACGAGGTCAACAACAAGGCCGGTAGTGGTGGCCTCCCAGTCGACATCGTTTTCGACGGCGCACCCGGTCAGCATCGCCAACAAGACAGGCGCCATCAGATAATTCGCCTTCATCGAGCCCCCCGTACCGTCACGGCGCCAGCAGAAGCAGGCGACCGTCCTCCTTGAAGCCGTTGCCGCGATCCACGCAGGCAGTGGTCGTGCACTCGGCGTTCGCACGCGCGCGCTGCAGGCACATGCAGCGATCAAGTTCGTCACCGTCGCCGAACGCGGAACAATACTCGTCGGCAAACAGATTGAGCACATCGGACACGCAGTTCGACGGAACGCACCGGCCGGAGTCGTCCGAACAGTCGTCGCCCGTCACGCATGCCGCGCCGGCATCGTCCCAGACCGATCTCTGCTGACACGCGCACTGGTATCCGGCGGCGCAATCGTCCTGGGTGGTGCACACGGCCAGGCTGCCCAATTGATCCTGCCATCCACACGCGCGACCCTTTCTGATGTAGTCCGTCAAGGCCTCGCGCAGGGAAATTCCCGTATTCACCTTGGTCGTGTTCCGTTTCAACACCGTGAAACCGGAGCCGCCCGCCGCGATGTAATCGTTTGCGGCAAGCTGATACTGACCATCCAGCTTCACCGTCTGCCCGCCTATCTTGATGTCCACGGCGCAACCACGGTCTGCTTCCGCCTCGGGGAAACCGTTGGCGGTCCTGCGCGCGTTGTCACACCAGCCGCACTGCAGAACCGCATCGACACCCGCGACCTGAGCCTGGGAACTGCAACCACGGTCAGACGAGCGACGGGCGATGAAATCGAACATCTCGATCACCTCGCGCCCGGACAGGTACATCGTGGTGATCGTGTTCTCGAACGGAAAAACGTTGTACATCCACTCGACCGTGATCGGACCGGGATACAGATCGGACCGGATTCCCAGCGAGTTCGTCACCGCGAAATCGGTCTCGGCGCCGCGCCTTGCCATCATCGACTCGGCGACCGCGTTTCCGATCGCCGAATCGCCGCCGGTCGAGCCAAAACGGCTTACCGTGGCCGGCGCGTAGCCCAGAATCTGATTCAACGGCACGCGCTGCTTCAACTCGTCGACATAAGGCTCAATCATCCTGGCCATTTCCGGGTCTTCCGGAACAGTCGAATCGACCGGGATCACCCGGAATCTGAACGAAGACAGGTCCCAGTCCGTTGAAACCTGTCGTCCATCGACTGCCTCGGAGTTGTCGTCACCGGAAACGCATCCCGGATCCTCGTCGTCCTTCAGCCCGTCGCCGTCGTTATCAACCCCGTCCGCGCAGACGAACTGCTGTTCGAACACGGCGTCAAGCTCGCCGACGTACTTGGCAAAGACTCCGGAGTGGGCCAGTGGCACCAGCCTGCGGGCCGGCGACGTCCACCCCATGTGCCGGGGCAGGTCATGACACCTGAACGAGACCCACGAGTCCAGAAAACTGGAGATGGCGGCGTCGTCACCGACCATCGGCGCGGGGATATCGACTCCATCGGCCATCCGCTGCATGCACTGCTGACGCGATTCCTCGCGTCCCAGCGCGGGAGCCGCCCTGCCCGGCTCTTCCCGCCAGGAGTCGAACAGCTTGAATGTCTGTTCGGTGATGCGGTCGCACGCAACCGCAAGCCTGCCCTGATCAACCTGTCCATCAAGTCCGACGGTTCCCCTGTATTCGTCCTCGCAGTACTTCCGGACGAAGTCGGTGTTCTGTTCATAGAAACACTCGCCCGAATCAAGTATCTGCTTGGGAGGATTCAGGACCACATGGTGGTGGCCACCCACGACCAGATCCGCGCCGCTGATACAGGGGATCAATTCCTCGTCCGAGGTCAGGCCCAGGTGCGATGCAATCACGATCACGTCGACCGACGGCCGCAGCATGTCGATGTAGAACTGAGCGGTCTCGGCCGCCTCAAGCGGATTGATGCCCATCGAGTTACCCGCTTCGTACAGCGAGTTCATCGTCGATGTGTTGGCAAGCCCGACCACGCCGACCCGAAGCCCCTTCAGGTTGAAAATCTGGTACGGGTAGACCATCCCGCGAAGCGGGGGCACCGTCGATCCTCCAACCGGTTCAATAAGGTAATTGGCCGCCAGAATCGGGAAAACCGCAAAGCGCGAGACCTTGTCGGCCACGTTCGGCTCGCCCGAGTCGAATTCGTGATTGCCAAGGACGCTGACATCCACGCCCATGTATGACAAGGCGAGCATCTCGACCTCGCCCTGGAACAGGTTGAAGATCGGCGCACCCTGGAACACGTCGCCTGTGTCGATATGAAGCGACCGGTCGACCTTCGAGCGCTCGGACTTCGCGATCCACGCCAACCTGGAGATCCCCCCGAAAGGCCCGTTGTCGGGGTTCAAACCAAGCGTCTCGTCCGTGCGGGTGACCTCCATCCGATATGGCACAAGCCTGGAATGAATGTCGGTCGTATGTATGAACCTGACGGACACGCTTCGACCATCGAGGTCGGGCTGGTTCGTGGTGACCGAACATGAGGTGAGAAGGAACGCCATTAGAAGAGGCAGCAACAATCGGCGCATATGCTTACCAGCAGTAGGGATCCACTCCAGGATGACATTAGAGGCCGACAACCGGCTTGTCAACGGATAATCGTCACGGAATACTCGCTGTTGGCTACCGGCGCGGGATGCCCCTATAATGACCCCGTCATCCGTCGCGCTGTTTAATGGTGAACTTCACGCGGATTGCGAACGCTTTTGCAGTTCAATCGAACTCTCGGACAGGTAACACCGGATGAAGACAATCGAGTTCTCAAACGCCCGCGGCCGGCTGGGCACGCTGATCCTGGAACCAGGCAAGCCGCCATCATACTACTGGAGCGGGCGCGGAGAATGCCCGGAGGAACTGCGAAAGGCACTGACCGAAGGGCTGCGTGATCCCGAAACCGGGGCTCGCGTCGCCGGGGATAAGCCGGACGTGTTCTTCGAAGTCGTGGAATACGAGTTTGCCAAAACACGGCATATGATCGGGCGCAGGGGAAGACCGGTCACGGAGCTTCCGCGGGACGCGAGACCAATCAGGTACACGCCTGGAGTCAGCGGACTGTTCGACTGAAAACACAGGGGGTCAACCGATGAAAACCCAACGAATTTCCTGCATTGTCGCACTGATTGTGGCCACCCTGCCGTTCGCGGCCCTGGCTCAGGACCCGGCTGCCGATTACTTCAGGGTCGGCGCCCAGGAAATGGCTGCCGGTTTCCCGGATCGCGCCATCGCATCGCTCGAAAAAGGCGTGCAGTTGAAGCCGGACAGCAAGGAAGGCTGGTACAACCTCGGGGTCGCCTATGGCGCGGTCAGGCAGCATCAGAAAGAGGTCGCCGCCTACCAGAAGGCGCTTGAGCTGGATCCCAACTACGCCAACGCACTGCACAATCTGGGGCTTGCATATCTGGATCTCGGAAAGAAGGACGAGGCGATCGACGCCCTTTCCAAGGTCGTGAAGATCGATCCCGGAGCCACCGACGCATGGAACAATCTGACCGTAGCGTACATGGCGGCGGGAAAATGGGACGAGGCCATCGAGACCGCCGGCAAGGCCGTCGAGTCCGCGCCGGCGTCCGCCGAGATTCGCTTCAACCTCAGTCTGGCTCTGATGAAGAAAGGCGAGTCGATGGATTCGTCCGAGCGTCGCCAGCCCTATCTGGATCAGGCGCTGGCCGCTCTGGAAAAGGTGATTGAGCTCGACCCGGCGTTTTACCGAGCGCACTACAACAAGGCGGTCATAAACCACATGATGGGACAGTCGCTCAGCGAGATTACCGCCTACCGCGCCGCCATCGCGGTCAAGCCCGACTACACCCCCGCCCTTTACAACCTGGCCGCGGCGCTCTCGGCGACCGAGGACTACGACGCGGCAATCGAGGCGTGGGAAAAGTACGTCGCCGCCGCCCGCAACAAGACCGACGAGCGCCCGTTCGTCGAGAACGCCCGCAAGGAAATCGCCCGGCTGAAAGGTCTGTGAAGGTCTTGTCATAAGAGCCGCGATTTGACATGATTCCCCCGTTCATAGTTTCGAGGAGCAACCACTTGGCGCAGGGCACCTATGCCGAAGATGTTGAACTCGTCAGGCGCTGCCTGGAAAACGACTCGGCGGCGATCTCGACGCTCCACGTCACCTATTACCGACGCATGGTCGAAAAACTTCTGTACATGAGGATCCCCGAACCGCAGGCCGAGGACGTCGTGGCGGACGTATGGAGTGATCTCTTCACGGGCCGCGGCGATGATGGCGAGCCTCTTCTTGCCCGCTACGCCGGCAAATCCTCGCTGTCGCACTGGCTCGGGCGGGTGGTCCGGAACCGCCTTCTCGACATCAGGCGACGCCAGAGCCACCAGGTGAACATCGAGCCTTCCAACGAACGCACCTTCCGGGTGGACGTCGAACACCGTGACTTCCAGCTCAAGGCCACCATCATCAAGGCTTTGAAAATGGCCTTCGACACCTGTGAGCCGACGGCCGTCGTGATGCTGCGTCTCGTTTACGTTCACGGCGTCAACCAGCGCGAGGTGGCGCGCGTCTGGGGCTGGCACGAAAGCAAGATGAGCCGGTACCTCAGCCGCAGCATGGCGTTTATCCGCGACGAAACGATGCGTCGCGTGCAAGAGGTCGATCCGGGGCTGAAGGTCGGATGGGACGACATCCTGTCGGTGTGCCTGCACGACGACGTGAACCGCATGCTCGACGAAGGCACTCCGGAATCGATCGAAGCCTCCCGCCCAAGACTTTCCATGGGCGTCGCGCAAGAATCGCGGCGTGGATCGTCTGGCGGCCCGGAGGAATCATGAAAAGACAAGAAATCAAATCCATTTTGAACGCAGTCTTCCCGATCGCCGACGACGCGGTCATGGCCTACTCGCTTCACTCCGGTCGACCTCGACCGTGCGGTGCTGCCACCGATCCCGATCTGGCCGACCTGGTCGACCGGCTCGTGAAGGGCGGGATGTCCGACGTTGAACGCGAGCAGGCCTGTGTCAGGCTCCTGCGCGACGAGCACGCGATGGAACTCCTCGCCGACAGGATTCGCGACGGCGGGACAAGCGTCGAGTAACATCACAGTCCACAGGCCGGCTGACCGGCATCGGGCGCCTGCGGTTCGATTGCCACAGGCCCCCGGGTGTTGTATTCATTGTCCGGATCAGGAAAACGACACTCCGACGCACGGGGGATGGATGCGAACCGCATCTCTGATGACCGCCCTGTTAATCTCCGCCACCGCTCTGGCGTGCACCGGCCGTATTGAGACGACCGCCCCTTCCGGGGATGGCGACCCGTTCGTTCTTCTCACCGGGCGGTTCGGGTTCGAGGATGCCGGCCGAATCCTTCAAGATGATGCCGGGGCGGCCCTG
>Ga0209604_1000704_pt1 | contig 30082 bp, 18 predicted proteins | sample AD_UKC097_MetaG_FD_184405 | JGI IMG/M metagenome (GOLD analysis project Ga0209604, IMG submission 184405) | Active sludge microbial communities of municipal wastewater-treating anaerobic digesters from USA - AD_UKC097_MetaG (SPAdes) (version 2) | ecosystem: Engineered > Bioreactor > Anaerobic >... | reverse complement strand
CGGTGGTCTTCGTCCTCCTCGCCCTCTGCGCCGCGTACGCGATTCGCCGCGAGGAGGGGGGCGTCTTCTTCGCCGGGGCGTTCTTCGCGCTCCTCGCCCAGGCGGTCTGGTCGGCCAAGCACCTGACGCCGGAGCGGCTCCTCCCGGGTCTCGCGCTCTACGGCGTCTTCTCGCTCTTCTACCTCGGCGTTCCGCTCCTCGCTCGTCGCTTCCGGAAGGAGCTGAAGCCCGGCGGGCTGTCGATCGTCCTCCTCTTCGCCGCGCTCGCGCTTCTCCTCTTCCTGGCGGCCGGCCCCGTGGCGGCCTCGGCGCTCTGGGGCCTCGCGCTCCTCCTCGCCGTCCTGAACGTCGGCCTTTTCGCGGAGGGGGCGGCCGGCCGGTATCCGGTCGCGACGATCCTCGGCGTCCTCCTGTCGTGGGGCGTCCTCGCCGTCTGGTGGCGATCGGTCCCCGTCGGGACGCTCCTCGTCCCGGCGCTCCTCGTCGTCCTCGCCTTCGCGCTCGTCGTCCTCGGGGGGAGCGCGTGGGCGCGCGCGAAGACCGGAGCCGGAGCGACGGCCGGTCCGGACGGGATCCACCTCGGTCTCGTCGGCCACCTCTTCCTCCTCTTCGTCGCCACGCAGCCGCAGCTCGCGTGGCCGCCGGCGCCGCTCCTCGGGGTCCTTCTCGTCCTCGACCTCGCGCTCGCGGCGGCGGCGTTCGGGACCGGCGTCGGCGCCCTCCTCGCGGCGGCGCTCGTCCTGTCCCAGGTCGTCCTCCTCGTCTTCGTCGCCGTGGTCCCGCCGGCGCCGACCGTCGGCCTCGTCTCCGCCCTCGGCGTCGCCGCGCTCGGCCTCCTCGCGCGGGCCCTCGCGCCGCGCGCTCCACGTGGTGGCGCGGGGCTTCGCCTCGCCGTGGCGCAGGGCGCGGCCGCGGCCCTCCTCGTCGGACAGGTCGTCGCGCTCTTCGCGGCCGGAGCCCGCGGGCGGCCCGGCCTGCCACTTCTCCTGGCCGCCGTCCTCCTGCTCGCGGGGGCGCTCCTCGCGGTCGCCGCGCGCGAAGGTTGGCACGGCCTCTCGGTCCTCGCGGCCCTCCTCGCGTTCTTCACGGTCCACCTCCAGGCGGAGGCGCAGCGCGGCGCGGACGTCGCCGTCCCGCGCCTCGTCTTCGCGGGCCTCGTCTGGGTCCTCTTCCTCGCCTTCGCGCCGGTCGCGGCGCGGACGTCACCCGCGACGCGGGCTCCGTGGGTGACGGCGGTCCTCGCGAGCGGCGCGTTCTTCCTCCTCGCGCGGAAGAGCTTCGCCGAGGCGGGCTGGGACGGCTTCGTCGGGGTCCTCCCGGTGGTGATCGCCGCCGCGCTCGCGCTTCTCCTCGTCCTGCTCCTGAAGATCGAGGCTCCGGCCTCGCGCGACCTCGGCCGGCTCGCGCTCGTCGCCGGCGCCGCCCTCGCCTTCGTGACGGTCGCCGTCCCGCTCCAGCTCGACAAGGAGTGGATCACGATCGGCTGGGCGCTCGAGGCGGCGGCGCTCGCGTGGCTCTACACGCGCGTGCCGCACCGCGGGCTCCTGCTCGCGTCGGGCGGCCTCGCGGCGGTCGTCTTCGTCCGCCTCGTCCTGAACGAGGCCGTCCTCTCGTACCACGCGCGGAGCGCGACGCCGATCTGGAACTGGTACCTCTACACCTACCTGGCGGCGGCGGTGGCGCTCTTCCTCGCGGCGCGCTTCCTCCGGGGGACGGCCGACGACCTACTGGAAGGCCGGCTCCGCGTCTCAACGGCCGACGTCGTCTTCGGGACGATCCTCCTCTTCGCGCTCGTGAACATCGAGATCGCGGACTGGTTCGCGGAGGGGCCGACCCTCACGTTCCACCTCGCGCGCGGGACGTCGCTCGCGCAGGACCTCGCGTACACGCTCGCCTGGGCCGTCTTCGGCGTCGGCCTCCTCGCGGCCGGCATCGTCGGGAAGAGCCGGGCCGCGCGCGCCGCGGCGCTCGGCCTCCTCGTCGTGACGGTCCTCAAGGCGTTCCTGCACGACCTCGGGCGGCTCGGCGGGCTCTACCGCGTCGCGTCGTTCGTCGGTCTGGCGATCTCGCTCTCGCTCGTCGCGATCGCCATCCAGAAGTTCGTCCTCCGCCCGCGGGAGAAGGAATGACGCCGATCCGCCGGATCCTCGCCTCCGGTCTCCTCGCCGTCGCCCTCCCCGGCGCGGCGGCCGAAGGAGTCCGTCCCGTGTCGTCCCCGCGGCACGAGCGGGCCGTCCTTCCGGGCGCGCCCGGACCGAATCGCCTCGACGTGGACGTCCCGCTCCTCGCCGGCTCCGAGGCGCGCTCCCGGAGCGGTCTGCTCTCGGACCTCCGATTCCACGACGCCGCCGGACGCGAGGTGCCCTACCTGCTCATTTCTCCAGGCCGATCCGAGCCGGAGTGGCTCCCCGCCACGCTCCTTCCGATCGCCGCGACGAAGACGGCGAGCGGGTTCGAGGCCGACCTCGGGGCGCTCCGTTGCGTCGACCGCCTTCGCGTCCACGGGATCCCGGCGCCGTTCCTGAAGCGTCTCCGTCTCGAGGGGAGCGGCGACCGGGCGCGCTGGGCCGTTCTCGTCGCGGAGGGGACGCTCTTCGACCTGCCCGAAGAGGGCCTCGCGCGGACGGTCGTCGCGTTCCCCGCGGGGGAGCACCGGTTCTTCCGGCTCGTCTGGAACGACGCGAAGAGCGGCCGGGTCCCGACCCCGTCCCGCGTCGAGGCGCGCGCGGCCGGGACCGGCGGCACGCCGGAGACGCTTCGGGCGGAGGTCTCGTTCGAGAGGCGGGAGAGCGAGCCGGGGCGGAGCCGTTACCGGCTGCGGCTTCCGGCCGCGGGGCTCCCGCTGTCGGCTCTCGAGGTCGGTGTCCGATCCGGGAACGTCCTGCGCGAGGCGCGCGTCCTCGAGTCGCGACTCGCGGACGGGCGCCTCGTCCCGTACGAGCTGGGCGCCGCGACGCTTCGGAGGGCCGAGCGCGAGGACGCCGCAGCGGCCGAGATGACGATCACCCTCACTCCCCCGACGGAGGCGGAGCTGGAGCTCGTCGTCGAGGACGCGGGGAACCCGCCCCTCGAGCTCGCTTCGGTCACGGCCCTCTTCGAAGGGCTCCCCTTCGTCTACTTCGAAAGCCCGGACGGCGCGCCCCTCGCGGCCCGGTACGGGGCTCCGGGGCTCGAACGGCCGAGGTACGACCTCGAGGCCGCCCGGCCCGCCGTGACGAGGCGCGGCGCCCCGCCGCCGGCGAGCGCGTCCTGGGGAGAGGAGCGGCCGCGTCCGGCCCTCGTTGCCGAAGCGTCCGCGCCGCCGGCCGTCCCGGCGGGCGCGGCGCTCGAGCGCGACGCGTTCCGCGTCTCTCGCCCGATCCCGCCCGGCCCGCCCGGCCTGACGGCGCTCCGGCTGGACGCGGCGGTGCTCGCGGCGAGCCCGAGCCTCGCCGACGTCCGGATCGCTTCCGCCGACGGGCGGCAGGTGCCGTATCTCCTCGAGACGCTCGGGGAGCCGCTCGTCGTCCGGCTCCCCGCCCCGCAGCGGGTGGACGACCCGCGTCCCCGCGGTGGAGAGGGGACCGGCGGGAGGCTCTCGTTCCACAGGATCGAGCTCCCGCACGAGGACCTCCCCGCCTCACGCCTCGAGCTCACGACGACGGCGCGGGTCTTCGCGCGAAGCGTCGTCCTCCTCCGCGAGCGCCTCGGCGGCCGGCCCGAGACGGCCGGGACGTTCACCGCGATCACCTCGTCTTCGTGGCAGAGCGCCGACCCGGCGCGCGAGGCGCCGCGCCTCGTCCTCGAGCTGCCGCCGGGAACCGGGGGGACGCTCTTCGTCTCGATCGACGACGGCGACAACGCTCCACTCCCGCTCTCGCGCGCGGCGCTGCTCCTCCCGGCGCACCGGCTCCGCTTCGTCCGCGAGGACGGCCCTCTCGCGCTCCTCGCCGGCCGGCCGGGCCTCGCCGTGCCCCGCTACGACCTCGAGCTCCTGGCCCCGCGGCTCCTCGGCGCCCCGGCGACGGAGGTGGAGCTGGCGCCGGAGGCGCTCCCCGCCGTGGCGCCCTCCGCCGGGTCGAGGGTCTTCTGGGTCGCGCTCGTCGGGGCCGTCGTCGCGCTCCTCGTCCTCCTCGCCCGCCTCCTGCGGCGACCGACGGGGTCGGCCGGGAGCGAGGCCGGGGGCGGGGAAGGGTAGACTCGGGTCTCCGGAGGAATTTCAGTGGTGAGCGCGCGCGTGCCGAACGTCCGTACGGCGCGGCGGGCGGGAGGGTCCCGGTGAAGGGCCTTCCCACCGCCCGCCTCCTCCCCCCGGGCGACGCCCCGTCGCCCTTCGGGCTCCACCTCGTCCTCGGACCGCTCGCGGGCGGGGCCGAGGAAGGGCCGGTCCCCCTGCCGCTCTCGGCGGACGAGGGGACGAGCCGCGTCTACCTCGGAGCCCTCAAGGGAGACGCCGACAGCGTCGTCGAGCTCGTCGCCGTCAAGCTCCTCCCGAACGTCCTCCCGGACGCTCTCGCCGAGAGCGCCGCGCGACCGACGAACCGGACCCTCGTGGCGCGCTTCGACGCGGAGCGGGAGCGGATGCGCGCGCTCCGGGCGGAGAGCCCGTACTTCCCGAGGCTCCTGCAGCCGGACGGCGGTCCCGAGGGGACGCTCCCGGCCCTCGTCTACGACAAGCCGTCGCGGACGTTCTTCATCCCGCCGTGCGCCTCGTGCGGCCGCCCGCTCGAGCTCCTCACCGACGAGCAGTTCCTGCGCGAGAGGCGGCTTCCGTCGTACCTGGAATCTCTCCACAGGCTCGTCGGCTGCGCGGGCTGCGCCACCACGGACCGCGTCGTCGCCGTCTTCTCCTATTCGCCCCTCCCGGGCGAGGCCGACGTCCCGGTGGGCGGGCCCGACGAGCTGCTGAAAGGGCTCTCCCGGGCGCTGCTCCGGGACTGGGACGAAGGCCAGGTGAAGGCGTTCGCCTCCCGGGAGTCGGCCGAGGAGGCGCTCCGTCTCCGTGCGGCCGGCGGCGGCTCGCTCAACGACTTCGCCGCGCGCTGGAGCCCCTTCTCGTTCTGCCCCTCTCCGTTCCTCGTGAGCGGGCTCTCCCCGGTGCGCTGGGACGAGTGGGCCGACTTCGTCGGCGGACGGACGGAGGAGGACCTCGTCTCGCCGGCCGCGCCCGAGACCCTCGAGACGGAATCGACCCGCCGCCGGATCGAATGGCTGCGGGCGTCGCTCCCGCCGACGGGGCGTTTCCTCTACGGGCACGACGGCTCGGGAGTCGATGCGATCGAGGTCCTCTACCTGAAGATGACGGCCTTCCGGCAGCTCGCCGCGGGCCTCCTCGCGTTCTACCGCGCCACGGGACAGCCGCACCTCGACCTGCACCCGGGGCACGTCCTCCTCGACAGCTACGGCGCCGGCGCCTCGCTTCCGGCTCTCTGGACGTTCCAGGTGCGGCTGCACGGGCTCTCCGCGGCCTCGCGGACGTCGTCCTTCGGCGTCGAGGTCGTCGTGCCGCCGCCGGAGCCGATGTTCCCCTACGCGGCGCCCGAGATCCTCGAGTTCCGCCTCGCCTCGCGGCGTCCCGGCGACGTCTACCTCTCCGAGATCGAGCCGGCGGACGCGGGGCTCGGCGTGAAGGTCGAAGGGCGGCTCAGCGACCCGAACGGACTCTTCCCGCGGCCGGAGGAGCCCGACTGGATCCACGTCACGTTCCCCGACGAAGCGCTCGGCCTCGGCATCGACGCTCTCGTCGTGAGGCGCAAGCCCGACGTCCCGGCCTCGTACGAGGAGCTCACGTTCGTCTCCGAGCCGGTCGAGCTCGACGACGCCGCGGTGAAGAGGCTGCGACGCTCCTTCGGTGTCCGCCTCCCCGGCGCGCGCTACAAGGTCTACCCGCGCTTCGGCGCGCCGTCCGACCTCCACTCCCTCGGCGTCCTCCTCCTGCGCTCCCTCGCCGGCGGCGAGCGGACCGAGCTGCCGGAGCTGCTCCAGGGGGTCCAGCGGGCCGCCGCGACGGCGGCCCGGTCGAAGGAAGGGGACGCGCTCGCGCGTGTGAAGGCGGCCCTCGCGGCCGAGGCTTCGACCGCGACGCTCCTCGACCGCTCCCGCGTCTTCTGGAAGGAGGAGGACCGGGTCCCCGGCCGGCCGAACGCGATCCCGCCGCCCCTGTTCGAGAGGGCGCTCCTCCTGGCGCTCCGCCTCCTGACGCGGATCCCGGGATTCTCGATCGCGACGGGTCCCGGGGACTTCGTGGCGGAGGACCCGACGGGACGCGTGGAGCAGGTGCTCCGGGAGACGGACGAGGTCGTCGCCGAGCTCCGGGCGCTCCTCGTCCATCGCCAGCCGCTCCACTTCGAGATCCAGGACGTCCTCGCGGAGCTGCTCGAGGCGGAATCGGAGACGGCGCCGCGCGCCTGACGCCGGACCGGGTCGCAGGGTTTGCGGACCGAGGGTAAGATCCGGCCACTGTGTCCGACAGGTCGTCCGTCTCCTCGTTCGAGGTGCTGGCGTGTCGCCCCTTCTCCGGGGGGTGCGCGTGAGCGGCCCGCCGCGCTCTCTCACGCTCGAGGTCTGGCTCGGCCCGATGGAGGGGCTCCGCTACGCCGCCGAAGCGCGGCAAGCGATGCAGCTCGTGCGGATCGGGCGCCTCCCGTTCGACCGGCAGACGAAGGAGCGCAACCACCTCGTCCTCTCCGTGTCGGCCGGCGTCTCCGGCTCCCACGCGGAGGTCCGCTTCGCCCAGGGGCGGATCTTCCTCAGGGACCTCGGCAGCTCCAACGGGACGTTCGCCGCCCAGCAGGCGGTGACGACCGAGACCGAGGTGAAGTCGGGCGAGATCTTCCTCGTCTCGCTCACGCCGGTCCAGGTCTACCTGACGAGCCCGCTCGCGGCGCCGCCGCCGTTCGAGCCGCTCGCCGTGACGCACTGGGAGGGGGCGTCCGTCGAGCCGCTCCTTACGGCGGCGGCCGAATGCGCGGCCGGCCGGCGGGAAGGGTACGTCGACACGCGCCACCTGCTCGACGCGATCCTCGCCCTCGGCGACCCGGAGATCGAGGAGCTCCTCGCGAGCGGGGGCGTGCGGCCGGCCGAGGTCCGTCAGGCTCTCTTTCACAAACCCTTCTTCCGCGACACGCTCGGCTGGATCGCGGAGATCCTCGTCAAGCCGGTGAACCTCACCGGGAGCTTCGAGACCGCGGTCGTCTCTCCCCGCGTCGCGCGCCTCCTGGACGGCACCCGCACGGCGGTCCCCGACGGGGTCTCCGGCGACGAGGCGGTCCGCTGGGCCGCCCGGAGCGTCCTCGCCGGCCTCGTCGCCGACAGGTTCGGACCGGTGGGCGACTGGCTGACCGCCTGCGGGATCACCTCCGTGCCGGAGGGATTCGTCGGGGAGTCCGGGGCGAAGGCCCCGGCCGCACGACCCGCGGAGCGGGAGCTGACGGGGCGGGCCTCGATGAAGGGGACGGCGGGGAAAGGCCGCGCGACGACGCTCCTGACGGAGGAGGTCGGTGAGGCGACGGCGAAGGGCGGGCCGTCCCCGCTTTCGCGGACGCTTCCGCCCCCTCCTCCGCCTCCTCCCCCGGCCTCCCCGGAGTCGTCCGCGGTCGCCCCGGCTCCCGCCCGGCGCCACGAGCCGGAGCCCGAAGCCGCTCCGGCGGCGCGGCCGGAGCCGCCGCGCGAGCCGGAGCCGCTCCCCGCGCCGCCCCCATCGGCCGTGCCGGCGCCCGGGCCCGCTCCGTTCGCCTGGGGCGCCCCCCGGACGCCGGCGGAGATCCTCCTCGACGGGCGGGCGCGCGAGCTCGCCGACGAGCTCTTCGCCCTGGCGGGGGAGCTGCGGTTCGGCACCTCCGACGACCGGCGCCGGCAGCTGAAGAAGCGCGTCGAGAAGGAGCTCGCCCCGCTCCCGAGAGAGTCGCGCACGCGCTTCCTCGAGCTCCTCAGGCGGCACTTCCCGGTCCTGCCGGCGGGCGCGGCCGTCGACCCCGAGGTGACCCGGCTTCGCCGGAAGCTCGAGGAGGTCGAGAGGAAGCGCGTCGACGAGAGCCCGTCGAAGGGCGTCGAGCGCCGGAAGGCCCAGGCGTCGACGGCGTCTTCCGGACCGCTCCCGCTCAAGCAGCTCGTCCACGGCGAGGAGCTCGCGCAGGCGGACCGGAACGTCGTCGTCCTCCGCCGAGTGATCGAGTACGCGCTCGCGATGGAGGGGATGACGCTCGGCCTCATCCAGTCCCTCACGATGCCGGGGAACGAGACGATGGCCTTCAAGCTCCCCGGCTTCAAGGAGACGCTCCGGCACTTCCTGAACGGGATCGAGCAGGGCAAGCCGGTCAGCATCCAGCGCGTGGAGGAGTACCTCGAGGAGCTCAAGAAGTGGCAGGTCGCGATTCTCGCGGCCTTCCACCAGGCCCCGGGGGAGTGGTTCGACCGGCTCTGGAAGCGGATCAACCCGGTCACGATCGAGTCCGCGCCGCGGAGCGCCGGCTGGAAGCTGCGGGGCGAGGCGGCCGAGTGGTGGGACCTCTACAAGATCGCGGTCCGGGACCTCTCTCCCGACCTGGTCAACGACCAGATCCTCCAGGGCGTGGCCCGACTTTCGAAGGAAGAGCTCGAGAAGCTCAGGAAGACACAGCGAGGAGAACACTCATGACGAAGACGCCGTCCCGCTTCCTTCTCCGGATCGCCGCCTGCGGCCTGCTCCTCGGGGCCTTCCCCGCGCTCACCGGCTGCGCGTCGAAGGTCGGGACGATCTCGTTCCGCTGCGGCGCCCAGATCAACGGCGGGCTCGCCCTCGCCGTCGACGTCATCCGCGCCACGGAGGAGGAGTCCCGGAAGATCCAGGAGATGGGCGAGAAGTGGTTCTACGACCAGACCCGCTTCAACATCCAGGGCCAGAACCGGATCCAGACCGTCACCTTCACGACCGGCGAAGGGGCCGGACCGTGCGACAAGACGGTCTCCGTTCCCTTCTCGAAGGGAGAGCGCTACCTCGTCCTGATCGCCGACTACAAGTTCCAGAACCCCGACCCGACGAAACACGTCGTCGTCCTCTCCCGCGAGAAGTGGGTGGGGCAGAAGATCCTCGTCTCCGTCCTCGAGCGGGAGCTCGCCGTCGAGCGCCGCTGGTAACGGGGTCCCATGAAGAAGACGCCGCAGGTCCTCTGGGCCGAGGGGATGTTCCTCCGGCCCCATCACCTCCAGACGGCCGAGCGCTACCGCGAGGAGGCGCTCCAGCGCGAGATCCAGCGAATCCAGCCGTTCTACTTCGGCCTCCAGTCGCTGGACGTGGCGCCGGACCAGCTCGAGAACTTCGTCTTCGAGATCCGCGACGTCTCCCTCAAGCTGAAGGACGGCACCGCGCTGTCGTCCGACTCGACCCTCCGCATCTCGCCCCGGAGCTTCAAGAACGAGCTCGACAAGGCGAGCGGGAGGATGCGCGTCTTCGTCGGCGTCCCGGTGATGCGCGAGACCGCGCCGAACACCTTCGCCCCGGGCGAGGGGCCGGCGGGCGTCGACCGGCGCTACGTGGCCGAGAACGCCGAGGCCCTCGACGAGAACACCGGCGGCAACCCGCAGCCCGTCGGGGTGAGGCGCTGCAACGGCAAGCTCTTCTTCGGCGCCGAGAGCCAGGAGGGCTACGAGTGCCTCGAGGTCGCCGTCGTCGAGCGCTCCGGCTCGGGGAGGAACTTCCCGGTCCTCTCCCGCGAGTTCATCCCGTCGCTGACCGAGCTCGGCGCCTCGCGGACGATCCAGGCGCTCTGCGACGGCGTGACGAACCGGATCGAGGCGAAGCACCGCCTGCTCCTGACGGACGTGGCCCAGGGGCGTCTCGCGATCACCTCCGACGGCACCTCGGGGTGGCAGGCGATCATCAAGCTCCAGATCCTCGGGAGCTTCCTGTTCCTCTTCCAGCAGCTCACGAAGATCCCGCGCATCCACCCGTTCCACGTCTACACGGAGTTCGCCCGGCTCGCGGGCGAGCTCTCGATCTTCGACGACGGCAAAGTCCCGGTCCGGATCCCCGTCTACGACCACGAGAAGCTCGGCCCGTGCTTCCACGAGACGTGCCGCGTGATCGAGGCGCTCCTCGAGAAGATCGTCGCCTCGCGCTTCGTCAAGGTCGACTTCGTCCTGCGCGAGGACCTCCTCGTCGCCGACCTCCTCGAGGAGTGGCTCGCCTCCCAGACCGAGGTCTTCCTCGCGATCGAGGCCGAGATGGAGGAGAAGGACCTGCGGGGGCGGATCGTGACGATGAAGCTCGGCACGGTGCGCGACATCCCGGTCCTGCGCCAGCGCCGGCTCTTCGGGCTCGACCTCGAGCTCCTGAAGCGGACGCCGGCAGGCCTCCCGCAAAGGGAGGACTACTTCTACTTCAAGATCGAGAAGGAAGGGCCGTACTGGGCGAACGTCGTTCGCGACCGCAACGTGGCCCTCTCCGACGCCCTGGACCCGAAGCTGAAGTTCTCGCTCTACATCATCACCAAGCCCGGGAGCTGAGATGGACTACACGACCGAGCTCTTCAAGGTCGCGGCGAAGGAGTTCCTCTTCCTGTCGTCGTTCCGGCAGAAGGTGAGGAAGGGCGTCCGCGCCGACATCGAGGACGTGGCCGCCGACCTCGACGAGATCTTCCGGGAGCAGGCCTCCGCGGTGCGGAGCGACCCGCGGCTGCAGGCGCTCTACGACCAGGCGCGCTACCCGCTCGTCGTCCTCGCGGACGAGATCCTGATCCACTCCGGGTGGGAGTTCGCGCGCGACTGGCAGGACCGCCTCCTCGAGGAGAAGTACTTCCGCTCGAACATCGGCGGCGACCAGTACTTCGCGATCGCGAAGGAGCTCCGGCCGGAGGACGTGGAGCTCGGCTCGATCGTCTACGCCGGGCTCGCGCTCGGATTCCGCGGCAAGTACCGCGAGCGGCCCGAGAAGCTCGCCGAGGTGCGGAAGAACACCTACCGGCTCCTCTCGGAGTACCTCGCGAGCCAGAGCGACAAGATCACCCCGGAGGCCTACACGGTGATGGCCACGTCGGGGAAGAGGCTGAACCCCGTCGTGACGCTCGGGCGCGTTGCCATCATCAGCTTCAGCGTCCTGATCGGGTTCTGGATCCTGACGTTCATCGCCTGGGCCACGCTGGTGGGCCAGGTCAAGAGCGTGGCCGAGGCGATGGGAGTGATCTGAGGGCCCCATGTACGAGTTTCTCGACCTCCTCTACCGCCTTCCCAAGCCGATCAAGACGCTCGGCATCGTCGTCCTCCTCTCGCCCGTCTGCCTCGTCATCGCGCGGGCGCTCGGCTTCGGGCACCTCTGGTGGGCCGTCATCGGCGGGCTCATCCTCATCGCCCTCCTCATCGCCGCGTTCGACGTCTTCGTCAAGAAGGGCGACAAGGCGCGCGGCGGCGCGTTCGAGAAGGACCTCGCGCGCGACGCTCAGGGCGGCGCCGGCGCCTCCAAGCAGGAGGTTCGCGAGGCCGTCAAGGAGCTCTCCCAGAAGTGGACGGAGTCGCTCGCCCAGCTGAAGGCGACCGGCCTGCAGGTCTACTCGCTCCCGTGGTACCTGCTGATCGGCGAGCCGCAGTCGGGCAAGTCGACGACGCTCAAGAACTCGGGCCTCGAGTTCCCCGTCGGCGGCGACGGCCTCTCGGGCTCCGGCGGGACGCGCAACTGCGACTGGTGGTTCGCGAACGAGGCCGTCATCCTCGACACCGCCGGCCGCTTCACGTTCCAGGAGGAGGCGGCCCCGGACGCCACCGAGTGGTCGACCTTCCTGAAGATGCTCAAGAAGTACCGCAAGGAGTGCCCGATCAACGGCGTCCTCGTGGTCATCCCGGCGACCTCGCTCCTCGAGGACACGCCGGAGGAGCAGGACAAGAAGGCCGCGAACATCCGGACGAAGCTCCTCCACCTGCAGCGGGTCCTCGAGATCCGCTTCCCGATCTTCATCATGGTCACGAAGGCGGACCGGATCCTCGGCTTCTCCGAGTTCTTCTCGAAGCTCGACCCGGTCGACCAGCGGCAGCTCGTCGGCTGGTCGAACCCGGTCGGCCCCGACAAGCCGTACGTCCTCGCGACGTTCGACGAGGCGTACGAGGAGATCCTGACCCGGGTCCACAAGCTCCGGATGAAGTTCACGGCGAACGAGGAGATCGTCCAGAACGTCGACCGGATCTTCGTCTTCCCGGAGGAGCTCCGGGCCCTCCGCGACTCGCTGAAGCGCTACTTCCAGGGGATCTTCCAGGACACGCGCTACGACGACCCGTTCGTCTTCCGCGGGTTCTACCTCTCCTCCGGCGTCCAGCAGGGCAAGCCGATCGCCCGGGCCACGCGCGAGCTCCTCGGGAGCTCGGCGGAGGGGATCGTCGAGAACCTCGAGCAGATCTTCAAGCGTTCGCGCGCGTTCTTCATCAAGGACTTCTACGAGAAGAAGGTCTTCCCCGAGCAGGGCCTCATCGCGCGGACGAAGGCGGCCCTCGAGCGCGAGAAGACGACCCGCTGGGTCATCCGCGCCGTGACGGTCTTCCTGCCGATCTTCTGTCTCCTCGGGATGATCCTCCCGTACGTCGCGATGCGGAAGTTCGTCAAGCCGATGCGCGAGACCGCGCTGAAGGCCCAGGCGTGCGTCGAGAAGAAGGAGGCGTGCTCGATCGGCGAGGCCTACGGGATCGCCGAGAGCATCTACAAGCACCAGGCCGCGATCCGGCAGCGCCCCTTCCTCTTCGCGCTCTTCTTCCAGCGCGCCTCCTCGGGCGAGCTCTTCCGGCTCCTCGGGAAGATCAACCAGCGCCTGACCTACGAGCGCGTCGTCAACCCGCTCATGGCGGAGGGCGAGGCGCGGATGGCCCGCCTCGACTGGGCCGGCCCGTACGACTACCGCGTCTTCTTCTCCGCCCTGGACGGTCACATGAAGTGGTGGGCCGTGAAGAAGGGGGCCCTCGGCGCCGAGCAGAAACCGCTGGTGGCGGCGTCGGAGCTGAAGCTGATCCCGCTGCTCGCGTTCCTCCAGAACACGAAGGGGACGGCCGGGACCGCCGCGACGAAGGAGATCGACGAGTGGGTCGCCTCGATCGGCTCGAGCGGCACTCCCGACGAGATCCTCGCGGCCCTCCCCTCCGACCCCCCGAAGGACCCGGAGCTGATCCGCGTTCCCGATCCCGCGGGAGCGCTCAAGAAGTTCGAGGAGTACTGGAGCGTCGCGAACCTCGCTCGCTGGGACTTCCGCCTGAACCAGCTCCTCGCCCAGTACGTCCAGCGCTACTCGGAGCTCCTCAAGGTCGAGGACCCGTCCTCGCGGGGCTACCTGGACCGCGTCGCGGCGACCGGCAAGGAGTTCCGGAGGGTCTACGACGACACGACGAAGCACCTCGCGACCGTCCGGCCCGGGTCGAAGGAGTTCCCGGGAGCCGGTCCCGACGACTGGAAGAGGAACTTCGACGCCGACTACACCCAGCTGATGCGCTTCACGACGGTCGTGCCGGGCGTCGTCAACGAGCAGGCCCGCAGCCGGATCAAGGGGCAGATGGACTCGGACTGGAAGAACCTCGAGGTCCAGGTCCTCGCCTACGCCTACCTCGTCGTCCCCGACGCGCAGGACCCGGCGAAGAAGGGCTGGAGCCCGTCGGCGGCCGCGATCTCGCCCATGGTGGCCGACGCGACGGCGTTCGCCGACCTCGCGGCGTTCGAGGCGACGGAGAACCCCGCCGCGGTCGTCGAGGAGGCGGCCCGGAAGTCGACGCCGGCTGACCAGAAGGCGACGCTCGAGGCGTTCACGAAGAAGCAGGTCGAAGCGAAGGCGAAGGCGGTCGCGAACCTCACCGCGATCCCGGCGATCCCGGCGGAGCAGAAGACGCTCTGGCAGGACACGGCGCTCGCGACGTTCGTCCCCCGGACGGCCGACCTCGCCCTCGTCTACCGCGTCCTCCCGTACACCCAGCAGTTCCTCGACCGCTCGGTCGGGCCGGCCTGCCTCGAGAACGTCTGCTTCACGCGCAACCACGCGCAGCAGATGGTGCCGCTCGGGGTCTCGTACATCTCCTTCGCCGAGGCCTCGTCCATTTCGACGCGGCCCGACGTCGACGCGCTCGCCCAGGGCCACGCCGAGGCGATGCTCGACTACCTCCGCCGCTACGTCGACCGCTTCGCCGGCCGCGGGGGCGGCGGGGGCGGCGGCTTCATCGTGCCGGGCTCGGCGCTCCGCGCCTCGTCCTGGCGCGAGTTCCAGGCGGCGATCACGCGCTGGAGCCCCGAGTCGCAGGGGGGCGACGCGCCCGTGACCGACATGTCGGGGGCGCTGGCCTTCGACGACGTCCAGACGTTCGCGGCCTCGAACCGGCGGCTCGCCTCGATCCTCCCGTACTTCAAGGGGAAGGCCGCGCCGCGACGGTCGACCGGTCCGGCGAAGGCGCCGCCGGAGCTCGTCACCGCGGCGAACCTCTTCAAGAACAACGTCGTCCCGCTCCCCGAGCAGGAGCTGAAGGCATGGCGGCAGCTCTCGCTCGGACAGGACGGCGTCTCCCTCCGCGGCTTCCACGCGTTCTCGCGGAATCCCGCCGTCCGGCGAAGCTCCTACGGGCGGCAGCTGATCGCCGTCGAGAACCGCGGCGCGAACCTGATCCGCGACGCGATCCAGCCCTCCTTCCAGCAGGCGGCCGAACCGGTCGTCCGGAAGATCCGCGAGCAGTGCCTCGGCCAGTTCCCGTTCGTCAGGGAGAGCCAGCTCCGGCAGGAGAGGGTCGCCTACGCGGCCGGCTCGTCGCTGAAGCCGGGAGGGAGCGGGAACACCGCGACCTACCGGCTCGACCTCGCGACGATCGGCCAGAACCACTTCTCCGGCATCCTGACCGACGTCGGCGCCCTCGCGGACGAGTACGCCCTGAACCCGATCCTCTGGGGATGGGAGCCGCAGTTCGACTTCGTCGGCGACGCGGGCCGGGGGCTCCTCGCCGTGGGCCGGGGCTGGCAGCTCTTCCTCTTCGGCGGCGGGCGCTCGACGTCCGTCATCAAGGAGCACAAGGTCGAGATCCGGCCTCTCCAGTTCTCGCCGAGCCCGGGCAAGCGTTTCATGGGCGACCGGATCAACTCCCTCTTCCTCTTCGACCGCTCGGTCGTCGTCCGCCCGTCGACCGACTTCAAGACGGGCCGGCAGCCGAGCCCCTACGTCTGGCGCCTCGGTCCGGCGGACGCTCCGATGTCGATCACCGGCCGCGACGAGCAGTCGGGCTCCGGCTGGACCGGCAGCCTCGAGGCGTACGGCGGGCCGCTCCGCTTCTTCTACTTCGTCCGCGTCGCGAGCGAGGAGAGGGACCGGCGCGACGACTCCGACGACCCCGAGCGCGCGCGGGAGAAGGAGAAGATCTGGACGATCCGGGTCGTCATCCCGAACGCGGTGCAGCGTACCGAGCCGCTCGAGGGGCTCTTCGAGCTCGCGTTCGAGGAGCCGATGCCCCCGATCCTGCCGAACTGACCGCTCTCGGGCGGGGCCCGGACGCTCCGGGCCCCGTCCGTCCCTTTTCGATCCGATTCCGAAGGAGCGAGGTGACCGAGTGGCAGCGTGGAGTCTCATCTCGAAGCTGAAGGAAGGTTTCGCGGGCGCCGACGGGCCCCCGAGGATGGAGACCTGCGCGCTGCATCTCTACGGGAAGCTCCCGATCTACAAGGACTTCATCTCGAGCGGCCTGACCGAGGAGGGCGCGAAGGAGTTCCGCGACTGGCTCGGGAACGGGTTCAGCCGCCGCTGGGCGAACGACGACGAGTACCGCGAGGCGGAGATCCCGCTCCACACGTTCCTTCTGCCCCTTCCCGGGGGCCGGCGTTCCGTCGCCGGCGCGCTCTGGGGGAGCCACGACGAAGGCGGCCTCCGTCGCTTCCCGTTCACGCTCTTCTCCGTCGTCCCGCAGGGGAAGGCGATCGCCGACCCGCTCGTCGCGCTGTCGTACCTCGAGGTCTTCGAGGAGCGCGCGACGCAGATCCGGCGCACCTACGCGGCGGGCCGGACGCTCGCCTCGTTCTACGAGGCGTATCGCGGGGCGAAGATCGAGGTGCCGGTGAAGCGGCCGGCGAAGGTCGCCGAGGGGGTCGAGAAAGAGGCCCGCGAGGTCACGCTCGGGGACTTCGCCGAGTCGCTCCTCGGCGAGGGCGCGGCCGAGTCGTGGCCGTCGTTCCTCGCTCGCCTGCGGGCGGCCTGCGACGCCCCGGCCGGCGACGGGGCGGGCGCGGTCCGCGTCCCGGTCGGGAACCTCCTGCCGGCGACGGTGCAGATGCAGCTCTGGCTGGCCTGGCTCGAGACGGAAGGGGCCTTCGGCCGGAGGACTCCGTCGGGCGTCCTCGTCTGCCGGTCGGGCGGCCGGTCCCGGGCCGTCCTGTTCTTCCGGGAGCTGCGCGCCGAGGACTTCCTCCTGCTGCACCCGGAGAGGTCCGACCACGAGTTCGTGGAGGAGGCGGTCCCCGCGGCGCCGGAGAGCGCGCCGAAGCCCGCCGACGGCGGCGAGTCTCCCGAGACCCCGAGCCGCCCGAAGGGCTGGGACCGTCCCCTGGCCGCGTTTCTGCGGCCCGAGGGGCGGGAGACCTGAAGGTGCGGGAGGTCACACCGATGTGCCCGGTCGGCTCGCGGGCCTTGAATTCCTGCGGGACGACACCCATCTTATAGGCCGGAAGCTGCCGAAAGGAGGAAGCAAAACATGGGTGGACTCGTTGACTATTTTCTGAAGATCGACGGTATCGAGGGCGAGAGCGCCGACGAGAAGCACAAGGGCGAGATCGACGTCCTGTCGTGGGCGTGGGGTGCGTCGCAGTCCGGGTCGATGCAGTACGGCGGCGGCGGTGGCGCCGGCAAGGTGCAGATGCAGGACTTCTCGTTCACGATGCGGATCAACAAGGCGACGCCGAAGCTCGTTCTCCACTGTGCGAACGGTGCGCACCTCAAGTCGGCCATCCTGACCGCGCGCAAGGCCGGCAAGGACCAGCAGGAGTACCTGAAGCTGACGTTCACCGACCTCCTCGTCTCGTCCTACCAGACGGGGGGGAGCGGCGACAGCGACGTCGTTCCGATCGACTCGATCTCCCTGAACTTCGCCAAGATCGAGTTCGAGTACAAGGAGCAGAAGGCGGACGGCACGCTCGGCGGCGCCATCAAGACGCACTACGACCTCAAGGCGAACAAGGGAGGCTGAGGCCAGCCTTCTCCCTCTGGACCATCGTCGAAACGGAGCCGGCCTCCCTCGCGGGAGGCCGGCTCTCTCTTGGCGGGGGGGCCGGCGTGCACCCCGGAACGGGACGCACGCCGCCTCCGGCTCAGCTCGGGAGCGGCTCGCGCTCGTCGAACTCGACCGGGCCGAGCTCGAGCAGGCTCACGTCCTCGCCGTCGACGAGGATCGAGCGAAGGCCGAGGCCGGCCTGAAGGTCCTCGGAGAGGTTCTTCCAGTCGGTCATTCGCCCCAGCTTCACGAGGTCGTCCTCGTGCGCGGCGGAGCCCGGGTAGAGGGCGAAGAGGAAGACGTCCGCGCTCGTGCCGTCGTCGGCCGTGATCCGCGCTCCCGGCCAGATGAGGTCACGCAGCTTCTTCGGGGCGTTCGGCTCGAGGCTCCTGGCGAACTCGAGCGGGAACCAGGTGTACTTCCCCTGGAAGACCATCTCGACGACGCCGCCGATCCGGTCGTCGAAATCGCGGAGGTCCTCGAACGCGCTCTCGCCGCGTCGGCCCGCGAGGGCCGGGCGCTCCTCCTCGGCCTCGTCGAGCAGCGTGCGGGCGACGGCGAGGTCCCCCTCGGAGATCCGTCCGAGCGCGGCGAGGGTCTTCTCGACGCCGGGCGGGACGGGGCGCAGGAAGTGCGGGCGGGCCTTCCCCGCGAAGACCCGGGCGCGCTCGCGCTCAGCCTGGAGGAGGCCCCGGTAGACGCCGGCGGCCATCTGGGACGGCGCGTCGGCTCCCGCGGCCGCGACGATCTGTTTCTCGGCCCGGTCCCACTCGCCGGCGAAGGCGAGGAGCTCGAAGAGGAAGGTCCTCTTCTGCGGGTCGGCGGGCGAGTCCCGGATCTCCTGGGTGAGGGCCTCGATCGCGGCCTTCAGGTTCCCCGAGTCGAGGAGCTCCTTGGGAGTCGGCATCACGAACCTCCTGGGCCCCGCCTCCGACCGGCGCGGAGACCGGCCCGGGGGATCGGGGCTGACGAGATGACAGGGACTGCTGAGTCGGTTACAGTAACACCAACTCGCAATCCTTGGGAGGCATCTAGATGTCGTCGGAGGCTCCTCTCCTCGACTTCGAACGGCTCCTCGCCCCGGTGTCGGACGACCGACCGTCGGGCGAGAGCCTCCAGTACTCCGGTCTCTACGACGAGATCCGGGAGGCCCGCCGCGCCGACGACCAGCTCGAGCAGGGCGACTGGAAGCGCGAGCTGAAGGTCGCCGACTGGGACGAGGCCGTCGCGCTCGCGACGGACGCGCTCCAGACGAAGACGAAAGACCTGCAGGTCGCCGCCTGGCTCGCCGAGGGGCTCACGATGCTGCACGGCTTCGCGGGCGCGCGCGACGGGATCCGCCTCATGAAGGGGCTCCACGCCGACTACTGGGACACCTGCTACCCCGAGATCGACGAGGGCGACATGGAGGGGCGGGCGAACGTCCTCTCGTTCTTCGACCGGCAGGTCGCGCTCGCGCTGCGCAAGGCGCCGATGACCCGCGCGCCCGGGATGAACTACTCGTGGCTCGAGTGGAGCGAGTCGCGGCCGTTCGACGTCCCCGAGGCGACCGCCGGCCCGCTCGACCACGACGCGCAGGCGCGCCTCGCGGAGCTGAAGCGGCAGGCGGCCGAGGAGAACAAGACGAGCGGCGAGGACTTCCGCAAGGCGAAGTCGTCGACGCCGAAGGTCTTCTACGAGGAGGCGTCGAAGGCGCTCGCCGTCGCGTGGGACGAGTACCTGGCTCTCGACCGCGTCATGGACGAGAGGTTCGGACGGCAGACGCCGGGCCTCGGCGAGCTGAAGGTCGCCCTCGAGGAGGTCCGGCGCGTCGTCGACGGGATCCTCAAGGAGAAGCGGGCGCTCGAGCCGGACCCGTCGGCGCCGGGGGCGGCGGACGCCGAGGAGGCGGGCGACGTCCCGGCCGGAGCCGTGTACCGCGCGGCGGGCCCCGCCGGCCCGCTCCGCAGCCGGGGCGAGGCGCTCGCCCGGCTCGGCGAGGTGGCCGAGTTCTTCCGCCAGACCGAGCCTCACAGCCCCGTCTCCTACCTCGTCCAGCGCGCGATCTCGTGGGGGCAGATGCCGCTCGAGACGTGGCTCGCGGACGTGATCAGGGACACGAACGTCCTGGACGGGATCAAGGAGACTCTCGGGATCCGGCCCGGGACCGAATAGACGCGACAGCAGGCGAACGCAGAAGCCGACGGACTTCTAGGGAGGAACGCTCATGGTGAAGAAGGAAAGCATCCAGCAGAAACTCAAGCGGGTCCGGCCGCCGCGCGTCCAGATCACGTACGACGTCGAGATCGGTGGCGCGATCGAGCTCAAGGAGCTCCCCTTCGTCGTCGGAGTCCTCGGCGACTTCTCGGGCCAGCCCGAGCAGCCGCTCCCGCGCATGAAGGACCGGAAGATCACCGAGATCGACCGCGACAACTTCGACCAGGTCCTCGCCGGCATGACCCCGCGCGTGGCCACGTCCGTCGAGAACAAGCTCGCCGGTGACGGATCGAAGATGGCGGTCGACCTGAAGTTCCAGAGCCTCGAGGACTTCGAGCCGGACAAGGTCGTCCAGCAGGTGGAGCCGCTCCGAAAGCTCGTCGAGGCGCGGCAGCGCCTCTCGGACCTGCTGTCGAAGGCGGACGGGAACGAGAAGCTCGAGAAGATGCTGAACGACGTCCTCCAGAACGCCGGGAGCCAGCAGCAGCTCGCGAGCGCTCTGGGCCTCTCACCCGAGGGGCCGAAGAAGGGGGACGGCAATGAGTAGCGGCGCGGAGAAGGCGAAGGCCCAGGCGATCGCCCGCGAGCAGGAAGGAGAGGTCGACCTCCTCTCGAAGATCATCGACGAGGGGCGCCTCGCCCAGCACGAGAGCCAGACGCAGCAGGCCCGCGACATGATCGCGGAGTTCGTCCAGCAGGCGATGCAGGGCCAGATGGTCCTCTCGCGCAACCTGGAGTCGTCGGTCCAGGCGCGCATCGCCGAGATCGACCGGCTCCTCTCGGCGCAGCTCAACGAGATCATGCACTCCGAGCCGTACCAGAAGCTCGAGGGCTCCTGGCGCGGCCTGCACCACCTCGTCTACGAGAGCGAGACGTCGGTGATGCTGAAAATCCGCGTCCTGAACGTCTCGAAGAAGGACCTCCTCAAGGACCTCGAGCGGGCGGCGGAGTTCGACCAGTCGGCCGTCTTCAAGAAGGTCTACGAGGAGGAGTACGGCACGTTCGGCGGCCAGCCGTTCGGCGCGCTCATCGGCGACTTCTACTTCTCGAACCACCCGCAGGACATGCTCCTGCTCGAGAAGATGGCCCAGGTGGCGGCCGCCGCGAACGCCCCGTTCATCGCGGCCTCGGCGCCGCAGCTCTTCGGCTGGGAGAGCTTCCAGGAAATGACCGAGGTCCGCGACCTCGCGAAGATCTTCGACCGGACCGAGTACGCCAAGTGGCGCTCCTTCCGCGACTCGGAAGACTCCCGCTACGTCGGCCTCACGATGCCCCGCACGCTGATGCGCCTCCCCTACGGCAAGGAGACGGTCCCGACCGAGACGTTCAACTTCGAGGAGGACGTCGACGGCAAGGACCACAACAAGTACCTCTGGGGGAACGCGGCGTACTCCTTCGGCACCCGCCTCACCGAGGCGTTCGCGATGTACGGCTGGTGCGTCGCGATCCGCGGCGTCGAGGGGGGCGGCCTCGTCCAGGGGCTGCCGGTCCACACCTTCCAGACCGACGAGGGCGACGTCGCCCTGAAGTGCCCGACGGAGATCGCGATCACCGACCGGCGCGAGAAGGAGCTCTCGGACCTCGGCTTCATCCCGCTCGTCCACTGCAAGAACACGGACTACGCCGCCTTCTTCGGGGCGCAGTCGGCGCAGAAGCCGAAGAAGTACGACCTCGACTCGGCGAACGCGAACGCCCGCCTCTCGACGATGCTCCCGCACATCTTCGCGGTCTCGCGCTTCGCGCACTACCTGAAGGCCATGATGCGCGACAAGGTCGGCAGCTTCATGTCCCGGAAGGACTGCGAGATGTTCCTCAACCAGTGGATCTCGAACTACGTCTCTCCGGACGACACGGCGTCCGCGGACACGAAGGCCCGGTATCCGCTGCGCGACGCGAAGATCGAGGTCGCCGAGATCCCCGGCAAGCCCGGCGCCTACCGCGCGGTGGCGTTCCTCCGGCCCCACTTCCAGCTCGACGAGCTGCAGGTCTCGCTCCGCCTCGTGGCCGACCTGCCCGCTTCGGCGCGCAAGTAGCCCCACCCGGCCGGACGGCGGTCTTCGCCGTCCGGCCGATCCACCGCTCGTCCGCCCGAGGAGTCCGCCCGAGATGTCTCGGTTCGACAACGAGATCCGTGTCCGCCCGTCGGTCCTGGACCGGCTGATCGACTACGAGCCCGAGTACTCGCGCGAGGCCCCGGCCTCGCGGGTGAAGAACCTGCGCCTGCTCAAGCAGTCCGTCCGGCGCGACCTCGAGTGGCTCCTCAACACGCGGGCGACGGCGGTCGTGCCGCCCGAGCTGAAGGAGGTCTGGTCCTCCATCGTGGTCTACGGGCTGCCCGACATCACGGCCCTGTCGGGGCGGAGCCCGGCCGACAAGGCGAAGCTCCGGCGCGCGGTCGAGAGGGTCCTCGAGACGTTCGAGCCGCGCCTCGAGGGCGTCGTCGTGACCGTCGACCCCGAGCCCGGACCGGGCCTCTCGCTGAAGTTCCGCATCGACGGCCGGCTCAAGGTCGACCCGGCTCCCGAGCCGGTCTCGTTCGACACCCTGCTCCAGATCGGCAGCGGGGAGTTCCGCGTGAAGGGGGAGTGATGCGCGACGAGCTCCTCGGGTACTACGAGCGCGAGCTCTCCTTCCTCCGCCAGATGGGGGCCGAGTTCGCGGAGAAGTACCCGAAGATCGCGGGCCGTCTCCAGCTGGAGCCCGACACCTGCGAGGACCCGCACGTCGAGCGGCTCATCGAGGCGTTCGCGTTCCTCGCCTCGCGCGTCCACCTGAAGGTCGACGACGAGTTCCCCGAGATCACCGAGTCGCTCCTCAACGTCCTCTATCCCCACCTCCTCGCGCCGATCCCGTCCCTGTCGATCGTCCAGTTCGTCCTCGACCCGTCACAGGTCAACCTCCAGTCGGGACAGAAGATCCCGCGCGGCTCGATGCTCTACTCCCGTTCCGTCGCGGGGACGTCGTGCCGGTTCCGGACGGCCTACCCGGTCCGCATCTGGCCGGTCGAGATGCGCCAGGCGCGCTTCGAGCTGCCGATCCCGGGCGTCGGGCCGGAAGAGGGGGTCCGGACGGTCCTCCGCCTCGAGCTGAAGACGTTCGGCGGCGCGCCCCTGCGCGAGCTGAAGGAGAAGGTCTCCGAGTCGGAGGAGAAGCCTCTCGACTCTCTCCGCTTCTTCCTCCAGGGAGAAGGAAAGCTCGTCTACGCGCTCCACGAGCTGATCCACAACCACCTCGTCGCCGTCGAGCTCCGGCCGGGCGGACCGCGCGACGTGCCGTCGCCCGTCCGCCTCCCGAAGACCTCCGTCGCCGGCGTCGGATTCGGCCGCGACGAGGGGCTCCTCCCCTACACGGACCGCTCCTTCCTGGGGTATCGCCTTCTCGCGGAGTACTTCGCGTTCCCGGAGAAGTTCTTCTTCTTCGACGTGAACGGCCTCGCGGGCGCCGCCCGGGACGACTTCGACGACGTCCTCGAGATCCTCCTCTACTTCGACCGCGACTTCCCGCTCGAGCGCAACGTCACCGCCCAGACCTTCCGCCTCAACTGCACCCCCGTCGCGAACCTCTTCCGGCAGGTCGCCGAGCCGATCCGGCTGACGCACCTGCAGCCCGAGTACCGCGTGATCCCCGACGTGCGGCGGCAGGACGTCATGGAGGTCTACTCCGTCGAGGCCGTCACGAGCGTCGCGAAGGGGGGCGACAAGGTCACGAGCTACGAGCCGTTCTACTCGTACCGGCACGGGTTCGAGAAGGGCCAGGCTCCCGCGTTCTGGTACATGAGCCGCCGTCCGTCGGCCCGCAAGGACGACGACGGGACCGACGCCTACCTCTCGCTCGTCGACCTCGGCTTCGACCCGGCGGAGGTCGACGCCGATACGCTGACCGTCGAGACGCTCTGCACGAACCGGGACCTTCCCTCGCGGCTCCCGTTCGAGGGCGGGGAGGCCGACTTCCAGCTGGAAGGGGCCGGGGTCTTCTCGGGCATCCGGTGCCTGCGCCGGCCGACGCCGACCGTGCGGCCGCCGCTCCGCCGAGGCCTGCAATGGAGGCTCCTCTCGCACCTCTCCCTGAACCTCCTCTCCCTCGTCGAGCGGGCGGACGGCCAGGGGCCCGAGGCGCTGCAGGAGATCCTCCGCCTCTACGATTTCGCGGACTCCTCCGTCACGCGGCAGCAGATCGCCGGGATCACGAAGGTCGGCGCCCGCCGCGTCCTCCGCTCGATCGGAGTCCTGCAGCCGAGCTTCGTCCGCGGCGTCGAGGTCACGCTCGAGCTCGACGAGAACCAGTTCGTCGGCACCGGCATCTTCCTCTTCGCCCAGGTGCTCGAGCGCTTCCTCGGCCTCTACTCCTCCGTGAACTCCTTCAGCCAGCTCGTCCTGACGAGCCGCCAGCGCGAAGGCGTCGTCCGCCGCTGGGAGCCGCGGGCCGGCGAGCAGATCGTCCTCTGAAGGCGGGATGAAGGACCTCCTCTTCTCCGAGCCGTACCGCTTCTCCTTCTTCCAGGCCGTTCGCCTGCTCGAGCGGACCTCGCCGGAGAAGGAGGGCGTCGGCCGGGCCGTGAGGCCCGGGAACGAGATCGTCCGGTTCCGAACGCACCCTTCGCTCGCGTTCCCTCCCAGCGAGATCGTCGACCTGAAGGCCCCGCCTCCCGGCCAGGAGGACCGGCCGCCCGAGATGACGGTCAACTTCATCGGCCTCACGGGGCCGCTGGGCGTCCTCCCGCATCCTTACACCGAGCTCGTGCGCGAGCGCGTCTCCTACAAGGACACGGCGCTCTGGTCCTTCCTCGACCTCTTCCACCACCGGTTCACGTCGCTCTTCTACCGCGCGTGGGAGAAGTACCGGTTCCCGATCGCCTTCGAGCGGTCGGGCGAGGACTCCTTCACCGAGTACCTCTTCGACCTGATCGGGATGGGGACCCCGGGCCTGCGCGGCCGGATGACGGTGCGGGACCAGGCGCTCCTGCTCTACGCCGGCCTCATCGCCCAGAAGCCGCACTCGGGCGAGGCGATCGCGTCGGTCCTGAGGGACTACTTCCGCGTCCCGGCAGGGATCGTCCAGTTCCAGGGGCAGTGGTTCCCGATGGAAGAGGAGAACGTCACGCGGCTCGGCGCGGCGAACTCCGAGCTCGGCCGGACGCTGGTCGCCGGCTCCTCGGTCTTCGTCTCGCAGTCGAAGTTCCGCGTCCGGCTCGGGCCGCTGCCGCTCTCCGCGCTCGTCTCGTTCCTGCCGGTCGGCCCGGCGTTCCGCCCCCTCACGGAGCTCGTCCGGTTCCTCGCCGGCCTCGAGTTCGACTACGACGTCCAGCTCGTCCTTCGGAAGGAGGAGGTCCCTCCCTGCTCCCTCGACTCGAACGCCGCGCTCCCCCCGATGCTCGGGTGGACGACGTGGATCACCACCGACACGCCCCGGGAGGACGCGGGAGACGTCGTCCTTCCGGTCGACAACTGACGAAACCCCTGCGCGGGAGGACGACGAGATGAGCGTGAACCTGAAATCCCTGATCGGCCGGCTGAACGACACCTGCCGGCAGGCGCTCGAGGGGGCGGCGGGCCTCTGCCTCTCCCGGACGAACTACGACGTGGAGGTCGAGCACCTCCTCCTGAAGCTGCTCGAGGCGCCCGACACGGACCTCGCGAAGGTCCTCCGGCGCTTCGAGATCGACGCGTCGCGCTTCGCGAAGGACGTCGTTCGCGCCCTCGACCGCCTCAAGACGGGGAATGCCCGGACGCCCGCCCTCTCCCCGCGGATTCCCCGCCTCATCGAGAAGGCGTGGGTCGTCGCCTCGATCGAGTACGGCGCCTCGCGCGTGAGGTCGGGCCACCTCGTCCAGGTCCTCCTGACCGACGAAGACCTCTCGCGCCTCACGCGGGAGATCTCGAAGGACCTCGCGGGGATCTCCGTCGAGCAGCTCACGAAGACGTTCCCCGACGTCGTGAAGGGCTCCGCGGAGGACCGCGAGGCGCAGGCCCTCTCGGAGGCGCCCGGCGCGGCGGGCGGACCGGACGTCGCGATGGGCGTCCCGGGAAAGACGAAGTCCCTCGACCAGTACACGGAAGACCTCACCGCGAAGGCGCGCGCCGGGAAGATCGACCCGATCCTCGGACGCGACTTCGAGATCCGTCAGGTCATCGACATCCTCACGCGCCGGCGCCAGAACAACCCGATCCTGACGGGCGAGGCGGGCGTCGGGAAGACCGCGGTCGTGGAGGGCTTCGCGCAGCGGATCGCCCAGGGCGACGTCCCCGGGCCGCTGAAGAACGTCGCCGTGAGGACGCTCGACCTCGGCCTCCTCCAGGCCGGAGCCGGGATCAAGGGCGAGTTCGAGAACCGGCTGAAGCAGGTCATCGACGAGGTCAAGGCCTCGCCGACGCCGATCATCCTCTTCATCGACGAGGCCCACACGATGATCGGCGCGGGCGGCACGGCCGGACAGAACGACGCCGCGAACCTCCTGAAGCCGGCGCTCGCGCGCGGCGAGCTCCGGACGATCGCCGCGACGACCTGGGCCGAGTACAAGAAGTACTTCGAGAAGGACGCGGCCCTCGCCCGCCGCTTCCAGGTCGTCAAGGTCGAGGAGCCGAGCGAGGAGATCGCGATCGTCATGATGCGGGCCCTCGCGAAGAACCTCGAGAAGCACCACGGGGGGCTCCGGATCCTCGACGAGGCGGTCGAGTCGTCCGTCAAGCTCTCGCACCGCTACATCTCGGGGCGCCAGCTCCCCGACAAGTGCGTCTCCGTTCTCGACACGGCCTGCGCGAAGGTGAACATCAGCCAGGCGGCGACCCCGGCCCCGATCGAGGACTGCCGGCGCCGGATCGACCAGCTCACCGCCGAGATCGACGCCCTCGAGCGCGAGGCGGCGGCCGGGGCGGCGCACGGCGAGCGGATCGAGAAGGCGAAGGCCGCGAAGGCCGAGACCGAGGCCCGCCTCGCCGTCCTCGACGAGCAGTGCAAGAAGGAGATCGAGCTCGTCAACCAGATCAAGGAGACCCGCGGGAAGCTGGAAGCCGCCGTCGGCGGGGCGGACGTCGCGGGGCTCGAGGGGCTCCGGGGCGAGCTCGACCGTCTGAAGGCGGAGCTGAAGACCGTCCAGGGCGACACGCCGATGATGCAGGCCGACGTGAACGCCCAGGCCGTCGCGGAGGTCATCGCGGGCTGGACCGGCATCCCCGTCGGGAAGATGCAGGCCGACGAGATCGAGACCGTCCGCAACCTCGCGAAGCTCCTCGGCGAGCGGGTCGTCGGCCAGGACCACGCCCTCGCGGCGATCGCCCAGAAGATCCAGACCTCCCGCGCGGGGCTCACCGACCCGCGCAAGCCGATCGCCGTCTTCATGTTCGTCGGCACGTCGGGCGTCGGGAAGACCGAGACCGCGATCGCGCTGGCCGAGACGCTCTACGGCGGCGAGCGGAACATGGTGACGATCAACATGTCGGAGTTCCAGGAAGCGCACACCGTCTCGTCGCTGAAGGGCTCCCCTCCGGGCTACGTCGGCTACGGCGAGGGAGGCGTCCTGACCGAGGCCGTGAGGCGCAAGCCCTACTCGGTCGTCCTCCTCGACGAGGTCGAGAAGGCGCACCCCGACGTCCTCGAGCTCTTCTACCAGGTCTTCGACAAGGGCCAGATGGAGGACGGGGAGGGACGCGAGATCGACTTCAAGAACTGCGTCATCCTCCTGACGACGAACGCCGAGTCGGACGCGATGATGAAGATGTGCGCCGACCCCGACACGGCGCCGACGCCGGAGAAGATCGTCGAGACGATCAAGCCGGGGCTCGACAAGGTCTTCAAGCCGGCCTTCCTCGGCCGCATGTCGATCGTTCCCTACTACCCGATCTCCGAGCCCGTGATGAAGCTGATCATCAAGCTCCAGCTCGGCCGGATCGGGAAGCGCCTCATGGAGAACCACGGCGCGACCTTCACGTACGACGGCGCGGTGATCGACGAGATCGCGAGCCGCTGCAAGGAGGTCGAGAGCGGCGCCCGCAACGTCGACGCGATCCTCACGAGGACCGTCCTCCCCGACCTCTCCGGCGAGTTCCTCGCGCGGATGGCGCAGGGGGAGTCGATCTCGAAGGTCCACGTCCGCGTGGGGGAGGGCGGCGCCTTCGCCTACGACGTCGCCTGACCCCTCCCCGCCGGATCGGGTCGGAGGGCCGGGACCGCGCAGGCGGTCCCGGCCCTTCGTCCGTGCAGGGACGGGCGTGAGGCGGCCGGGCAGGCGGAAGCTGAGAAGCCGTCGCTCGTGCGGGCACGCGAACGTCGCCCGGCGTGACGCGGGGCACGCCCGAGCGGCCCGAAAGGCGTCGCGCCCGAGCGGATCCGGGACCATATTGGAGAGAACGGGACCGGGACGGGGGCGGCGGGCAAGAAACGGGGGTATCGCGTGGGCAGCTACGTCCAGCAGAACCGCAAGATCCGCGTCACGACCCCGATCGGCGAGGACGTCCTCCTCCTGAAGTCGTTCGAGGGGACGGACGAGCTCTCCCGGCCGTTTCGCTACCGGCTCGAGATGATCGCCGAGAACAAGGCGAAGGTCCCCTTCGACGGCGTCCTCGGCAAGAAGGTGACCGTTCACCTCCAGCTGCCGGACGAGTCGAGCGAGCACCACCTCAACGGCGTCTGCACGCGGTTCTCGCAGGCGGGCCGCGACGACACGTTCACGCTCTACAGGGCCGAGCTCGTGCCGGAGTTCCAGCTCCTCTCGCGGAGGGCGCGGAGCCGGATCTTCCAGCGGATGTCGGTGCCGGAGATCCTCAAGGAGGTGATGAAGGGCGTCACCGCCGACTGGAAGCTCCAGGGGACGTACGAGAAGCGGGACTACTGTGTCCAGTACCGGGAGACCGACTTCAACTTCGCATCCCGCCTGATGGAGGAGGAGGGGATCTTCTACTTCTTCCGGCAGGAGGACGGCGCGCACACGATGGTCGTGGCCGACGCCTCCTCCGAGTTCCCCGAGCTGCCGGGAGAGAGCGAGCTCATCTACGAGGAGCTGGAAGGGGGCACCCGCGACGAGAACAGGATCTGGGCCTGGGAGCGGGCCCAGGAGGCACGATCGGTCCGGTGCGTCCTCTGGGACCACTGCTTCGAGCTGCCGCACAAGCACCTGGAGGCGGAGGAGCCGATCCTCGCCTCCGTCTCCGCCGGGCGGGAGGCGCACCCGCTCGCGGTGGAGGGCTCCGACGAGTGGGAGCTCTACGACTGGCCGGGGGAGTACGCGCAGCGTTTCGACGGGATCAACCGGTCGGGCGGGGAGCAGCAGGACGAGCTGCAGAAGATCTTCCACGACAACGCGCGCACGGCGGGCCTCCGGATGGACGAGGAGGCGGCGCTCGCCGTCGAGATCCGCGGCTCGAGCAACGTCAAGCACCTCGCGGCGGGCCACACGCTGACGCTCAAGAGGCACTTCTCGGGCGACGGGGCGTACGTCCTCGCGTCGGTGACGCACCGGGCGACGTTCGGGGCGGACTACCGTTCGGGGAAGGACGAGGAGCTCGCCTACGCGAACGAGTTCACCTGTTTCCCGTCGGCGCTCCCGTTCCGGCCGAGGCGGCGGACGCCGAAGCCGGTCGTGCCGGGGAGCCAGACGGCCGTCGTCGTCGGGCCGAAGGGGGAGGAGCTTTTCACCGACAGGTACGGTCGGGTGAAGGTCCAGTTCCACTGGGACCGGGACGGGAAGCACGACGAGGACGCGTCCTGCTGGGTGCGGGTCGCCCAGCTCGCGGCGGGGCGGCGATGGGGATCCTCCTTCTGGCCGCGGATCGGCCAGGAGGTGATCGTCGACTTCCTCGAGGGCGACCCGGACCGGCCGATCATCGTCGGGACCGTCTACAACGCCGACCAGATGCCGCCCTACCTCGGCCAGGGCCCCGACGGCAAGCACCGGAACGACAACCGGGTGTCGGGGATCAAGACGAGCACGACGACGGGGGGGAACGGATTCAACGAGCTCCGCTTCGACGACGCGAAGGGGGCGGAGCAGCTCTTCGTCCACGCCGAGCGGGACCTGGACGTCAGGGTGAAGAACGACGCGAGGGAGAGCGTCCTGAACGACAAGCACGTCACGGTGGGGGGCAAGGACGACGGGGAGAGGAAGGGAAGCTACCTGGAGAAGGTTTTCCAGGACAAGCACGTCGCCGTCCTCGGGACGCTCCAGGAGAAGGTGGGGGACGCGAAGCTCACCGTCGGGGGAGACGAGGGGGGCGGGAACCTGGACGTCTACGTGACGGGAAGCGAGAAGCGGACCGTCGGAGGGCACGCGGAGATCCGGATCTCGAGGTGCCGGAGCACCTTCGTCGGGGAGGCCGAGATGCTCGAGGCGAACGGCGACCTCGGAATCCTCGGCCACCAGCGCGTCGCGATCCGGGGCGACGGGGCCGCAACGTACTCGAGCCGGGAGCGGGTCCTCATCGCCGCGCCCGACGTCGCGATCGGAGAGGGCGACAACTTCATCCGGATCACCTCGTCCGGGGTCACGATCGTCGGCACCATGGTGATGATCAACAGCGGTGGGTGCCGAGGGGAAGGAACCGCTTTCGATCCGGAACCGGTCGGCGAAGCGGACAGGGCTGAGCCGAAGGTCCCCACGGCCGCGGACGACGCGAAGACCGGCCAGAAGTCGAGCTGAGGAGGGGAGCGATGGCGCAGGCCGCGCGGCTGCTCGACATGCACACCTGTCCGATGACGAACCCGGACGGGAGCCCTCATACCGGCGGGCCGATCCAGAAGGCCGAGGGCA
>Ga0209604_1000701_pt1 | contig 30136 bp, 13 predicted proteins | sample AD_UKC097_MetaG_FD_184405 | JGI IMG/M metagenome (GOLD analysis project Ga0209604, IMG submission 184405) | Active sludge microbial communities of municipal wastewater-treating anaerobic digesters from USA - AD_UKC097_MetaG (SPAdes) (version 2) | ecosystem: Engineered > Bioreactor > Anaerobic >... | reverse complement strand
CCCTTGGTTAATAATATTTATACTTATCACTGTATTCTTGTTCCCATTTTTACTGTATTCTTGTTCCCGATTTTGCTGTACCCCTATTCCCATTTTCACTGTATTTTTGCTTCCTGGTAACATGGACATTCTCGTAAAAGAGGGCAAAAACAGGATGAGTTTTTGGGAGATCATTGTAGGTATGATTGCCGAGGCCTGGTATCCAATACATTATTTTCTGCTTTCGTTTGGGAAATCAGACTCGCTATACAAACAGATACTTGAGCTCCAGCAGACCCTCAATATACCGATAGATGCTTCTAAGAGTCACATAAAGAGATCAATAACTGATAATTTTGAGAACCGACAAGTAAAGGAACTGCTCAGAGTTTTTACGCTCAATGTACCTTACAGATTCCTGTCTCCGTGGATCAGGTATACCAATGATCCGGCTGTTGAGTCAGAGTCCCGGCGTTTTGCGAACAATTGTCTTTATGCCATAACCGGTGAACGTATTGAGATCAATCCTTCCTGGGTAGGTTATTTAACGGAAAATTACGTGATCCTGAAGGAATTTACGTTCTGGAACCTGACACTTTTTCTTCAAAAACGCAATCCCAATGTTCCCGACCTGTCCTCCAAACTGGTAAAACCTGTCCAAAGAGACTCACTGCTTAAACAGCATCGTTTCTGGGATACCTTTATTGATATCAACGGGTCCTTGAAATGTATATACACCGGAACCGATCTGCATATGAAAATGTATGATTTGGATCACTTTATTCCCTGGAGTTTTGTTTCTCACAATCTACTATGGAACCTCCTTCCTGCCGATCCGCGAATCAATTCATCCAAGAGCAATGACCTTCCATTGTTAGATGTGTACTTAAGACCGTTTGCAGACATACACAAAATGGCATTGGAACAGATCTATTATCGTGATCCAAACAATAAATTGCTTGAAGATTACTTGTTCCTCTATGGATCGTTGTCTGAATTGGGACAGCTTTCACAGGGAGATTTCTACGAAGTATATAAGAAAACCTTTTCCCCATTGGTTCAGATAGCAGAAAACATGGGTTTTAAATATTGGAGAAATACATTATGAAAAAGCAAATGAACATAATGGATGAGGATTGCCCTTTTTGTAATATAGGAGAGCATGTGGAAGTTTTATTCAAAACCGATACTGCCATGGCGATACTTGATAGTTTCCCCATAAGCCCCGGACATGCTTTAGTCATTCCAAAAAGACATGTTCCTGATTATTTTGAGCTTACTGCTGAAGAGCAGAATGAACTATGGCAACTGGTAAAAAGATGCAAAATGATCCTGCAGGACAGGTTTCATCCGGATGGTTTTAATATTGGGATTAATGTCGGGGAAATGGCCGGACAAAGTATTTTTCATGTGCACATTCACCTGATTCCCCGTTATAAAGGAGATGTGAAGAATCCCAAAGGCGGGGTACGCCATATCATACCGGGAAAAGGGTATTACTAGAGTGGTTTTTTGGCTGACAGGCTCGTTAGAGAAGCCTTCGGAACAGATAGCAACGGGAAATAGGGTAGAGGAACGCCGAGATTTCCCTTGTGCTATTTGTTCCGGAAGGCAATTTTTGTCCACTACGTCATGTTTTGACGTTCTGGATACTTATTTTTCCGCATGCAAGAACAGTTCCCCGTTTATCAGAAACATTTTTAAAGGTCAATATGTTAGCGGTAATATTGATATTAGGACTATTGCTGGATGGATTCGCAATGTTATTCGAGAAGAGAAAATAAGGTGATCCAATTCTTTTTTTTTCTGCACAAAAATTTGATTATTCTTGAATAAGGACTAAATTTACATAGCTCTGTTCTAGAAACAGTTAAGTTGTTCAAATGTCTGCACATGAAGTTAGTATTTTTGACATTGGTAAATTCCATGATTTACATTTTTTATTAACCTTAGATGAGGGTAAAAAGGGGAATTTTTGTACGAAATTTCAGAAGTAAATAATACACGTTATTTCAGCATCTACACCCCCAAATTTGAGGTTATAGAGAATCAATAAACAAAGTTAGCGGTCATGTTAAATCAGTCCCAAAAAGAAACACATAAATATGAGTAAATATAAAGATAATGAACGGGAGAAAGCTCCAAAAAGAAAATGTTTTAATAATGACAGTTTCAATGGAATTTATAGAAAAATACCACGAGAATTTGTGCTTTCGAACTGGAAAAATAACTTCTTAGGAGAAATACCGCAAAAATTAATATTGTCATATTTTGAACATAATAAAATATCTTGGTGGGGAGGGAAAAAGCCAACAGGAAATATTTTGTCGTCTCAAATTGCTTGCTTAAACTATTTGTTTGTAATAAGAACTGACAGAGATGCTGTTTTAAGTCTTGCGCAGACAATATCCACAGATTTAATTGATGTATTAGAAATTGCAAACGACTCAAATAATACAAAGGCTTTTATTTCATTTGAAGTGGTTAGTGACACAGATTACTTGAATGAGTGTGTAAATGGACAAAGTCCGACACGTGGTAACAATTGTACTTCAATAGATGCATTAATCGTTGCTAAACACAAAAATGGAAAAACTATCTTAATTCCTATTGAGTGGAAATATACTGAATGTTATGGAAATACTGATAAATCAACAGAAGACGGTAAAAACAATCAAAAAGGAAGTCAGAAAAGTGGAAAAATCAGATTAGATCGTTATTCTGAATTAATAAACAAATCCAGCCAACTCAAAATAAAATTAAAAGACTATAAAAGTTCAGTTTATTTTTTCGAGCCGTTTTATCAATTAATGCGGCAGACCCTGTGGGCAGAACAAATGATTGATGCAAAAAATAGAATAAATGAAAGCATTCATGCTGATGATTACATTCATGTTCATGTTATTCCTAGCGAAAATAATGACTTGTTAAAAAATGATTTAAAAACCAACAGAAGAAGAAAAGCCTATTCGAATGGAACGACGAAAGGAAGTTTGGAAGAAATTTGGAAATCATGCTTAACCAATCCAGACAAATACAAAATAATAACACCTTCTTCTTTATTGGCAAATATTGATAAAAACAGATATAATAATTTAATCAATTACCTGACTGCCAGATATGAATAAAACAAGAACCGCTAACACATTGAATATGGCAGGAGGGGACTTTTGCGGTCTGGCAACTCAGACCTTTCGCCCGCTTTCCTGCGGGTCTGACACTATTTCTTTTCGGAGTCCCACCCGACCACATACAAGTCACCGTTACCTGCTATGTTAGAAAGACAACCAAAAGATGCAACAACATAGCTTGACATATTGATAACCAAAATTTGAAAACAGACGGTAAAGCATAAAACCGAAAAAATTAGCAAAAACATAAATTAAATATATCCAAAGTCTCTTATCTTTCCGCGTTGATTTCATCAGATATAACAGAAATCGAGAAATTTGACAACCATATACAAATCAAAGATTGGGTGATTGCCAATCCGCTATACAAAAAACTGAAAAAATCAAATCAGGGAGCTTTATTTTACTGTTTTTAGACAATAGAACTTAGCACAAACTTACAATAGTTGAATAAAAATGAACTTCACCCCAGGGCAACGCATTACCAATCGAAATGAGGATTTCATTGTTACCGATGTGGAAGAAAACAACGGTAAATGGATTCTTTCTGTGGAAGGTATTTCTGAATTGGTAAAGGCAAAGCACTTTATATTCGACACCAGCATCGACCATACGATTCGTGTGATCGATCCGACAGAGACCCGGCTGATTGCAGATTACGATCAAGGATACCGCAAGACCAAACTATTCATCGAAAATCATATTCGCAATTCCACCGTTTACAGCAATCGCATAACTGTGGCCCACAAAGCTGCTTTCAACATGGCTGATTACCAGTTGGAGCCCACATTAAAAGCGTTTCAACTTCCCCGGCCCCGACTGTTGATTGCAGATGGTGTGGGTCTCGGCAAAACGGTTGAGGTGGGTATCTTCCTTGCTGAAATGATCAAGCGGGGCAAAGGAAAGCGAATATTGGTCCTGGCTTTGAAGTCCATCCTGTCTCAGTTCCAACAGGAGATATGGAATCGATTTGCCATTCCACTGGTGCGCCTGGATTCGGACGGGATTTCAAGAATCAAATCTGAACTCCCGATCAACAAGAATCCCTTCGACTATTACGATAAGACCATCGTATCCATAGACACCTTGAAAAACAATGCCAAGTTTCAACACTATATCGAGAAAACACGCTGGGACATTGTGGTTATCGATGAGTGCCATACTGTTGCTAACAGCTCCTCGCAGCGGGGAGGGCTAGCACAATTGCTCAGCACCAAATGTGAGTCGCTGATTCTTACCTCTGCCACTCCTCACAACGGAAAACCGGAAAACTTTGCCAACCTCATCAACATGATTGAGCCTCTGGCCATCAAAGAGGAGCACAATTATTCACGGGAAGATATACAGGAATACTATGTTCGTCGGTTTAAAAATGATATTGACGATGATGCCGTACGATCCAATTTTCAGGATCGTGAGGTGGTCTCTATCCATGCCCAGCTAAGCGACGCAGAGAATGAGTTTCTGCAGATCCAGCAAAACATAAAGTTTGCAGCCCTGCAGAACCTTACGCCGGACGATATTTCCATTAGTTTGTTCGGAAGGCAAACCAGCAACAAACAGAAAAAAGATTTGCTTTTTGCCATTGGTCTGTTCAAGTCCTACATGTCATCTCCCGAGGCAGCGTTAAAGTCAATTGAAAACAGGATCAGTAAACTGGATGCATTCACAGAACAGGAAGATATTGTGGAACAGAACCGTGATGTTCTGAACAATTTGAAGGTGAAACTTGAGGCAATCATCCATCATAAGCAGGATGCCAAATACCTGGCATTTAGAAAGAAGTTAATCGACTTAGGCTGGTATGGAAGAAAAAGAGATTTCAGAATCGTTGTTTTTGCTGAGCGGATTGAGACGCTCAAAGCTTTAAAAAAGAAATTGCAACGCGACTTTGATTTGGATGACAACGTAATCGCCGATTTTCACGGATCACTCACCGATATGGAGCAACAGCGCATCATCGATGATTTTGGCAAAGAGGACTCTGATTATCGAATATTGCTCACTTCGGATGCCGGTTCACAAGGAGTAAACCTGCACTACTACTGCAACCACATGTTTAACTACGATATTCCCTGGTCGCTGATTACACTGGAACAGCGAAATGGCAGGATCGACCGTTATGGCCAAACCAAAACACCCTTCATACATTACATGATAGCCACTTCCGATATGGATGGTTTGAGAGATGACCTGCATATTGTCAATAAACTCAAAGAAAAGGAGGAAGCTGTATATCAGTCGCTGGGCGATGCCGCATCAGTCTATAAACTGTATGAGGCGTCTGCAGAAGAAGAACTGGTAACCACTGCCATTGCTACAGGAAATAAGGATATGCTGGATGGAGCACCCTCCAGTGAAGAGACGGACGACTGGTTTGATGCCCTGTTTGACGAGTCCACTCCCAGATTAGCGATCGAGGATCCCATTGTTGAGGAGGTCTCACTCTTTGAGAATGATAAAAGCTATTATACCGCCCTTCTGGAACAACTGAAAAGTGACAATAGCCTTAAAGCTGATGATGCCTGTTCTGAGGGTGATCTTCTTGAGGTGAAGAACACTCCTGAGCTTGATCGGATACTTTACGATTTGCCCAAAGAAGCGAAACCCGGAAGGATTGGTGATGTGTATCAACTCTCACTCAACAGGGAGGATGTGCAAAAAGCGATTGGCGATGCGCGCAAACGAAAAGGCGAGTGGGCCAGATTTCAGATGCTCTATGAGCTTCATCCGGTAGTCCGTTATCTGATGACGCAGTTGGAAGCGTCGGTCGATAAAGATGTGGCACTCGTTTCCAAAATCAATCGCCTGCCCAAGGATATGGCTTACTATCTGATTCAGGGTTTGGTAGCCAATAATCTGGGACAATCCATTCTCTCCGACCTTTTTGTGGTACCCATGCACAGGAGTGGCGGATTGGCGGACAGGCCGATGAAGTTCGCCGATTTCCTAAAAGAGCATCAGATAAACAAAGAACTTTACACGGTGGAGATAACTGATGAAGAGATCAAGCAACTGGAGATCTTGCTGCCGGATGCAATCAAGTTTGCACATCAACTTCATATGGATCAGCAACAACAAAAACTTCAATTGGAAATGGAGAAAGGGATGGCAGTTTACGAAGAAAAGATGAGGAGCTGGAAAAGGAGCAAAGAGCACCAGATGGAGATTGAGTTTGGTGACAAGCCTGAATATGGATTTGTGAAAAGACGCAAAAGAGATAAGGAGATTGAGATTGAGACCATACTCAACAGATCGAGCCAATATTTCAAAGATTTGACAAGTTTAAACAGCGTTCCCTATTTAAAAGTATTGGCGGTATTTTATAATTAGCATGTCTCCGCGAAAAAATTAATTCCATATTTACCCATGAAATTGTCCATATTTACCCACGAATTGATATATTTGCAGTAAAATAGACATGATTAAACGATTTATATATACGCAGATATCGAAAGCACAGCAAGACACGCCGGTGGTAATGATAACAGGAGCAAGACAGACTGGAAAATCCACTTTTTGTCAACAGTTATTGAAAGATGGGATTTTTTCAGGTAATTATGTCACCTTCGATGATCCGCCGGTATTAGCTGCTGCTCAATCAGATCCAATGGGTTTCTTGTTGGATATTGGCGAGAATGTAATTATTGATGAAGTGCAACGTGCACCTGAGATATTTTTAAGTCTCAAGAAACTGATTGATGACAATCGCAATCGTAGAATCATCCTCACAGGATCTGTCAATGTGATGCTTCAACCTAAAGTAGCCGATTCATTGGCCGGAAGAATCGAAACACACCATCTTTGGCCATTTTCGGTTGATGAAATAAATGGAAGAAAAAGTGTATTTCTGGATAACTTAATCAACGATGAAAATAACTTTGAATCTATTCCTACCCGTTGGGAGGAGATCATTGAACTGATAAGACGGGGGGGATATCCCGAAGTCGTAAACCGTGTATCTGAAAGCCGAAGAGCAAAATGGTTGCAGGCCTATTTGGAATCTATCCTGCAAAAAGATATCAGAGACCTGGCCAACATTGATGGTCTCATATACATGCCAAAAATATTAAACCTGCTGAGTGTGAGAGTGGGAAGCACGATCAATATGTCTGATATTGCCCGATTGACAGGGATAAAAAACAGTTCTTTTCAACGTTATATGGCATTGTTGGAAAAAGTTTTTATGATTGTAAAAATTCCTGCATGGACTCCTAATGCTGAAGGGCAATTTGTTAAATCACCAAAAATATTTTTAAACGATACCGGACTTTTGTGTCAGCTGGAGAATAGTGGTGACGACCTGTTGCAAGACAGAACACAGGCAGGACATTTTGTGGAAAATTTTGTAGCCATGGAGATACTGAAACAGATCAGTTGGTTCAATGATCCGTTAAAATTAATGCATTTTAGCATGCACAAAGGTGCAGAGGTGGACTTAGTGATCGAAGATCAAAAAAAGATGATCTATGGAATCGAAATTAAATCAAAAACATCCTTGAAACCAGATGACTTTAAAGGCTTGAAGAAGTTATCCCAATTGGCAGGCCATAAATTTAAAAAAGGGATTTTGCTGTATACGGGAGAGCATGTGTTAAGTGGATTCGGAGGTAAAAATTTTCAAGCAGTACCAATAAATAATATTTGGGGTAAATAATATGATTCATTTCATTCAAAATATCGGTGAATACTTTGCCAGCAACTACTTCGATGAAGATTTTTCCAAAAAGGTGATTGAGAAATCGGGTTACAGCAACGAGGCAATCAAAGAGTTCAATCAGAAAGTCAATCGCTTGAAGCCCGACTATTTCAAGCTCAAACAAACCTTTGTCGAAAATCACCTGCGCACGAAAGACAAGAACAATCTGTCGCATCGCTTTCACACCAGGGTGCTCAATGTGTTGGGTTATGATGCCGAACAGACGAACTACGATGATCTTTTTCCACTAAGTGAAAGAGCTGTTTTGCCGGTACGTCACATCCTCTATCGCGGTGAACAGCCCCACCTGATGGTGATGGAGATGCATGCCATGATTAAAACCAGGGATGAAGAGGAGCCCGATGGACTATTCGACCAAAGCTACAACGTGACAGAAAATGGTGAAGATCAGAAAAGTACAACGCAGAAGTATCATAGATCGCAATGGGCAGATATTTTCACCGTACCCGAGGGGATCAGTATTTCCCCCATGGTGATTAACAAAGCGGTGAGCGAGTTATTCCTGTTACCCACCTATCAGCGCCCAAGATATATCCTGCTTTGTGCCGGCAATGTATATTTTTTACTCGAGGCCGAGAAGTGGTTTCGCGGCTCCTACCTGCAATTCGACCTGGAGATACTGTTTGACGATGCCACAATCGACAAGAATTACTTCGCCCTTTTCTATCTTTTACTGGGGAAAGAACAGCTGGCTCCTACTGCCGAGATGGTGTTGATGGAACAGCTCGACGAAGACGCCCACAAGGTAGCCTACGAGGTGACCAAAGATTTGAAAGAGGGAGTGATTCATGCCGTGGAGCAACTGGCAAACGAGGCTGTTCATTATCTTACCCGGGAGGAGGACTTCACTTACGACACGATCAATGCCACATGGTTAAAGGACGACTGTCTGATGATGGTCTATCGACTTTTGTTCCTGTTTTATGCCGAGTCGAGAGATGAGCTGGATATCCTGCCTACGGACGATGAAATTTATCAGAAAGGATATTCATTGGAGATGCTACGCGATCTGGAGCAGGTGCCATTGAGAAACGAATTGAGCTTGAATGGCTTTTTCTTTCACGAATCGTTAACCAGGCTGTTCAGATTGCTCCACAAAGGATATCGTGAAAACAACGGCACTTCCAAAAGCTTTAAGATCCGTCATTTGGATTCCCCTCTTTTCGATCCTGACAACATGTACTACCTGAGCAGGGTACAGATACGAAACCGTGTATGGCAGGACGTAATTTGTGAACTCTCACTTTCCAGGAAGCAGAACGGAAAAAACCGCGGGAGGATCTCTTATGCCAACCTTGGCATCAACCAGTTGGGTTCGGTCTACGAGAGCTTGCTCGCTTTCCGTGGGTTCCTCGCCGATACCGATTATATTGAGGTGCACCGTCAAAGAAAGGAGAACGAGCGTTCGGAAAAAGTAGTCAGTGACGATGGTTCCTATTTGGTACCGCGCCATCGATTGGATGACTTCCACCAAAAGGAGGTTTTCTGCCACGAGATGGCGGATGGAAGTGAGGTGTTGAAGGTGATACCCAGGGGTACTTTTATCTATCGCCTGAGTGGCCGCGACCGGCAAAAGTCAGCTTCCTATTATACCCCTGAGGTGCTAACCCAAACCACCGTTAAATATGCGCTCAAACCCATATTGGAGCGGCTCGATAAAGATGAAATTGCTGCCTTGGATTTGTTAAACCTGAAAATCCTTGAACCCGCCATGGGTGCTGCCGCTTTCCACAACGAAGCCATCAACCAGATCGCTGAAGCATACCTCACCTACCGGCAACAGGAGCTCAGGCTGCATGTTGATCCGAACAAGTACCGGGAAGAGTTACAAAAGATTAAAACGTACATTGCCCTCAACAACGTCTATGGTGTCGATATCAACCCCACGGCCGTGGAACTGGGTAAGCTCTCGCTCTGGCTCAACGTGATTCACAAGGATATGCAGACCCCCTTTTTTGGTTATCGCCTGGGTGTGGGGAATGCGGTGATTGGTAGCTGGCTGAAAGTGTATAAACACAAGGAATTCTCGTTTGAACCGGTTGGCAATCGCAGCTACGTGAAAAAAGAGTGGTGGGAAAAGGCTCCGAAGCACCTGCAATTCGGCAAAAAAGGAATCTTGCGTCTGGAGAACGAGATCTATCACTTCCTGTTGCCGGACAAGGGGATGGGTTCATCAGGCAACATCCGGTTGCTGAAAGAAACCTATCCTGCCGAGGCAAGAAGGATGAGTGAATGGCGCAAGGAGTTTGTAAAACCCCTGCGGAGCGATGAATACACTTTGTTGCAAAAGATATCGAAAGCGATCGATGCCCTCTTGCTCGAACATTATGAGATGCAGAAGAATATCTCACTGATCACGGAAGCCAACAACGATTTCTTCGGCAATCCCGACAAGCAGAAAGGATTGGATTTCGAGGGATACAGCTACGCGCAAAAACAAGCGTTTGCCGATAGCCGGTTGAAGTCCAATGCTCCCTATTATAAGCTGAAACAGATCATGGACTACTGGTGTGCACTTTGGTTCTGGGATGTGCGCGATGCAGCCGAGCTACCCACCCGTCAGGAGTGGTACGCCGATCTGGTGCAGATACTGAATATCGACCTGGAGCAAGCCACAACGCTTGTTGCAGAAGATGATGACGCGGTGCGTGATTATCGAAAAGTTAAAAATCAGATTGAGAAGCAGCTCACCGAGGCATTGAGAAAATCAGCTGCTTCACTCTTTGAGAACGAACGGGCCGATTTGGTGCGGCGATACAGTGAACAATACCGTTTCTTCCACTACGAATTGGAATTTATCGAAGTATTCAGGGAGAAGAATGGTTTTGACCTGGCGGTGGGAAATCCCCCGTGGGTAAATATTACATTTGATGAAACCGGGGTTGTATCTGAATTTTTTCCAGAGATTGTCACAAAAGATTTTTCATCACCCAAAGTGAAGAAATTTGCAGAGAGTAAACTTAGAATAGACGAATCATTAAATAAGATTTATATCAATGAGTTGAATGAAGCTGAGACAATGAAAGTCTTTTTTAATGGATATCAGAATTACCCATTGGTTTCAGGACAACGTAACAATCTATATAAATCAGTGTTAGAGAATGGTTTAAATTGGATTAACCCAAAGGGATATCTGGGACTGATACATCCCGAAGGAGTTTATGATGATCCCAAGGGTTATCTATTGAGAGAGGAGATATATCAAAGATTGAAATACCATTTTCAGTTTATCAATGAGTTAATGCTATTTGCAGAGATAGACCACCATGTGAAATATGGCATTCATATTTATATCGGACAAAAATCAAATGTGAATTTTCTTTCCATTTCTAATCTGTTCCATCCATCTACTATCGATGCTTCATTTGTTCACAATGGAAGTGGAGTTGTAGGTGGTTATAAAACTAAAAACGAGCAGACGGGAAGGTTTGAATGGAATATCAAGCCGCACCCCTCGAGGGTAGTTCAAGTAGAAGAAGAGACTTTGAAAATATTTGCCCGTACTTTTGAAAACAGTGATTATTGGGAGGGTTCCAAGTTGGTATCTATTCATGCTAAAGAAGTAATTGATGTGATTTGCAGAATAGGTAAATTTGAATCTTCAATTAAAAACTATCAAACTAAGATAACAGATTGTTGGAATGAGGTGAATGCTATAAATGATGGTTATATCAAAAGAGAAACCAGGTTTCCCAACATTGATCAGTTTGAGATGATTTATTCAGGCCCTCATCTTTTTGTGGGTAACCCGATGTATAAAACACCCAGAGAGAAATGTCTTTTAAACTCAGATTACGATATTATTGACTTCTCAAAGATCGATGAGAACTACCTGCCTCGTACCAATTATGTTCCATTGAATGTAACGGCCGGATATGCTTCTACTATCAAAGGATTCCAACAAGCCGATGGCAGTTATGATAATTGGTTAGAATATTATAAAGTGGCATTCCGTAAAATGATAGGATCAGCAAGCGAGCGTACTTTATCAGGAGCAATTATTCCACCGAAAACTGCGCATGTTAACGGGTTGATTAGCATAGTCTTTAAAGATAACATGGAATTGGTTGAATTTGCGGGGTTGACTGCTTCAATTCCGTATGATTTTTATTTAAAAACTTTGGGTAAATCAAATCTATATGACGAGACGATTAGAGAGCTACCCTTAGGCATCTCCGATCGATATAAAACTTCCCTATTTGTACGTATATTAATGTTAAACTGCCTGAACAAGTATTACGCCCCGCTGTGGGAGGGAAGCTGGCAGGATGCGTTTGCCGAAGAGCATTGGTCGGTGAATGATGACAGGTTGAAACCCTTTTTGAGCCTTACCAAAGAGTGGTCATGGCAAACTCCGTTGCGCAACTACTATGAGCGGCGCATGGCGTTGGTGGAAATCGATGTGATTACCGCCATGGCATTGGGGCTTAATCTTGAAGAATTGATACTGATGTACAATATACAGTTCCCGGTGTTGCAACAGAATGAGGATGACACCTGGTATGATACCCGCGGGAACATCGTGTTCACCTGCAGCAAAGGGTTGGTGGGTGTGGGGCTCGACCGGCTGGAGTGGGAGCAAATAAGGGATATGCAGTCGGGCGAAACCTACGAGCATACCATCACCAAATCAGAACTCTATTTTGGGGATAAGGTAACCTACCATGCACCCTTCCAAAAGTGCGACAGGGTGGAGGATTACAAGAGAGCGTGGCAGTTTTTCGAGGAAAAGTTTAAATAGAATCCATTATGCTGAGCCTGCAACAAGCCATCGAGATAAAGGAGTCCATCAAGTCATACCTGCAAGCGACATTCACCTTCAGGAAACGGGAGGTGGCCCGAGCATTTGAGGCGTTCATTGAGCATCCCACTCTGGGAATGTTCAAGGGTCCGTATGTGTCGCTCAAACTGCCATTTGTAAAAGCGGAACAAGGGACAATTGATCAAATTCCTCTGACCATAAAACCGGACTGGACACCCTACGATCATCAGGTACACTCCTGGATCAGGCTTTCCACTCAGGGTAAAGAACCCGAACCAACCATCATCACCACAGGTACGGGCTCGGGAAAAACCGAGGCTTTTCTCTATCCGGTTCTGGACTACTGTTTCCGTCAACAACATCGCCCGGGTATCAAGGTGATCATCATGTATCCCATGAATGCACTGGCAACCGACCAGGCAAAACGACTGGCGGGTATCATATACAAAGACGAGCGATTGAAAGGACGAGTGCGTGCCGGCCTTTTTATTGGTGAGGGTAACGGACCAAAAGGGCAATACGAGAAACTCATGGCAGAGGATCATATCGTGGAGCATCGCGACACCATCCTTGATGCTCCACCGGATATCCTGCTTACAAACTTCAAGATGCTCGATTATGCACTGATGAAGCACAATTTTCAGAGATTGTGGAACCACAATGTTGTCGACCCGAGCTTGCTTCGCTTTTTGGTGTTGGATGAGCTGCATACATACGATGGTGCCCAGGGAACAGATGTCGCCAACCTGATCCGCCGATTAAAACTGAAATTGACCATTGAACCCGGACAACTTTGCCCCATCGGTACTTCTGCCACCATTGGCTCGGGAGTTGATGCTCCCCAACTTCTATCGGATTATGCCACAAAAGTATTCGGAGAGACAGTGGGAACAGATGCACTGATCACTGAGACCAGGATCACGCCCGACCGGTTCTTTGAAAGCGATGAAGTGTTAAATGATTTCATCCCTCTCCCCAACAGGTTAAAAGACCTTGTTTATCACGAAAGAGATAATTTTGAAACCTATCTGAAAGCTCATATCGATATTTGGCAACAGGATGAGGCGCATTTGGCAGACGGATTGTTGAAGCTCAAAATTGTGAAGGATCTGGTGGTGGTCATCAACCGGGGAAATGGGATCAAACTGGTTGAGGAGATTACCCGCGAGCTCGGGCTGATCAACGAGCCATTCAGAAAGTTGGCCCAGTGGGATGAGGTGAACCGATACAGTCCGAAAACACGGGTACTGGAATCTCTCCTGGCATTGATTGCAGCAGCAAAAGATGTGGAAAGTGATCGCTCCCCATTTATGTATCTTCAGGTACAACTGTGGGTACGTGAGTTGAGTGGTGTGCAATACACGCTGGAAAGTCCCGCAAAATTTTCATTCCGCGACCAGGTGGATGCACAACAAGAGGTGGCCGCCATGCCGCCCTGGTATTGCAGGGAATGCAACAGTTCCGGCTGGCTGGGTGTGAAACCCGATGACAAAGATGTTTTCAGCAGAGACGTGAATGAGGTGTACGAGAAGTTCTTCTCCAATAACAAAAATCTATACTTTATCTTACCCGGTGGAGAACTCTCACCTGCCGATTTTGAGGCAACAGGTTATAATCCTGAGACTTTCCTGGAGTATAATATTGATCCGAAGACTCTCAAAGCTGTGGGTGATAAAGAAGAGGGTTTCGCCATACAGGCATTGCGGAAACTGAAAGAGAACAGGGCTGACCATACCTGCCCCTGCTGCAACAGTGCCAACACGGTGGCGATCATCGGTACCAAAATACCTACGTTGAGTTCTATTGCCGTAAGCCAGACACTGGCAACCGATCTGGATATCACAACTGACAGGGACAGAAAGGTATTGGCATTTACCAACTCCGTTCAGGATGCGGCACATCAGGCAGGCTTTATTGAGAGCCGGAACTATCGCTTTACTTTCAGGGCATCGCTGCAAAAAGTGATCAATGAGTTAAACCACCCGGTAAGACTCAATGAACTTGCCGATAGCTTTATCTCCTTCTGGAAACAGCATGGCGATGAAACGGAGCAGGATCACCAGAGCGGATACCTCTATCGTTTCTTCCCAAAGGAATATGTGGGCAAAGCATCACCCAAAGACTATCTGATTGATTCAGGTGTAAAAAAACAATATGCTGAACATTTTTTAAAAGAGCGCTCGATCAGAGAGTTCTGGGAAATCTACTCCGAGTTTGGGTTTACCTCTCGTGTAGGACGTACATTGGAGAAGACAGGAGCATCATCGGCTTATTTTGACACTTCATTGCTGCATGCTGCATGGGATGAGATGATGGAATGGATTGAGCATAACGATGTAAGTAGATCGATAAAAAGAGAAGATTTCCTGAAATTTACCAACCTTGTGTTGCATAGAATCCGTACACGGGGAGCAATAGACCATGCTTACTATTCGAAATACAGAACGGAAAGATTGAGTCTGTGGGACCTGAATTGGCAAAAGGATGGACGCCATTTTCTGAATCCTACCTATCATCCCAACAGTTCACGTTTTCCCAAGTTGCTGACCAATCAGGGGTCGCGCGACAACTTATTGGATACGACCACTGCCCGCAAAAGCAACTGGTTCCATGCCTATTTCAACAAGACATTTTTGCAGGCAGCCGTAACCCCGGAATTTATCAATGAGTTCTACGAGCAATGGACGGCTGCGCTGACAACTGTGGGAATATTGAACCGGGAGACGGCCGGTGATCATACAAACTATGCGATCAATGCGGATGCAATCTGGGTGGCCAAATATGTGAATGAGTTTGCCTGCACCCAATGTGAGGATGTGCTTTACTCGCACGACGATCTGGAAATGGCGGATGACGCCTGTTGTCTGAGCCATCGTTGTACGGGCCACTACAAGGCAACCCCACAGACGGTGAAAAACTACTATAACGCGGTCTATAACCGCAATCGCTTCCCACGCATTTATTCAAGTGAGCATACCGGCTTATTGGAGCGACAGGTTCGTGAACGCCTGGAGATGAGTTTCAAGAAGAGAAATCGTTTTGATTCTCCCAACACCTTGATCGCGACCAGCACACTGGAGATGGGGATTGACATTGGCAGTTTGAACACGGCTTATAACAACAGTGTACCCCCCTTGCCTTCCAACTTCCTGCAACGCGTGGGTCGTGCCGGACGTAGCTCGGGTGCCGCTCTGGTGGTGAACTTCGTGAAAAATCAGAATCACGACCTTTACTACTATGCCGACCCCATGGAGATGATGCGGGGTGATGTAAATACGCCCGGATGCTACCTGGAGGCAAAGGATATATTGAGACGCCATTTTACGGCCTATTGTATCGACAGCTGGGTGGCTGTCAATCCGACCGAGAACAGTATTCCCACTTTTATAAGGGATTTGAAGCTGGGTTCAAGAAATTTGACCGATACTGCTTTCTTCATCAACAGGCTGAATAATTTCATAAAAGAAAACGGATACCGCCTGGTACCTCACTTTCTGAAACAGTATCCCACGAAGATTAAGGATCAGGTGTTCCCCGAGATCAATGATACACTGACATCAGGAGCATTCTATGATCACCTGCTTTCGGTTTTTATGAAAGTAAAAGAGGAGTTGCTCGAAATAGATAAACGACGAGAGGAGTTAAAGGAGGAGGTGAGGGTTTTGAACTTGGCGCAAGGGGATCCTCTCTATGACGAATTCATAAGGGAAGGAAAAAATCTGGGTGGTGTGAAGAAATCAATTTTTGCCCGCAATGTACTGGAACATATGACGAATGTGGGCATCCTGCCTAATTATGCTTTCCCTGAAACAGGGGTGCAGCTGCATGCACATGTAATCAGTTCTGCGATTGCAGGTACCACAAACAGAACACTGGACAAGAGCTTTGAACTGGTAAGACCCGCCAGCCAGGCCATAAAGGAATTGGCTCCCGAAAACTACTTCTATACACAGGGATATCGATTCGAAATAAGTGGAGTGAATACGTTCGACTGGAGCGATCAGGCGCTGTTTCACGATAAGCGGTTTTGCTCCAGATGCGACCATCTTGAAATAGATAGCCTGTCAAACAAGGAGAATTGTCCCAAGTGCGGTGATCCATCCTGGGCATCATCGTCAAATGTGCACCGCTTTGCCAAACTGATTACGGTGAAATCATTCAGCAGTGAGGCTCGTTCACGGTTGAAGGATGATAAAGATGACCGGGATGTGCAACAATATCAGTTGATGCATCATGTGATCTTTGATCGAAACAGTTCTGATGGTGCATGGGTTCTAAAGGAAATACCATTTGGGATCGAGTTTGTGAAAAACGCAACAATCACTTCCGTAAATTATGGGCGGTTGGACGGAAACGATGCCCGGAAGATTAAAATCAACGATACGGAAGCATTGACAAAAGGTTTTGTAACCTGTAAATTGTGTGGAAAATCAACTTCGGCAACTCATTTGATCCACGAGGCAAAAGACTTTCATTATGGCTATTGCAAGCATCGTGATACGAAATATAGACCAGGAGAGACAAATGATGTTTTTGCAGAGGTCTATTTCTTCAGGGAAATGCATACTGAAGTCTTAAAAATACTTTTACCGATACAGGATTTCAATACAGAGGCTGATATCCGTATGTTTCAGGCAGGATTGGAACTGGGATTAAAAAGATATTTTAAAGGGAATCCTGGACATATCAGGGTGCTTACTTACAGAGAGTATAACCAGCAGACCGATAAATTTGACCGTTTTCTCTTGTTGTATGATACCATTCCCGGTGGTACCGGCTATCTGAAACAGCTGTTTGCACACGAAGAATTTTCGCTCCTTTTGAGGGAAAGTTACGAAGCTATACGAGATTGTACCTGTCAACTGGAGGGACATGACGGATGCTATAAGTGCATATACTCCTATAGTAATCAGTACAATCGTTCAGACTTAAGTCGGAAAAAAGCAGAGGAGTGGTTCGAGAAAATATACAGAAATTCAGAACAATGGATTAAAAACGATCATGGCCTCGGCTCGCTGACCAATTCCGGGAAGATTGAAGAATCGGAGTTGGAGGAACGGTTTATAAAACTGCTTCAGGTTTATGCAGAACATAATGAAGGACACGTGTTTCAATCCAAAAAAGATGAGGATTCGGTATATTACGAACTGAAAATAAACAAAGGAGATACCGCAGCGATGTATTGGATCAGGCCCCAGATTTTGTTAGGTCCCAAAGATGGTATCGCATACAGTACAAGAGTTGACTTCCTGGTAGTGTGTGCAGAATATACATACAAGGGTATATCATATACTGAGGAGGTTCCAAAAATTGCGCTTTATCTTGATGGATTCCAGTTCCACGCTTCAGAAGAACACAACGTGTTTAAAAAAGATATCAGAATACGACAGGCAATTGCTGCACAACCTGAATATCGTAGCTGGACTCTTACATGGAACGACATGAATAATCTGCAAGCTATTCTGGAAAAAACGGGAAATGGCTTCGATGAGTTGTATCATAATTATCTATCCCGGTTTTCACCTAATTATCAGGGAAAGTTGATACCAACAGTTCGTTATGGCGAAATTGTGAATTATGCCTTGCCGAAGAACAATTTTTTACGTTTTTGGGAACAACTGCAGAAACCGCCAATAGGTCTTTTTGAAAAATCATGGTTTACCTATTTGGGTTCATGGACCGAGAAGTTATTGGAACCATCATTCAATCCGGATTCTTTGCAATTACTGCTATCAAAAGAGATGACCTACGACAGCTTTATCAAAAATAACCGGGTTACTGACTTTAATGCTCTGCTGCCTGTACAACATGATGCGTCTTTTAGCTTTGCAGAATGGAATATTTGGGTGAATATCGGTGATAAAAAGATATACTCTAACCTTCGATTGAAAGAATTAGTGGATATTGATAAAAATGAATGGGAATATTTTTGGCATCTTTTCAACCTCTATCAAACAACAGATGATGTGGATAATACATTTGAAGGAGATGAAGGAGTTGATGAACTTGACGACCCGGAGTTGCTTAAAGAGCTGAAACAGTTGTATTCACCTTTTATACATCCAGTTTTGAAGCAAGCAGTGGAGAAAAAATTGATTAACAGAGAGAACATGGAGTTCTTAGATTCCTGGCTAGATGATGACGGAAATATTTTAGCTGATGCTGAATTGGTCCTGGAAACACCGAGGATCGCTATCTGTCCCTATTCCGACGAAAGCTCGAACGTGTTTCAAAAAGCAGGATTTACAATCTACAACAAGGAGCAAATAAATGAAATCATACTATGAAGCTATTTATTTATGATAAATTTTGGGATGCCTTTCTAAGAATCAACAAGGGAACACAAAGTAAGGTTACTGACTTTATCAGCAAGTTCAGAACTGATTCCAAAAGTGCAGCAATCAATCTAGAGTTAATCAACACCTTTAGGGATCAGTCGCTGCGCACTGCACGTATTGATCAAAAATACCGGGCAATACTTAAAGAGGTGCAAGCAGGTGAGCTTTATTTGTTGGTATGGATTGATAATCATGACGAAGCGATGGATTGGGCGAAAAACAAGCGGATAGATTGGAATGAGCAGACGCAGGTTTATCAGGTATTTAGCCTGGATGAAAGCATTGAAAAAGAAGCCAGGGAGGCGGTTGAGTCAATCGAACTCTTCATGGGCAAATATAGTGGCAAAGAGTTGATAGAGCTGGGTGTCCCGGAAGTGTTAGTGCCATCTGCATTGAAAGTGAAAGATTTGGACAACCTGGAACAATTGGAAGGTTACTTGCCTGAAGATGCATTTGAAAACCTGTTCTACCTTATGGATGGTGCCAATATAGATACTTTGCTGACAAGTGTAAGGGAAGGTTTAAATGATGAGAGTTCAATCGATAGTATAAACAATGCACGTTCATTCATTGAATTGACTGATGATGAGATATTGAATGAGGCATTGCAGGGTCCATTGCAGAAATGGAAGTATTATCTGCACCCTTCGCAGTCGACTTTTGTATATGGACGGTTCAAGGGTGCAATTAAACTTTCCGGAGGGGCAGGTACTGGTAAAACCGTGGCAGCATTGCATCGATTGAAGTTCCTGGCAGAACGTAAAACCGATCCACAACCTATTCTTTTTACAACCTTTACAAAAGAACTTACTGACAACTTAAAATCGTTAGCCAAAGGATTGAATGTAAACGTAAGTTCATTTCATATAGAAAATATCGATTCGTTGGCGTTCAGGCTTGCACGGAATTACCAGTTGCTTCCGAACTCGGCCAAAGTGTTTGGGTTGAGCTCAGTGGTGAAACCAATAGAGATATGGGAAGATATATTGTTGGAAGAACTCTCTTCATTTGATCATGAATTTTTGTCACGTGAGTTTGAAGAGGTGGTGCTTGATCAGAATATTCAAAGCTTAGATGGGTATTTAAAGGCAAGCCGTATTGGCAGAGGCAGGCCAATTGGCAGGAAACAACGTATGGAAGTGTGGAATCTGATCGAGAAGTTTATCGAGAAAAAGCAAAGCGCTCATCTTTATTACAAGGAGGAGGTGTATAACTTGCTAAGCAATCATTTAAACGGGATAGAGAGCAGCCAATTTTCACATGTGATTGTGGATGAATTACAGGATTTTTCAAATGTTGAGTTGAAGTTCATACGTTCTTTAGTAAAAGAGAAAGAGAACGACCTTTTCCTGGTAGGGGACCCCTTGCAGAATATCTACAAAAAGAGGATCAATTTCTCGAAATCGGGAATCAATATCCGAGGTAAAAGAAGCAATCGGCTCCGGATAAACTACCGAACTACAGAGGAAATCAAAAACTTGGCCATATCAGTTCTTCATGGCGAGGATTTCGATGACTTCGACGGAAACATGGAAGAAAAGTCGGGATATTTGTCTCTGTTTCATGGGGTGAAGCCTCAATACCGTCTGTATCCTTCGAAAGAGGAAGAATTGGATGCCGTGTTGGAAGAGATAGAATCTCTTATATCTCAAGGTTTTCATTACAACGATATTGTGATAGCTGCTCGTTTCCGTGATTCTGTTAACGATTTCAGAAACCATCTGCATCAAAATATGGTACCCTATGTTACAAAATTTCTGTTAAACAGGAATAACGAGGGTATAAGACTGACAACCTTTCATGGATTGAAGGGCTTAGAATTCAAACATGTATTTCTGGTAGATGTAAACGACAGGACTCTTCCATTCAAGCATCACAATTATCACATGCTGTCAGAAGAAGAAAAAAAACAGGAAATCAAATCGGAAAAATCTCTTTTCTATGTTGCATGCAGCCGTGCTATCCAAAGGTTGGTCATTACCGGAATTGGAAATCGAAGTGATTTGATTTTAATAGAGTGATATTGACGTTTTATATAGAAGACAGAGCCATTGACAACGTGTTTATAGAGCAGTTTTGCCTCACCATCCGATATGATGAGATCCATTTGTAGAGTTGAGAACCGGAGAATAGGTCAGGCATGCCTGCCTACCTGCCTGCATGGAGTTTATCAGTTACTAAAACTCCAAAAGAGACTACTCCTCGTTCGCAGACAAAACACCTTAGATTGTATATAAATCAGCATCTTGAAGGAAAAACTATGTACTTTTAAGAATTACAGTGTAATTTCATAGATAAGCTAGTATCTTAATAATGAATATAAATTTTCAAGAAATTAATCCTTCTGAAGACAAAGGTCTAAGGGATTATCAAGTTAAATACAAAAAGAGAATCTATCAAACTTGGCAAACGAAAAAAAGTGCAATGCTTCAAATGCCAACAGGCACAGGCAAGACTAGATTATTTGTTTCAATCATTAATGACTTGCAACGAGCAGCAATTTTTCATGAGCCAAGAGTTTTAATATTGGCACATCGCAAAGAACTTATCGAGCAGATATTCAATGAAATTAGCGGACATTATAAGATCCCATGCTGCACTATTATGGCAGGCAACTTCGAATCGAATGCTGTTAACGTACAGGTAGCTTCCGTACAAACATTAAATCGGAGAAAACGACTCGATAAATGGAATAGTTTTGGGTTCGAATTCATAATAGTTGACGAGGCACATCACATAAAAGCGGATAGCTACAAAAGGATTATAAGAACATTTCCTAAGGCAAAACTATTAGGTGTAACAGCAACGCCCTATCGAATGAATGGAGACGGATTTAGTTATATTTTTGATGAATTGATAGAATCGCAACCGGTTAACGATTTTATTAAGCAAAAGTATTTATGTGATTATGAATACTATTCCATTTCACCGTCCGCTTCACTTCAAAAACAGATTAATAATATTATTCATTTTGACATTGAAGGTGATTATTTGGATGAGGAAATGATCAAAATAATGGACACTCAACACGTTTTGGCTGGGATTGTTGACACTTACCATAAATACGCAAAAGGTAAAAAGGGAATTGTTTATACGATCAACCAAACCCATAATAGACATGTTTGTAGTCAGTTTTTAGCAGCTAACATTAAGGCAGAAGCTATTGATAGTAGAACTAATCCGGAAAGACGATCAGAAATTGTCCAACAATTCCGGGATGGGGAAATTGAGGTGTTGTGTAACGTTAATATTTTTAGTGAAGGCTTCGATTGTCCAGATGTTGAATTCATACAACTCGCGAGACCCACAAAATCATTAGCTCTATTTTTACAACAAGTAGGACGTGGTTTAAGATCCGCAGCAGGAAAAGAAAAGGTGCTATTCTTGGATAATGTGGGGTTGTATAATCTTTTCGGATTCCCATCCACAAAGCGTCAGTGGAAGATATATTTCAACGGATTTGATAAAAATGATCCACCTGATGAGTCTCCTAAGAAACATAATGATGAAAACCGGGAGGTCAACTTGATTAAAACATTTGATGAAGGAGATGAAGAAATGGAGCTCATACACTCCACAACTTCAGATGACATTCTAAATAAAAAAGAAGATTTTAATAACTTTATACAAGAGGTAACGCAGACGCATAAAGATTGTCCAAGTCATAAAGAAGCATATCGTAGTTATTTACATACAACCACTTATTCCTATGGTACAGTTGTAAGTCGGTTAGGGATAATTCCCAATCACGTTGATGCGTTTATAAAAAAGAAATATAATAATGAGTTTTCTAGTATCTATAACATTCTTGAACCACAGACATTAACAACAATCGCGAAGAGGTTATTTTCCGATAAAGATTTCAGAGAATACAATTCGCTGCAAAATGAAAGGCCACAAAGAGAACTTGGACGATACATTAGTTTTGCTCAAGAATATTACGTTGAGTATAACCTAACTCCAGAAGAAAAGAAAATGAAAGAAGTTTTATTGGACCAGATTCATAAAATAAAAAGATTAGACTATAATCTTTTCTATTTCAGAAATTCAATCGAAAACAAAAAACAGCCTTTACCAGATGATATAATGAAAAAAATTCAAGAAATACAAGAGTTCATGGACAATTATATCTAAACCCCAGATTGTATAAAAGAATAAGATAAACAAAATTTCCTAAGAGAGTATTTTATGGTGAGTTCAAGACGAAGGGCTGTCTCTGATTACCTCATGGAAGAAGGAATTCTTGGCTACTGCTGAAAAAGGGAGTGATATTAACAATTAATCAATTAACCAGCCAATTTCCTTGTATTTAACCACCTCTGCCAGTGTGATAACCAAGGAATGCTTGTTCACATCAAACTTCAATTTTGAAAAATCCACAGAGATGTTTTTTAGTTCTGGTTCGGTTACTTCTTGTAGCTGAAATACCAGATAGCTGTCGTGTCTTGGGGTGGGATAGTTAAGATCCAGAAGATCTTGACGGGAATAGGTTTCGACGTTGTTTTGAGAGATTTTCCATAGATGGAGTGAAGTGTCTTGTTCCAGTGAGAATAGCAGGAGAAATCTGGCATTGATCATTTCTTTGGTTATGGGTATTGGATTGTTCCTGGATCCTAATCCGATGTTGTAGAGCATGTTGTTTTTTATCCATTGGTAATGCGCTTCCGATTTGCATAAACACACCAATACAAACGTTTCATCGGGGATCAGATCACGATTTTCGTTGTAAATTTCGGGGTATGGCTCTTTAACAGAATGAAGGGTAGGGGGCGTTTTGTAAATGTCATAATTTCTGAATGCCATCTTTTCTCTTTGTGTGCAAAGATTGATCAGGTGTTGCACAATTTCTTGTATGAAGGCTTTCAATTCACCAGTAACACTGTTGGTATTGGAAGGTTTTACAGGAAAGGCTCCCAAGCCGGGAATAATCTCATGAAATCCTTTTTGCTTAAGAGCCTCGTCGCCCGGGTACAAAACATAAGCACCGCTGGTTCTGCGGATGGCATCTTTGTATGCATGCATTTTGAGCAAATCGGCATTTTTATAGATTCCTTTCCGGTTGTCTGTTTTTTCGTCATTGAGCGCCTCTTCGTTTTTTTGCTCCTGGAAATTCAAGAGGTTGTCGATCTTGTATTTTGCGTCAAAATGAACATGGACTATCAGTTCCTGTTTCTCGGCTTCTTCTTCATCTATGCCAGAAGGCCAGAAAGACAGCGTGTAATCTGGTCTCAAGGTGACAGTCCAGCTTCCGGCTTTCGGGTATTCCTGTTTGCCACTAAACGAACGGTTGTAACTAAAGCGAACGTTTAGTTTTCTGGGGCCTTTTTCATAAATACCACTTAAGGCAATGAATTTACCTTGTTTTATTTGCAGATTAAGACCGTCAAAAGTCGGTTGAATGAGTTCAGAGAGGTCTTTGGGTGCTATGTGGAAGATTTCCTGTAATAAATCCAACAATACAAAGAAGAGCCAATATTCATATAAAACTGCTACGTCTTTTTTGCCTCCGCTATACACATCATCTCCTCCTTTCCAGATGAGCTTGGCTGCCAGATCGAACATCAACCAAACGCGTAAAACCTCCCGATAACCTTCTTTGCGTTGAAGTACGGGGCTATTTAGTTTCAGGATGGCGGGACGGGAGATGTTTTTGAAAACGGTATGATGCAATTGATTCTCCAGCTTATGAATGAGTGCTTCAGATTCATGTTGCAATTTGGTGTGTTTCCCATTTTCAGCTGCCTTGTGAATATCTGAACAAAGTTTCAGGAAGGATTCAAGGGCATGTTTAATAAAGCGGTTTTCAGGCGTATCTACAGAGTCGATTTTGCGGGTAGTAGAAATCTTTTCCGGGAGAGTAGCAACGCCGTATTGCCTTAAATAATGGTCTTCTGGCAGTTCTGTCCTTTTTTGTCGTTGTATAAATTGCCTGAGATTGTCATTGGAAAACCTTCTAACATTGCGAATATCTTTGTCTTCGGTGGCCAATGTCCAACGGGTAACAGGCATTGAAACAATGCGGTGCACCGCCTCGGCAAATTCATCCGTTCCCAGGACAGATTGGATAAAGGCAAAACGCTGGTAAAGCGTTTGACTGTCTTTGGTGTAATCAATATCAAAATAATGCGCGACAGGTGAATCGGCCTGCAACAACAAATCGGTGTATTTCTCGGTAATGAGCGTCAACATGGACCGGTAATCGTTCCGGTAACCGGTCTTGTACGACTGAACTTCCAGCTGGACAACTCCTTTGGATTTATTGGTGTCTTTCTCATGAAGTGCAATTTCCAGGGTCCCCACGTAAATATTGGGGGCAATGGTTCCGGAGTGGGTGAGTCGTTTATGTGGCTTGACTATGTTATCAAAAGGATCTTTTAGAATGTATTTGTCACTGCTGATTTTATAATCGTAAAAGCACCCTTCAACCAGTTGAAAGCGGGCTTCAAGATTGGCCTCCGGGTCTCCTTGAGCATCGTAAAGCGTTTCCGGTGACCGAGCATCAATCCAGAGACATAGGCCTTCCTCAACGGAATCAAGTGGGATTTTTACGGTCGATAATTTTTCCATAATTAAGCCTCGGCAAAACTGGCAAAACCGTTTTCAGTGGCACCTCTGTACATGCGGGTAATTTTTTCCAGGGAAAGGGGATACAGCACTTCGGGTGCCTCAAAGTCAAACTCGGGTTTATCAAATACGTCTTTTATTATGTTTCCATTTTCTTTTAGGCAGAAACCACCCAATGTTTCCAGAACGGGACAAATTTTCCTTCTGGATCCATGCAATTTGGGCAATAACTTTTGCATGATGGCGATGTCAATCATTTCATTGGTTCCGAGGCTCTGGTCCAATACACTTAGATGATGAATCAACCTGAGGATTTCAAGGGCACTGCGGTAACCAAACTCGGCTCCGGTTTTCTTCAATTCACAAAAGAATTTTATCAGAGTTTCTTTGATATTATCCATGTCTGCCGGATTGGAGAACTGATTGGCGGCCATGTTCAGAAAACTTTTTGCCGAGGCTGCTCCTTTGCCTGTTAGTGCGTCCATGTTGACTTCGCTCGCTTCGTTCAGGAACGTCTGCATTTCCTTACTGGTAACCCTGAATTCGATAGAATTAGCTCTGTCCAGGACCTTGGGGCTGAACATGTTGGTGGTCTCATCAATGTTTACGGTGCCGATGATGAAAAGATTCTGCGGAATACCCAATTTGGCTGGCACTCCGTTGTTGACGCTGCCTTCTGGAAACAGCGGAATCTCTTTTTTAGATTCCATCACACTCAGGAAATCGGCAAAGTACCTTTCAACGATGCTAAGATTCATTTCATCCAGAATCAGAAAATGCGGTAACTCCGGGTGATCGTTTGCCTGAATAATCAAATCCAGCACACCGCTATCTGGCTTAACATATTCCTCTGGCTTTAGTGCATTGGGATACCCCAGCAACGGTTCACGATTGGTCCAGTCGGCTCCCACAGGAATAAGCTTATATTGACTCTCATTTTCACAAATCCACTGTGCAAAAGCTTGCGCCAACTTGGTCTTCCCAGAACCGGACAGCCCGGTAAGGATCAGGAATGGTTTGGTGAGTAAGGAAGCGATGAAGCGGGTGATTAACTTGTCAGAGTATTGGAGGCCTGATTTATCAAGCGCTTCAATAAAACTCTTTGTTTCAAAATTGATTGGATTTATTGGTTCAGGTTCTGGAGTCATTTCTTCACTGTTGTCAATAATCTTATGGTACTGGTCTATGATTTGATTTAAATCTTCGTTTAGGGTTTCTGCTGAAGGTAAATTGTTCACATCATAAACTTTATATACATAGGATGCTCCATAACGAAACGGATCTTTTGAATAATTTTTCTGATAGAAATCTTTTATTTTTATTTTATCAGAAACATTCCATGATAATTTTGGAGTATTAGTTTCGCTAATTCCATAAGCTAAGATAAGCCGTTCAACTTCTTTATAATAAAGATAGACAGGATAGATACCTTTACTTGTTGTGTTATCACCTATTAGAAAAGAGATCCATGGGATTTTTGCTTTTCCACCAATACCAAAACTCACCTTAACCTTAGTCCTTTGATATTGCGAAACATAATGATTTGTTTTCAAATTATCTGTTTTTGCTTGCTTCAAAAACATGATTAGTTGCTGATAAAAGCTATTATTTTCAGGAATATTTGGTTTGCTATGGAAAATGGCATTAATGTGGTCTTGATTTGTAACCTTTTTTATTGTTGACCAATAGCCTCCAGAAAAATCAACCTCAAATGGATTAAAATTTTTGTCCCATTCCACGATTAAATTTTTACCGTCTCGAAAATTTTCTAAAACTGTACCGATAGCTTTAATAGCCATTACAGATTTAGTTTTTTCTTTTGTAAAAGCTGCTTTTATTGCAATTTTACTTCCAACAGGAACAGCATTTACTTCCTCCTTAAATTTATCGTCATAACCATTTTCCCAAATCCCGTTCTCAAGAAATCTAGTTGTTTGGTCTGCTGGTTCATTGCCATCCCAGTATGCCCCAACTAAATAGTACTGAATAGGATCTTTCTTATTACCTTTTTTATTTTCACCATCAAAATGCTCCCAAAAAAACGTTCCTATTTTTTCATAAGACCAATCTTTAAATTCGGGAATTGCATCTATTGCCTTTTTACATTCGTAGTTAATTTCAATTAGATTGTTGTGATCTAACTCAACATTTTTAAGCTTGATATCTTTTGCAATATCAAATAAAACATTTGATGCTCCAATAGTAATAAATTTTTCCGGGTAATAGATTGATAATATTTTCAGTAATATAATATTATCAAATGGGATTTCCATTTTCTTTATTTCTGAAATTCTGTTTTCAGAAACATGTTTTATTGCTTGCGTGATTGTGTTTTTAATAGAAAAAAAGTGTTCTTCTAATTCTTTACCACTTATAATTTTCTTTTTTTCCCCAGATCCAATTACATATGAGCCATCCTTTGATTTATACAAACCGAATTTTGATGCATTGCCACCTCCAATTCCAAACAGTATAACCTTATCTTCAATTTTTTTAAACTCTAACCAGTAACAGAAACTTTCTTTATTAGTCCCCAAAACATAATCGTCCAAACTTAATTCTGAAATTTTATCTACTGGAAATTTGGTTACGAATTCTAATCTTCCTTTTTCCTTAGAATCAAGATATTCCTGAGAAATATTATAGGTCTTTGCTTTTACCTTTAGGGTTTCTATACTCATATTAAAATGTCTATTTTGATGTTATTATCGTTGTCTGTTTTTTTTGCCTTATAGCTAAAGTAAGAGAGTCTTATTCATTGTCCTTTACAAATATAGCAAGAGAGAAACAAATCTCACTGTATAATTCATTCTTTTTTAAATGGATACCGGGAATAATGAAGCCCGGGCAGTGGGTTCAGGGGAGGGTCTTTTTGTGGTTGATCAGGGTGATGAAGTCGGGGAGGGAGGTCTCGTCTTTGATGTCAAGTGTCAGGGGGATGAGTTTCCCGACGGGCTTTGCCTCGGCAAAAAGGGTTTTGATTCCGGGGGAAAGGGGTAAGTCGAGCACCTCGGGGCGGGTCTTTTGGGTGAAATAAAAGCCGGCTTTGACCAGGTTTTCCCAGAGGGAGATCCAGACGATTGTTTTTTTCCTGTACGAGGCTTTTCCCAGCCAGGCGTTCCCGTCTTTATAGTACCTCCATTCGAGCTCAATGCCTGCATCGGTTAATGATCTGTGGATCATTTCCATGACCCGGAAAAGGGTGGGGGCCAGGATGCTTCTGAACAGGGCTTCATCGGGTTTTTGTTCCGGGTCCCTGAGGAGTTGTTGTGGGGTTTGTTCTTTCATTGTTTTAAGATCCAATCTATTGCATTTATCTGTTTCACACCGTTATGGTTCCCTGTTTCGTAATCCATTGTGATGAGTAGCCGTTCGTTATAATCAGGGATTCTATCAAATGGTGAAAGTTCTCGTTCAAGTGTTGTTCGTTCTTTAACCGTATATGCCACTTGAATGTATTGTGTATAGCCATCTTTATCACGGACTACAAAATCGACCTCAAGATTATCTGTTTTTCCTATCCAGATCTGATAATTGCGGCGCTTTAATTCAAGATATATCACGTTTTCCAGCAAATGCCCTGCATCTGCCACAAGTTCTTTACCAAGCAACGCATTGCGCAAGCCTAAATCCACCAAATAATATTTTTCCTGTGTTGCTAAATGCTGTTTCCCTTTTATATCGTACCGGTTTACTTTATAGAAAAGATAGGATTCAACGAGCGTATCGATGTATTTTGATACCGTTTTATTGTCTATCTTTTTACCGTTTGCCGTTAAGACTCGTGCAATATTTCTTGCAGAAACAGTTGAACCGACGCTGTCAATCAAATAATTAACGACTTCGTTGAATGAGGTTTCATAATATATTTTGTTCCGTTTTTGTATATCATTTTTATATATATTTTGAAAAACGGTTTTCAGATATTCGTAAGCAAAATTTTCACCTGATTCCACAAATCCGACAGCTTCAGGGAAGCCACCTATTCGCATATATTCAGCAAAAGCACGGTCAGGAATGAAAGTTTTACCTGTAAATTCCAAATATTCGACAAATGAAAATGGTAGAATGTTGATTTCAAATGCTCTGCCTGTAAGTATTGTTGCCAATTCGCTCGATAGCAGATAGGCATTGGAACCTGTAACATACAAATCCACATTGGGCGTAACAAATAGTCCTTCAAGCAGTTTTTCAAATTCCGGAATGTTCTGAATTTCGTCTATAAAAACATAATTCATTCCATCTTTTTGCAATAAACGGTTGATATAATCGTAGATTTCTTTCCAATTTTTTTCGGCAAGAAAACGAAATTCAGGTAAATCCATGTTGACAGAAACGATCGATACATTCGGATTTACTTCTTTAAGCAATTCTTGAAACTGTATAAGTAAAGTCGATTTTCCTGCACGGCGGACACCTGTCACAACTTTTATCAAATTCTTGTCTTTGAGAACAGAAAGCTTACTGAGTTCCGGTTTTCTTAAAATGTGACGCATACAAATTTTTATATCTTATGTAGCGAAGATAAATAAAATTCCTCAAAGTTGCGATATTAATAAAGTTTGAGGAATTTTATTTACGTCCTTGCTCTAGTATGTTGCTGTCTATATAGCCGAAACAGAGGGTTTCCTCAACGGCATCG
>Ga0209604_1000700_pt1 | contig 30160 bp, 22 predicted proteins | sample AD_UKC097_MetaG_FD_184405 | JGI IMG/M metagenome (GOLD analysis project Ga0209604, IMG submission 184405) | Active sludge microbial communities of municipal wastewater-treating anaerobic digesters from USA - AD_UKC097_MetaG (SPAdes) (version 2) | ecosystem: Engineered > Bioreactor > Anaerobic >... | reverse complement strand
TCCACAGCCAGCACCACCACATCGCTTTTCAGGCCGATCAGGCGCCCGCGATGCACCCGGCCTGTTTTCCCGACCAGAGTGACCGACTCATTTTTCGGAAACAGCGGGGATTGTTTATCCAGTTCGTCCCGAAACCGCTGCTCTCTCTGGGCCAGAACCCCGGCTTCTTCCTCCGGCGATTGAACAACGGCCTCTGCAGGCGGCGCGACCGGCACAGGGGCCTCCGCAGCCGCCGCAGCAGGCTCTTCAGCGGCAGCCGCCGCGGGCGGCGCGGACATGGCCGGGAGCGGCGCCGCGCTGACTCGCGCGGTTGAGGCTTCCCACTGCGCACGCGCCTTCTCGAGCCGCTGCTCGAAGCGGCTTTCCTGCACAATATAGACCGCCATACCGGAAATAATCATGAGCAGCACAGGCACCGCAAATCGCGACAGCGCCGTCCCCTGACGGACAATCCGTGTATTTTTTTTCTGGCCCGTCTCCAAATTGTAGCCGCACTGAGTGCAGACCAGGGCGTTTCCCGGAACAGGCGCGCCGCAGGCAGGACAGTCGCGACTGTCCTCTGTGACCCCGGAGCTGTCCTTGATCTGATAGGATTCCAGCCGTCCCGGATCATCCGGCATGTCCAGGAAGGTTTCTTTCCCGCAGGCCGGACAGGGCGCGGACGCCCCGGCCTTCTCCTTGTCCACCATGAAAACCTGCCCGCAAAACAAACACTTCACTCTGCTGTCACTCATCGCTGCTCCTTAACGCCAACTGGTTCAAGTGCGATCATACTAACAGCCGGGCGGCACAATTCAAGCCGCCGTTTCAAGTTCTCCTCCGCTTGTATTGAAAAAACTCGCCCACGAGTGTATTCTTTCCGTTGTATTTGCATGGATTCAGCCATGCTGGGAGGTTTTTCTGCCATGCAGCTGGACAAACTGACAATCAAATCGCAGGAAGCTGTGCATCATGCGCGCCGCCTGGCCGAACAGGCTGGACACGGCGAAATCGGCACTCCGCACCTGGTTGCCGCCCTGATTGACCAGGAGGAAGGGATCGTACGCCCCCTGCTCCAGCGTCTGGGCACGCCGCCCGACGGGCTGCGCGATCAGGTCGAGCGCCTGCTGTCAAAGCGTCCCCGGGTCGAGGGCGCCGCCGTTGATCTGTATATCTCCCGCGATCTGAAGCAGGTGCTCGACAACGCTTTTGCCCTCGCGGAGAAGATGAAGGACGAGTATGTCAGCACGGAGCATCTTTTTCTGGCGGCCATCGAGAAGGGCAGCGATGAATTCCAGGCCATCGCCCGCCAGGCGGGACTGACGCCCGATGCCGTGCTGAAGGCCCTGCAGGCGGTCCGGGGGCGCCAGCGCGTTACGGATCCGGCCCCCGAGGACAAATACGAGGCCATGAAAAAATACGGCCATGACCTGACCGAGGCCGCGCGCAAAGGCAAACTGGATCCCGTCATCGGGCGGGACAGCGAAATCCGGCGCGTCATTCAGGTGCTTTCACGCCGGACCAAGAACAATCCCGTGCTGATCGGAGAGCCCGGGGTCGGAAAGACCGCAATTGCGGAGGGGCTCGCACAGCGTATTGTGGCCGGGGATGTCCCGGAAGGGCTCAAGAGCAAGCGCGTGGTCTCGCTCGATCTTGGACAAATGGTGGCGGGGGCCAAATACCGGGGAGAATTCGAAGACCGCTTCAAGGCCTTTCTGAAAGAGGTGACCGAAGCCAGCGGCCAGATCATTCTCTTCATTGACGAGCTTCACACACTGGTGGGCGCGGGAGGGGCCGAGGGCGCGATGGATGCGTCGAATATGATCAAGCCTGCGCTTGCGCGCGGAGAACTGCGCTGCGTGGGAGCCACCACCCTGGACGAGTATCGCAAGCATGTTGAGAAGGATGCCGCGCTTGAACGGCGTTTCCAGCCGGTGATGGTGGAGGAACCGACGGTCGAGGCTACCATCGCGATCCTGCGCGGACTGCGTGAACGCTACGAGGTCCATCACGGGGTCCGCATCCAGGACGCCGCACTGGTGGCCGCCGCGACACTTTCCGACCGCTACATCAGCGACCGGTTCCTGCCGGACAAGGCCATTGACCTTGTGGACGAGGCCGCCAGCCGGCTGCGGATGGAAATAGACAGCATGCCTGTTGAAATTGACGAAATCGAACGCCGGATAATGCAGCTGGAAATCGAGCGCTCCGCCCTCCGCAAAGAGAAGGATGAGGGTTCAAAGGAGCGTCTGCAGAAGATCGAGCAGGAGCTTGCGGAGCTTTCAGAGAAGAGCTCAAAGCTTAAGCTGCACTGGAACAGCGAAAAAGAGATGATATCCGAAATCCGGCACCTGACCCAGGCGCTGGATCTCCTGCGGAACAGGGAGGAGGCCGCCAAGCGCAGCAACGACCTCGAGTCCGCCGCGGAAATCATGTACGACAAGATTCCGAAGACCGAAAAGCAAATCCAGTCCGCGCAGCAGAAACTGGCCGAACTGCAGAAGAAGGATCGGATTTTGAAGGAAGAAGTGGACGCGGAAGATATCGCTTCCGTGATCTCAAGCTGGACTCATATTCCGGTCTCACGGCTGCTGGAGAGCGAGAAACACAAGCTGATGGAAATGGAGCAGCGGCTGCAGCAGCGGGTGGTCGGCCAGCAGGAGGCCGTGGAAGCGGTTTCAAATGCGGTGCGCCGGGCTCGTTCCGGCCTGCAGGATCCCAACCGGCCCATCGGATCATTCATTTTCATGGGGCCGACCGGCGTCGGAAAAACTGAGCTCGCGCGCGCGCTGGCCGAATTCCTGTTCGACGACGAACAGGCCATTCTGCGGGTGGACATGTCTGAATTCATGGAGAAACACAGTGTGGCGCGCCTGATCGGCGCGCCGCCGGGCTATGTCGGCTATGAGGAGGGCGGTTACCTCACCGAGCATGTCCGCCGCAAACCATGGTCGGTGGTGCTGTTTGATGAAATAGAAAAAGCCCATCCTGAAGTGTTCAACGTCCTGCTCCAGATCCTGGATGACGGCCGGCTGACCGACGGACAGGGCCGCACAGTAAACTTCACAAACACCATCATTATCATGACGTCCAACATCGGCAGTGCCATCATTCACGAAGCTCTGGTTCTGGAACCGGATCTGAAGCGCGGAGACAGGGCTTATCAGGTCATGGAGCAGCGCGTGATGGAAGCTCTGCGGGCGCAGTTCCGTCCCGAGTTCCTCAACCGTCTGGATGAAATCATCATCTTCCACAGCCTGAACCGGAAGCACATCAGGGAAGTCGTTGAAATTCAGCTCAACCGGATCAGAAAACATCTGGCCGGGCGCAGCATCGAGTTGAGCCTGACGGATGAAGCAAAGAACCATCTGGCCGAAACCGGCTATGACTCCTCTTTTGGCGCGCGGCCGCTCAAGAGAGTCCTTCAGAGGGAAATTCTCGATGCCCTCGCCAGTGAGATCATCGAAGGACGCATTCCGGAAGGGGCCCGCGTCGAAGCAGAATATAAAAACGGGAAGATTGAATTTAAAATCAGATAGGCGCCAATGAACACTTTTCTGTCTGCTGCACTCGTCATATTCATATTCTGGGCCGTGTGGTACATCTCCCGCGACATGTGAACGGACCATCATGAAAAGAGATATCCCTGTCCGCTTCAACGACATCATCCGCACAAAGGAGGGATATGCCGTATTTGTCACGGACGGGATCAAGAACATCGCTTTCTTCATAGACGGTTTCACCGGTGAGGCCATCTGCATGGCGCGCGAAGGAGTCCGGACCATGCGCCCTCACACGCATATGCTTATCGAGAGCATCATTGCCGGCCTCGGAGCCAAAGTGGAAAAGGCCGTTGTCCACACGCTGAAAGAGGATATCTATTTTGCGCATCTTTATCTTTCTCAGCCTGCAGGCGCGGGAAAGCATATTGTCGAAATTGATGCGCGGCCCAGTGACTGCATCGCGCTGGCTTTGGAACTGGATGCCCCGCTTTTTGTCAAACAGGATGTTTGGGAGGCATCCGAAGACATGACGTGGGTGCTGGAGCAGCACGACAAGGACGAATAGCCGTCCGCTGCTCAGAACAAGCTCTTCAGAAACCAGAGGCCGAGGCCGACCAGGCCGGCTCCGCAGACGATGAATATCACATGGTATACCCGGGGAGGGCAGAGCCGCCGGCCGGCAGATACCGTATAGGAAACAAAGCTGTACCAGGTCAGATCGGCCGTGATGTGCCCGCAATAGAAGAAGACCAGTCCAAGCAGGCCGGCCTCAAGAGACTTGGTGATCAGACCCAGCCCGATGGTCGCCCACCAGATGATCCAGTACGGATTGGACAGGCTGAGAAGCACACCCGCCATCACAGGGCCGCGGACGGCATCTCCCGCACTCGCTTCCGCGTGAAGAGCCTCGTCGGTCGCCTTCCCTGCCGTGGCCACCATGTGCCCCCCCATCGCCAGGAGGATGATTCCGCCAACCAGCGCAAAGAAACGGGTGACTTCAGGCCTGGTCAGCCAGACGCCGAGCCCCAGCATAATGGCCGCCAGCAGCAGCATTTCCAGAACCGCATGCCCCAGCACAATCAGCGGACCCGCCCTGAACCCGCGTTTGAGAGATTCACTGATGGTCATGGTGAACACCGGACCCGGAGCGACTGCTCCCGAGAATCCGACCAGAAAGGCCATGCCGAATATGGCCAGAAGCTTAATCACCGGATGCAGACTCCGCCGGCGGCCCCTGCCTGGGTGCAGCGGCCGCCATGAGAGAGGCCAGACCACGCGTCTCCTCTATGCTTTCGAGGATCAGACGGAAAATCATTGTCAGCGGAACAGACAACAGCATGCCGACCGGCCCCAGAACCCAGCCCCAAAACACCAGCGAGATGACGAGAATCATCGGCGAGAGTCCCATTCGTCTGCCCATCAGGCGGGGCTCCCAGATATTGCCGATCAGGGTGTTGATGATCAGATAGCCGATGGCCACGAGCAGGCTCATGCCCGGGCCGAACTGGATCAGCGCCAGCGCGATGGCGGGCACAGCCGCTATAATGGAACCCACGTTCGGCACATAATTCAGAATAAAGGCCAGGACACCCAGCAAAACGGCATAGTCAATCTTGAAGACCGCCAGCATCAGCGTAACAAGCCCGCCCGTGATCAGGCTGACTAAGGTTTTGATGCTCATATACTGGCGGAAGGTGTTTACCGCCATGCGCAGGCGCTCCCGATGTTCCGGGGTCATGGCGGAAATCGACTGAATCTTGGCCGGCAGCATGGCCGCTTCCAGCATCATGAAAATGACAATCAGCAGCACGAGAAAAGCCTGGCTGAGAAGCGTACTGACGGCCTGAAGCGTGTTCCCGACAAAGGTCAGGGCTGTTTTCGTATTCATTACGCGGGCGACCGCATCGTCAGGAATTTCATAGCCCTTTGCCCGCAGCCATTCAACGCTTCCGGCCAGCTGGGCCTGCAGGCTCTGCTGATATCTTGGAAGATTGCTTGAGAAATCCTGAACCGACTTGCCCAGCACCACAACTGCGACAACGGTCAGGACAATCATGGCCGTAATGAGCAGGAGAAGAGCGAGCCATGAGGGAATTCTTCGGCGCTGCATGCCGAAATAGAGAGGGGTGATCACTACGCTGATGAAAACCGCCAGCAGCAGCACCACGATTATCGAGGAGGCCGCGCGCATGCCCGCTACAATAACCACAAACGCCGCCGCATTGACCAGCAGCGCCATCAGTTTGGTCCGGTTTGTTCCACTCATGCGGACCATCCTCGCAGAGAGAGACGGGGAAATCAAGCCAAGGCGGCGTCAATCCCAATTCCGAAAAGAATATTCTGTCAGGCCGAGCTTGTTAATCCGGCCGATCCATATATATTAGCGCCACTATGAAAGCTCCAAAACAGAAAGCCGCCGGATGGCTGACATATATACCGGAACTCGAAGTGGTGGACTGCACCGTACGCGACGGGGGTCTGATCAACGCACACCACTTTGGTGATGATTTCGTGCGCGCGGTCTATCACACCTGCATTGATGCCGGGCTGGACTACATGGAATTCGGATACAAAGCCTCCAAGAAGATATTCAGCAAGGCGGAGTACGGCGCATGGAAGTTCTGCGATGAAGAAGACATCCGTCGGATCACCGACACACGTGACCGGGGCACCCTCAAATTCTGCGCCATGGCAGATGCGGAGCGCACGGACTACCATACGGACATCCTCCCGAAGAAGGACAGTGTGCTCGACTGCATCCGGGTGGCCACTTATGTGCACCAGCTGCCCACCGCGCTGGACATGGTCAAGGATGCCCATGACAAGGGCTATATGACATCTTTGAACCTGATGGCGGTCTCGGCAGCCCTGGAGCTCGAGGTGGACAACGCGCTCGAAGTGATGGCTGCCAGCGAAGTGGACGTTCTTTACATCGTGGACAGCTACGGAGCCTTCTATACCGAGCAGATTGAGGCTCTGATGGAGAAGTTCAAGAAAGTCTGCAAAGGCACCTCCAAGCGCATCGGAATCCATACCCACAACAACCAGCAGATGGCCTACTCCAACACAATCACCGCCATCATCAACGGAGCGACCATGCTGGACGCCACACTGTGCGGACTGGGACGCGGAGCCGGCAACTGTCCGATGGAACTGCTGCTGGGTTTCCTGAAGAATCCGAAATTTGACCTGCGCCCCATCCTGCAGGCATCGCAGGAAGTGCTGCTGCCCATGCGCAAGACCATGGACTGGGGCTACAGCATCCCCTACGCAATCACCGGACAGCTCAACGAGCACCCGCGCGATGCCATTAAAATGCGCGAAGGACCTGAACCGGACAACTATGTCAGATTCTTCGACGAAATGAATGAATAAGCTCCGCAGTCACGGAACCGGCCGTTATTTTACGGACCCGCCTTTTCGCCAGCGAATGCCCATGAGCGCTTTACGGGGCATCACCATGACCGCGTCGTCATAACGGAAGGCATCGGCGGGCACGACAGGAAAATCCGGACCGCCAACAGTCAGCCGCCATGTGTTGTCCCGGGTGCAAAACCAGACGGCATAGGGCGCGCGCTGATTCAAACGGTCGTACTTCCAGAGCTGATCTGATTCCACCGGATTTGCGCCGCCCGTAAAGCCGCCCGCCAGCAGGCCCGTCCTGTCAAGACGGGGGCGGCCCGGACAGCGGAATCCGCCCAGCGTTCTTTTCCCGTAGGACAGAATCTGCTCCACAGGAGCGGCCGGCACTTTCAGGATCACCGGCACAGCGACAGGCTCGCATCCCGGAGGAAGTTCTACTTCGACAGCGGAGACCTCCGCGGGAATTTCAGTCTCATCGGCGGGGTTTTCACCCGACATCCAGCGCACCGCTCCCGCCTGATCTTCCGCAAGGAGAAGAGCAATTTCAGCGCCCGAACCCGGCTGCATGATCCGCATGAGTGTTCCGGTCGGCATGCGGTCGCCGAAAACAGCGCGCACAGAATTGATTTCCGGATCACCCCACAGGCCAATCCAGTTTCGTCCCGGATGCAGATTCACAACCCCAAAGGCGTATGTGCTCTCCCCGCCCGGACGGACCCGGTAGAAGCGCAGCATATCGGTTCCCGCCATGGCTGCCGCCGCGCCTTCATCACATCCGGTTGTTCCGACAGGCTTCCACTGATCTTCCCGGATGTCTTCAATCGAAAGGGCATCGGCAAACTGAACGATTTGTCCACGGTTCAACTGGAAGCACACCCGCCCCTGATCCCCGATCTCTGCGGCGCGGACGAACGGCGTTGCAACCGCAAGACCAAGGATCATTCTGCCGATTTTCAACATGGCGTGATCTCCAGTTATTTCAGCTGCAGAATGCGATCCACAGCACCAAGAAGCACATCCATCTGCGCGCGAGTGCCCATGGAAATGCGCAGGCATCGCCCGGTGCGCGGACCCGGGAAATAGCGCACCAGAATGTTCCGCTCGCGCAGTTTCTCAAACAAAACCGCGGCTTCAATGCCTGAAGGTTCCACCCACAGGAAATTGGCTTGCGACGGGAAGACCCGGAAAGAGCGCTTCTCCAGTTCAGCAGCTGTATGCCTGCGGATGTTTTTTATGTTCTCACAATTTGACCGCATGTAGTCCATATCTGCAAAAGCGGCGCAACCCAGGGTCTGAGCAATCCGATCCACGTTGTAGGAGTCTTTGAGCTTAGACATCGCCCCGACGAGCTCCGGAGCCCCGACGGCATAGCCCAGACGGAGCCCCGCAAGGGAAAACGACTTGGAAAAAGTCCGAAGGACTATGACATTCTCCAGTTCCAGCGCAAGACTCATGCAGTTGGCTTCGGCAAAATCCGCGTAAGCCTCGTCGATCACCACCACTCCCGGGAAACGTTCGCAGAAATGGCGGACCTGTTCCATCGGATACATAATGCCGGTGGGCGCATTGGGATTCGCAAGGAAGAACAGCGAGGCATCCACCTCATCCGGCATGGCCCATTCAAAATCGGAACCCAGCGGAACGGCGATGGCGCGCAGGCCGTGCATTTCTGCCAGGACGGGATAAAGTGAATAGGAGGGTTCAAAAAATCCGATTTTGCCCCTTCCCTCGACGAAAGCCCGCACACACAGCGCAAGCAGCTCGTCCGATCCGTTTCCCGCCAGCACCCGGCAGGTTTCGCATCCGTGATATGCCGCAATCATTCCGCGCAGCTTTGTGGCCAGCGGGTCCGGATACAGACCGAGATTTGTAAAATCAAAATCCTCAAGCGCCCGGCCCACGGCCGGCGAAGGGGCATACGGATTCTCATTGGTATTCAGCTTGATGATGAGCGGATCCGAGGGCTGCTCGCCGGGCGTGTAACCCTTCATACGATTAACATTCTTGCGAACATACTTGTTCATGATGCTGCCCCTGCACTTGGTTCACGATTCAAAACGGATGCGGGCGGAACGGGCATGCGCTTCAAGCCCCTCTACGCGCCCGAAAGCCTCGATCACGGGCAGGAGTTCAATCAAATCCGCCCGGGTAAGAGACATCACACTCATGCGACGCTGAAAATCATCCACCGTCAGACCCGAAAAAAAGGCTGCCGTTCCGCCGGTTGGCAGCACATGGCTTGGTCCGATCGCAAAGTCGCCCGCGCTTTCCGGAGTCCACGGACCGGCAAAAACAGCGCCGGCGGCGCGCACCTTCTGTATCCAGCGCCGCGGCTCCTGCACCAGAAGTTCAAAATGCTCCGGCGCAAACCGGTTGCATACTTCCATCCCCGCATCCAGATTGTCCGTAACAACAATCAGCATGCCGTGCTGCAGCACCTTGCGGACAAAATCCCGGCGCGGCAGGGTTTCACTCTGCACAAGAAGTTCGCGAGCCACACCGTCAGCCAAACGCTCTGAAGGCGTTACCAGCAGAACCTTTTCAGCGCCGCTCCCGTGTTCAGCCTGCGAAAGCAGGTCGGCGGCCACAAACGAGGGACTGATGGAATCATCGGCCAGCACGGCGATTTCACTGGGGCCGGCGACCATGTCCAGTGAAACCTCGCCATAAACCTGCCGCTTGGCGGCGGTTACGTACGGCCCTCCCGGACCGACGATCTTCTGCACCTTACGGACTGTGGAGGTCCCATAGGCCATGGCGCCGATGGCCTGAATGCCTCCGATGCGGTAAATTTCTGTTGCCCCGGCAAAATCAATGGCATAGAGCAGCGCCGGATTGATGGTCCCGTCCCGGCCCGCAGGTGTGCAGGCCACAACCTCCGGGACCCCTGCCGCGCGGGCCAGCACGATGGTCATCATGGCCGTGGAAGCCAGCGGAGCAGCTCCTCCGGGAATATAGACGCCCACTCTGTCGAGCGGGACAAAACGCTCGCCAATCATGCCGCCCTTGGGGCTGGTGATGCTCCAGTCCTTGCGAATGCCGGCCTCCGCGAATCGACTGATGCGCCTGCGCGCTTCTCGGGCCGCACGCTTGAAATCGTCGTCCACGGCTGCGCGCGCCCCTTCTCGCTCTTCCGGAGTGACACAGAGAGCTCCGGCCGACAGCTTTACCCCATCGTGCTTTTCAATAAATTCCAGCACGGCCTCGTCGCCGCGGCTGCGGATGGCGGCCAGCATCCTGGCGGCCGCTTTCTCGGCGGCCGGATCAAAGGCCGGGCGCTGAAGGAACTCCTCCACCTCTGCCGGCTGCGAAGTCACGGTCCAGCGGACCGATTTGATATCCAGTTTTGCGTTCTTAACCATCGAAAAATCTCTCTCCCGGAAGCTGGCGCCACCTAGTGTGTGCGCACGGCCTCATTCAGGCTGTCACACCTCGGACAGCGCAGCAGCGGCATTTTCCTCGAATCCACATAGACATGTCCACATGCAGCGCACCGGTAGATGCGCTCATTGGCATATCGAACATGCGGTTCGTACCGGCGAATAAAGTAGAACAAGCCGATCAGCGAAACAACCAGTAAATTCAAAGCCAGGGGCACATAGAAGATTACCGGCCAGCTGACCTGAATCATGGCCGCACCCCCGGAGACGGCGGCACGCTCCGCACAGTCACACAGCCCCGGCGCACTTTATCGGAAGGAACGGTTCTCCACTTCCGCGCCGCCTGCACCAGCAGGTTGCGGTTTCCGCGAAGCTGCGATTCGTTCATCAGAAACACGTGCGAGACTGTACCGTCGGGTTGTACTTCGATTTCCAGCTGCGCCTGCCAGCCCGCTTCCCCTGAGGACAGCGCAGCGGGGAGCGATATGTCCATGAAATCCTCTTCTGACAGCCCTTCAAGGAAGCGGACATCAAACACGGATCCAGACGGCGCTTGCGGCAAAGACCGGTAGGGAGAAGGCTGTGAGGCAAAAAACGCGCGCACCTGCGCGGACAAACCGCCGGCCTCGGGGATCCGGGCTGTTTCCGGCGCAGAATAGGCCAGAAACTCGCTTTCTGTTTCAAGCGGTTCCAGGCGCGGCCGAAGATCATTCGGGCGCGTCTCCAGAAAAGCGCTGAAACCCAGAGATGAGGGAAACGAAAACAGCCGGGGGGACCAGAGGCCCGGTGACACAAAGCCGGACCCGCCTTCATCCAGCATCGGATAATAGAGAAGCCGGGCGGAAGGAGAAACCGCGGCGTACGCCAGGGGAGCCGCCGGACGAAAGAGGACCGCAAACAATCCAACCCACAGGCATGAGCCTGCAGCCGCAATGGCCCGAATGCGCCGGTCTGCGGCGCAACGTTCCGCGGACATTTTCATCGCGGCACACCTCCCTTCACGCCCGGCTCGCGAGCGGCCAAAACGACCTCGCGGATACCTGCGTCAGACGCCATGTTATAGATTTGAACCAGCATGTGATGGGACACAAAACCGTCTGCCTGGATAATCAGACTTTCGTCATCGGCCGCATTCCGGAATCTGGCGGGCAGTTCCTGCAGTGAAACGCGGTCATCGTTGAAGAATATGACCCCGTCCCGGGTCACGGTGACCAGAAGGCGGCCGAACTGCACCCCGTCGCGGAAAGGAGACGACGGAAGGGTCATCGTAATGCCGGGCTGAAGCACAAACGGGGCGTGTGCCATGTAGAAAACGAAAAGGATCAAAACCAGGTCCAGCAGCGGAATGAGTCCCGGCGGACCGCGCCGTATCCGGTTCCTTGCCGCATACAGGCGGTGAAGCTTGGAAAGCCTGAGATATACACCGCTCCGCATCACCGCGGCCCTGCGCCTTTCTTGCTCAAATAGGCGATGATTTCGACAGAAGCCCTCTCCATGTCGAGCAGAATGGATTCCACCCGGCTGACCAGCAGGTTGTAGGCGGCATGGGCCGGGATGGCGAGCGTCAATCCCGCTGCCGTGGAAATGAGGGCCTGCCAGAGTCCGCCCGCAAGATCGCCGGGCTGCACAAGGGGAGCCTTCTGCTGTATAACCAGCAGATTCTGCATCAGGCCCAGCACCGTCCCCAGCAAACCCAGCAGCGGCGCAAGCTGTGCCACGGTGGCCAGCGTGCTGATATTCCGTTCCAGCCGGGGAATCTCCAGCAGTCCGGCCTCCTGCACCGCCTTTTCCATCTCAGGCACGGCTGCATCATGATTGAGGATGGCGGCCCGCACGACATCCGCAACCGGGCCCGGAGTATCCTCGCAGATGCTGACAGCCTCCACGATGTTGCCGCGGTTCAGGATGTTGTAGATGCCTTTCAGAAAATCGTCCGACTTGATCTGGGCGCGATGCAAATGAAAGAGGCGCTCCACAAAGACCGTGGCGGCGAGAACGCCGGCCGCGAGAATCACCCAGACCATCGGTCCGCCTGCATTGATCATTTCCTGCATGTGCTGTTTCTCCTTCAATCCGTTCCGGGCGTCACCCATCGTTCTGTGCGCAGCTTGCGGATGCGCATGCGCGCCTCCTCCGCCGCCGGCACCTGTTCCTCGATTATGCGTTCATAAATACGGAGGGCTTCCGACCACTGCTGCTCCTGCTCCCGAATGGCCGCCGCACCGAACGCTGCGCGTGTAAACCAGGCCTCGCTTCCCACGGCGCGGTTTTTCTGGGCCACATAGCGATAGATCACATTCAGGTATCGCTCCAGCGCTCCCGCAGCATCCCCGGTCTTGTCCAAACAACGGCCAAGCTTATATTCGGCCTGAAGGCTGATTTCAACCGGGACATCGGCTCGGCCCGTCAGGGCGGCATAGGATTTGATCGCTTCCGCATAACGCGCGGGATCGCCTGCGCCCAGAGTGAACTGGCAGTCGCCGATCCTTCCCCGGGCCAGCGCCGCGGTGTATGAGCCCTGCGCCTTGAGAATAACTTCTTCATAAGCCAGGATCGCGGCTGCGAACTGCCCGAGTTCGCTGAGCGCGTCGCCCTGCGCAAAACGGGCCTGCACCAGACGAGGGCTCTCCGGATAATTTTGAACCAGTTTGCTGAAATGCTCGATGGCCCGCAGATATTCACGCTGCAGCACTGCAGACTGACCGGCCCAGAAAATCGCGTCGTCTGCCAGTTCGGATGAAGGATAGCGAAGCGCCACTCCGGTAAATCCGGCTTCGGCTTTCTGATGGAACCCGTTGTTGAACTGATATTCGGCCAGCCAGAAAAGCACGTCCGGCGCCCATGCGGAATCGGGGAATTTCTGCACAAACTCACGACAGATATCCTGGGCCTTGTCGGACTGGCCCATCAGATAATGTGTCCATCCGCGCATATAAAACGCCTGCTCGGAGAAATCGTGGCCGGGAAACTCCTGCACCACTTTTTCGAAATCCGCAAGGGCGCCCGGGAAACTCCCAAGGCGATAGCGCACCATGCCCCGGCGATGTCTGGCCCGTCCCGCGTGCAGGCTTCCCGGGAACTCGCGGAGAATCCGGTTGTACTGCGATACCGCCTGCTCCCATTCCCCGATCAGTTCCTTCATCGCCGCAATTCGCAGCGATGCCTGACGCGCAAAGCCGCTTTCCGGATAAGCATCCTCAATGGCGTGAAACTCCTTTTCGGCCGCGTCATACTGACCCGCTTCGGCATAACACTCCGCCGCCTGATAAAGGGCCTGCGGAGCCTCCTGCGCGGCAGGAAAAAGCTTCGTTACTTCAAGATATTTCGCCCGCGCTGCCGTGTATTCGCCGTCTGCATAAAGAGCATCCGCAATCTTGAAAAGGGCCTGTTTCCGATCCGCATCGCCTTCGGCGAGCGAGAGGGCCCGTTCAAACTCCCTGACGGCCTCGGCATGCCGCTTAAGACCGAAAAGGCACCAGCCCTTGCCCATCTGAGCCCGGAAACGGCCCGGCGTGTCCGAAAAGACCTCCTGATAATACTGATATTCACGGTACGCTTTCTCATACTCTCCGGAGGCAAAAAGCTCGTCCGCCCAAGTCAAGAGGGATTCCGGCGCGTGCGGATTAGCCGTATTGGCGCCAATCCACTCATGAAGCAGAGCTTCGCCCTCGTCCCGCCGGCCCGCGCGGATCAGCAGACGCGCCTTGCGCAAACGACTCTGGTTCAGAACCACGGGATCGGCGGAAAGCTTCACAGCCCGGTCAAGGAACTCCACGGCCCGGGTATAGTTCGTCTGCGCTTCTGCAACTGCAGCCAGTACACGACAGGCCTCTGCACGGCTGTCATCGGCCAGGTTCTCGCGCGCCATCAGATCCAGCAGAAGCTTCTCCGCCTCTGGAAGCCGGCCTTCCTCCAGGTGAATTCTGCTCAACCACAAGCTGCCCGGAACCGCCTGAGGCGAAGCCGGATAGTCGGTCAAAAGCTGGGACAGGATGACCGATGCATCGCCGCGCTGCCCCAGATCAATCAGCACTCCGGACCAGTCCAGCAGATTCAGGGCGGCCTCGATCTCGTTGGTGATCGCGCTTTGCAGCGACCTGAAGGCCTTGACTGCGCGCGGGGTGTCGCCGATTTTGGCGTAGCACCGCGCGCGAAGGCGGCTGGCACGACGGGTGAAATACGGATCGGAAAGCCGGGCGGGCATTTTGTCGAGCAGCGCAAGGGCCGCCGAATAATCATCCTGCCCGGCCACGGCCATGGCCCGCCAGAAAATGAAGCCGGCGCGGATATCTGGCGTCCGGGCCAGTTTTTCACGGCTGTCCAGCAGCTTCAGTGTGCCCTTGAAATCCTTCTGCTCATAAAGCGCTTCAGCCAGTCCCATCACGCCTTCGGCCTTTTCTGCACGGGATTCGGCTTTGTCGATGTACTCGTTGAAATACAGTTCCGCGCGCTCATACAGCCGGTCCACAATCGCGGCGCGTGCGGCCGACAGCAGTTCCTCCGGACGCATGTGCCTGACGGCATCGTCGGCCGGCTGTGCCGAACGCGCCAAAAGCCCCAGAAGCAAAAGCGTCGCCAGCGCGGTTTTTTCAGTCTTCCAAATCATCTTATACTCTGTTCAGCACACTCTTCAGGGACCGCCCGGTGTACGATTCATCGCAGGCCGCCAGAACTTCCGGCGTGCCCTCCGCCACGATCCGTCCGCCGGCATCGCCGCCTTCCGGGCCCAGATCAATAATGTAATCTGCCATTTTAATGACATCGAGATTGTGTTCAATCACAACCAGCGTATTTCCTCCCTCGCGCAGGCGCACCAGCACATCCATCAGCCGGTCCACATCCGCGAAATGGAGACCCGTGGTGGGCTCGTCCAGGATGTACAAAGTCCGGCCGGTCTGCTTGCGGCTGAGTTCGGCCGAAAGCTTCACGCGCTGCGCCTCTCCCCCGGAAAGCGTCGTGGCCGGCTGGCCCAGCTGCAGATAGCCCAGGCCCACCTCGTCCAGAGTCCTGAGCTTGCGTTCAATGGCCGGCAGGTTCTGAAAAAATTCGCGCGCTTCGCTTATGGTCATGTCCAGAACATCTGCAATGCTCTTCCCGTTGTACCGGACCTCCAGGGTTTCCTGATTATAACGGCGCCCCCGGCACTGTTCGCACGTCACATACACATCAGGGAGAAAATGCATCTCGATGCGAATGATACCGTCGCCCTTGCATTTTTCGCATCGGCCGCCCTTGACATTGAAGCTGTAACGTCCCGGCTTGTAACCGCGGACTTTCGACGCAGGGAGCTGTGCAAACAGATCGCGAATCTGGCCAAACGCGCCGGTATAGGTTGCCGGATTGCTCCGGGGGGTGCGGCCAATGGGAGACTGGTCAATCACGATCACCTTGTCCAGGGCCTCCACTCCTTTCAGCCGGTCGTGTGCGCCGGGCCTGTCGCCCGACCCAAAGAAATGACGGAACAGGGCCCGATGAAGGATGTCATCAATCAGCGTGCTCTTCCCGCTCCCGGACACACCGGTGATGCACACCAGCAGTCCGAGGGGAATCTTCACATGGATATTCTTCAGATTGTTCTCCCGCGCGCCGACGATCTCCAGACAGCCCTTGTGCGGCGGAGTGCGCTTCGCGGGTATTTTCGAATCCATCTCGCGCCGAAGGTAGCGCGCGGTAAGAGAACGGGTATCCTTCAGAAGCCTGTTCACAGGGCCGGCGAACACCACCTCTCCGCCATGCCTGCCGGCCTGCGGGCCCAGATCTACCACATAGTCGGCCGAGCGGATCGTCTGCTCGTCGTGCTCGACCACAATGACCGTGTTGCCCACATCACGCAGCTTGATCATCGTCTGGATCAGGCGCTCGTTATCCCGCGCATGCAGTCCGATGCTTGGTTCATCCAGCACATAGAGAACACCCATCAGCCCCGCGCCGATCTGCGTGGCCAGCCGTATGCGCTGGGCCTCGCCGCCGGAAAGCGTTCCGCTCTCGCGGTCAAGCGTAAGATAGTCCAGCCCCACATTCCGCATGAAGCCCAGCCTTTCACGAATCTCCTTGATAAGCTCCGAGGCGATTCTGGCTTCCTGTTCTGTCAGTTCGAGCGTCGTAAACAGCTTGAGCGCATCTTTGACCGACAAACGGCAGACATCGGTGATTGAGCGTCCCGAAATTGTGCAGGCCAGCACCTCAGGACGAAGCCGCGCGCCGTCGCAGGCTGTACAATGACGCTTCCCCATGAACGCTCCCAGATGCTTGCGGATATATTCGCTCTTCGTATCGCGATACCGGCGCTCCAGATTCGGGATCACTCCTTCAAACGCCTTGCGGAAAGTCCGGGTCGCGCCGCGAAACCAGAACTTCATCGTCACTTCCCGCTCTCCGGTCCCATACATGAGGATTTTTCTGAAATCCTTCGGCAGATCTCTGTAGGGCGCATCCATGTCCACACCATGCGCGGCCGCAAGCGCTTTCAGCAGCCGATTATAGTACATCGTCGCGCGGCGGCCGCTTCCCCGCCACGGGCGTATCGCGCCGCTGCCCAGCGACTTGTCCAGATCGGGAACGATTAAATCCTCGTCAAACACCATCATGCTCCCCAGCCCATGGCAGGTCGGACAGGCCCCGTAGGGGCTGTTGAACGAGAACGAGCGCGGGAGCAGCGCCTCAAAACTGATGCCGCAGTCCGCACAGGCATTCTTCTCCGAAAAAACCGTTTCCGAGACTTTCTCATCATCCGGCCTCAGCACAATAACGGTCCCCTCGCCCTCCTTCAGTGCGAGTTCGATCGAATCCGTCAGACGCGATCTGATATCAGTGCCGACGACCAGGCGGTCAACAACCACCTCGATCGTATGGGCCCGGGTTTTCGCAAGCGAAGGCACGTCGTCCAGTTCGTAAACCCGGCCATCCACCCGGGCCCGGACAAAACCCCGGCGGCGGATGCCGGCCAGCACATCCTCGTGCCGGCCCTTGCGGCCGCGCACCAGAGGCGCGGCGACCACAATCCTTGTTCTCTCCGGCCATGCGAGAATCTGGTCAACAATGGACTCTGCGCTCTGCTGCGTGATCGGCTTCCCGCACTGCGGGCAGTGCGGATGGCCGATACTGGCGTACAGCAGGCGCATATAGTCGAATATCTCCGTCGTAGTGGCCACAATGGACCGGGGGTTGGAGCCGGCGGTGCGCTGCTCGATCGAAATTGCGGGGGAGAGACCCTCAATGTAATCCACCTGGGGCTTCTGCAGCTGCTCGAGAAAATGACGGGCATAGGCCGACAGGCTCTCCACATACTTGCGCTGACCCTCCGCATAAATCGTGTCGAACGCAAGAGAGGACTTCCCCGAACCGCTGAGACCGGTGATCACAGTGAGTGCATTGCGCGGTATTTTCACCGTGATGTTCTTCAAATTGTGTTCGCGCGCGCCCGCGACCGTGATCCATTTTGTACTCATAGAAAAACCTGATAACTGTCCGGCAGAAACTAGCATTCCGCCCGGCCAAACGCCAGCCTCTTGAACAAGTTCAAACGGCGGGCTGTATGGGAAGGCATTGGGATGCGGCCGGCTGGAAATGGCAAGAGAAAGAAATGGGGACTGAGGTGTACTATGCCGGCTCTCGTGAAAGTGCCCCATAAGGAAGAACACCTGAAATACGGCGGCAAACCGGAACATTGATGTTCATGTTCGAGGCTCCATCCTGTTTTCGCGCCTTTCGCGCTTTTCGCAGTTCCATTTATTTCTTTGGAGATGTTCGCTGCGGCGAAACCGTTTTTTTGAAAGGTTCGAACAAAGTTGCCCAGGCGGAAAGTATCAGGCTTCAGTCTCGTCGGCCCCATGAGACGACGATGACATTTCAGCCCCGATCTTCATTCTGCCGGCTGATCAAGGATTTGGAAAAAGAACAGGGTCCACATCTTTTCACTGATTACTCCAAATCTGACCCTGACCATCCGCTTATCCAACCCGCCAGAGGCCAGATGAGCCTTGATCTCACGCATCAGTTGGGATCAGCGGCCAGAGGATTTGACCAATCAATTGATCCACTGAACTGCCCGGCCACGGGGGTGGCGGTTCCCCACCAGTTAAACTGGGCAACTGCCGTCCCGGGACCATTGTACCGAAGATCTATGGCATTGCCGTATATGGAATTCATTCCGGCCGAACCAAAGGCTCCACCACCCAGATCAATCTGCGTCAGGCCCCCGGCAGCCGCAACGACCGATACGCCATGATTAAGATTATTCGCACTGATGCTCCCGGAAATAATGGTGGATATATCATTCGCGGCCGTGAGATTCACGCGAATGCCGTGTATGCCGTTGCCGATTGCAGTCGCGTTCATTATGCCGACTTCAGCATCATCTCCGGCAGTGGGATTAATTCTTATGCCGTCAGAACCATTATTGGCGGCCACAACCGAATCCATAAAGGTCGCATAATCACCTCCGATGGCATCTCCTGTCACACGGACTCCATCTGTGCCGTTCCCGCTGGCGGTGATTCCCCCATCGGGGACAAGGGCAAGCAGTGACGGGGGGAAGCCCAGCGTTGCCGCCGAAAAGATTGCGACCATGCCTTCTCCATAGAATCCGTACACATCATCTCCCGCGGTTGCGTTCACCCGCAGACCGTTGTTCAGATTCCCAAGAAGAGACATATCGGTGTACAAGCCATAAACATCATTGTCGGCTTCAAGGTTGAAGTTGGCGCCGTTATTGCCATTGTTGTTGGCCGTGATTCCTGCCGCTATTGCAACGGCATCATCATTCAGGCTGGTCAGGACAACACGTGTTCCGTCATCCCCATTACGGTTTGCCGTTACATCAAAAAGAGCTCCAATGGCAACCGAATCCGCATTCGCACGCAGATCTATTCCATTCTGGGCGTTGCCGCTGGCCGCAACATCCACCAGTCCGCCAAGCGCCATTCCGTTGTTGCTGTCAAGTCTGATGCCAATACCGGGGCCGCCAAGATTGTTGTTTGCAACAACATCCATGAGGCCGGCAATTGCCGCATCCTCGCCATCGACTTGCAGAAGTATGCCACCGGCGCCGTTTCCGCTAGCCACTGTTCCGGATCCCTGCGTATAGTTCGGAAGCCTGATCGGGCCCAGGCCCGCGGCATTCAGGAGCGTCTCGGCCCCGTCCAGCAGGCTGCGCACAGACGACACCAGGCCAACAGCAATCCCATTGTTGCTTTGCCGAAGCATTGCAATACCCGGGCCAGCGTTATGGTTCGCGATGGTGTCGAGGACAACGCCAATGGCCGCATTATCCCCGATAACAACCGACTCTATGCCAACACCGTTGTTATAGCTTGCCTCGAGGCCGCCCTGCAGGGAAATGCCAACGTTATCACCTAAAACGATGGACTCTATGCCGGAGCCGTTGTTCCCGTTTGCCTGAATGTCCCACTGGGCGGACAGAGCAACAGGACCGTCAACAATGGATACAAATCCCGCCCCGCCGTTGCCGTTCACGCGGATCGGTCCCTGATCTGCTGCATTCGGAAGATTCGGCATCGCCGGGCCGCCCAGCAGGGAGGACAGGGCGCCAAGACCAAAGTCCATCACATCCAGCAGATCCGAACTCGGCAGAGCCAGGGAGGCCGCCAGCCCGAAGTCGCTGTTGGCGACCGAGAAAATTCCGTTCTGGGCATTGCCGCTGGCGCGCGCATCGAAGATCCCTGTCAGCGCAACAGAATCCGCATCAGATATGAGCACCATGCCGTCCCCGGCGTTCCCGTTGGCCGTCACGGTTCCGGGTCCGGAAAACGACCTCATCTGGGGCGGGAGGAAACCGCCCAGCAGCATGTTCACCGACTCAAACAGCGCCGCATCCGGGCCCACCAGCCCCACGGAGAGGTAGTCGCTGTTCAGGATCATCTGCATTCCGTTGCCGAGGTTGTTGTTGAAGGAAGAATCCGCCACTACGGCCAGGATAGGCCCTGGGGCATAGACTTCCAGATCCAGGCCTTCGCCCGCGTTGCCCTCCGCCTTCAGCCCGTCAAAATAGCCCTGGAATATGCCGTCCACATCAACGCCGCCCAACTCGAATCCTTCACCGGCGTTGTTGTTTGCCGTCGAATTCCTGATCTGCACCAGCATGTCGAAGTTGTCCTCGCAGCTGTCCATGTCTATGCCGTCGTTCTGGTTGCCGCTGGCGCGGTCACCGGCAAAGCTGAGAAAGACGTTGTCAAAATCCTCCACATCCACATCAATGCCGTCGGACCCGTTCCCGGAATAGCTGTTGCCGCCGGAGAGCAGCGTGAAGCTGCTGCCCGGTCCGCCTACCGCTTCGACCCGGACTCCGTCATCAACCGCTCCGCTGATGCGGTTGCCCTGCAGTCGCGCCACATAGTTGGGGGTGCTGTCGACGCCGAGGAATATGCCGTGCTGGCTCCGGCCAATCTGGTTCTGGCGGATCAGGATGTTGTTCGCATCATGCCCGAACACGGCCACGCGGCTGATGTCATAGGGATTGCCGTCTACAAAATCAAGAATGGGCGGGGCGCCCGGGACATCCGTGTTGAGAATGCGCATGCCGGTGATGGAGGAATTGCTCACCATGGTGAACGTCGGGCCGCGCGAGCGGCCGTTGGCCACGGGATAAACCTGGCCGCCGAACACACGCCCTCCCATGCCCGGGATGCCGTACCCCTCGCCGTACAGATCCACATTCGCCCGCATGACGACATTCTCGTTGTACATTCCGCTGAAGACATAAACCGGGCTGTTGGCGGCATTCACGCCTTCCTGAATGGTGTTGAAGGGGTACTCAGCGGTTCCGTTTTCAATCCCGGTCATATTGCTGTCATCCACAAAGGTGAGGTTGTCCATCAGCACCACCGTGCTGCGCGAGGACGACCGCTTGACATCCACGGCCCGGGCCTTCTCGTTTTCCACATACCCCGAATCCTCGGTCTGTATCTTCAGGTCGCGAATAACCATCTCAAAAAGCCGCGCGGCAAACGGGGCCGGTTTCGGGCGGGAGAAGGCGCCCGCAAACGGGTTTTTCCCCTCCGCCAGAAGCCCCAGATCAAACGGGAGACTCAGGCGGGCTCCAATAAACCAGTCCGATCCATTGAGTTCCTTGTCCTCATACCACGATGCATCAAGAAACAGTGCCGGAAGAATTCGTGCTTCCGCGCGCGCCTTGAAGCCGCTGATCTCATCCTCACGGGTGTACTGGGCATCCCAGTTGTAGTAGCCGGCAAACAGGCGGTACTCGCCCAGACTGTCGGGAACAGGAAGCTTCACGCCCACTTCCGCATCCCACCCCTCGCGCGCCTGCTCGAACCGCTCAAAAAGATAGGTCGTGGTGATGGTTTCCGTCCGCCGGACATAGTCCTGCGCTATGTGATAAGACTCCGCATAGGGATCGCGCCACCCCCCCGAGGTCCGCTGTTCCACGGTCTGGTCCGTGAAAGAGTCCACCAGCACCTCCTTGTTCTCCGGCAGATAAAGGTTCGCCCGCGCATCAATCCAGCGGCTGAGCAGTTCCAGCCCAACCCCCATCTGGTCGAACCGGTTGTCATGCGCCGTCCAGCGCGAGTCATAAAAGATGTTGCCGCCGACAATCAGGTCTTTCTCTGGAAAAAGGTGGCGATACACCAGTCCGGCATTCGCCTCCTCCTCCTCGTTGTCGCTTCCCGAACCGCGCACGTTCACAAGGAATGCGCCGGATTTCGTGAAGTAGACGGGGACAATCGCATCGCCAAATATCTCGGCCGATCCCTCGCCTGCCTGCATGCCCATGGTCCAGGACATATCCGGCGCTTCGGGGCGGGTCTCGGTTTTCGGTTTCTGCGCATAAACCTGCGTGCAGGTCAGAACAACCATCGTGGACAACAGAGCGGCAAAACAAGGTTTCCTCATAACCATACCTCCTCTTTTGCCCGGCATTCTATTTGCTGCACGTATAAATTGTCGATAAAAAAATGCAGAATCGGGAAATGAATGGCAAACCCATTTGACAAGGTCGCTGACCTGAAAACCCGGACAGGCCGTCCGTATAAAAACGCGCGATGCCTGCGTCAGAATTTCAGATTCGCTGATTGCAGGCGTTTTTTCAGTTCGGCAATCACGCGATCGTCGTCGTCATCGCCGGCGGATTCAAAGGTCGCGGAGAAGCGCAGGAACGGACCGACATTGTCCCACGGGACTGTCGAAATGGAATGCTCGCGGATCAGGTACTGGCTGGCGTCCTCGGCATTTTTGAACACCAGGTCGCCTGCCCCCTTCGGCGCGCTCAAGTACAAGTAGAACGTTCCGCCAGGCATTTTGGCGTCGAAACCGATTTCGCGCAGAACTTTCACCATTTTCTCAAGCCGCAGGCGGTAGTGCTCGCGGATTTCCTCCGAAAGCTGCTTGTTGGCGATTCCGGCGCAGGCCGCCTTCTGGATCGCGATGAACTGGCCGGAGTCAATGTTGTCCTTCACTTCGGCGAAGGCCTGCACGGCACGGGCGGAGCCCGCCACGAAACCGAGACGCCAGCCGGTCATGTTGTAACTCTTGCTCATCGAATGCAGTTCCAGCGCCACTTCCTTCCCGCCGGGGCGGTTGAAGATGGACAGCCGCTGGCCGTAGATCAGCGTCGCGTAGGCCGCATCCTGAATGACAAGTATGTTGTGCTTCTGCGCGAAGGCGATCAGCTTGTCGAAGAACTCCGGCGTCGGCGCGGCGCCGGTCGGATTGTTGGGATAGTTCACATAGATCAGCTTGGCCTTGTCCGCGACAGCCGGATCAATGGCGTCCAGATCGGGATAGAATCCGTTTTCCTTGCGGAGCGGGAGATCCACAACTTTACCGCCCAGATATTTCACGTGCGTGGCCATCACCGGATAGCCGGGCACAGTCTGGAAGGCGATGTCGCCGGGATTGATGAACGCCAGCGGAAGCATGGCCAGCGCAGGCTTGGAACCGATGCTGTGATTGATTTCGGTGACGGGATCAAGATCGGTGACGCCAAAGAATTCCTTCATGTACTGCGCGGCGGCCTGCTTGAAGACCAGCACGCCGTTGTCGGCATAGCCGCGGTTGGCGGGGACATCCGCTTCGCGCTTGAGGGCATCGCGAATGGCCTGCGGAGCCATGCGGTCAGGCTCGCCGACGCCGAAGTCCAGCATTTCGACATCCGGGCGCGCGGCGCGGGCCGCGGCCTTGGCGCGCTTGATCTTTTCAAACTTGTAAATCTCGTTGGACTGGCCGAATTTCTCCCCGCCGATCCGTTCCGCAAAAAGTTTCTGCAAGTTCATTTCAACTCCTGAATGTTAGCCGCAAAGAGGCACAAAATGCACAAGACGCGGAAGATATTCAATCCCTTTTCGACTTCATTGCCGCCCAATAGGGCCGGCAAGGCTGAAGCCGTTTAGGCTGAAGGCTGTAGGGAAAGATCAATTCTATTTAGATGCGGAAAATCGAAAACACAGGGGGTTTGGATTTCCCGGCAGCATGTGTCCGTTTCATGGCCTTTCCTTCAGTCTACAGCCTAAATTCCTTCAGCCCGAGCATCCTGCGGGAGGCTCTTATTTCCCCACAGCCATCAGCAGGAAGACCATGACGAAGAGGGCGACGGTTTCGATGACACCGAGGACCATCAGGTAGTTGCCGAAGCCCTGGCCGGTTTCGCCCAGCGCATCGGATCCGGCCGCGCCGGCCTTGCCCTGATACCAGGCCGAGGCGCCCATCGCCAGCCCGCCGAACACGCCGGCGGACACCAGCAGCGGCCAGCTCTGCGGCGCTGAGGCGGCGATCTGCATGATCTTGTTCATCAGAATCATGCCGTAAATCGTCTGCGAGAGCGGCGCGCCAACAAAGGTCACCAGCGTAAACGGAGCGGCCTTGCCCTGCGCGTAGCATTTTTTCCACGCGCCGATCGCCGCCGGCCCGGCGGCTCCCGCGCCCAGTGCAGATCCCACTGCGGCGAGACACAATGCCGCGGCGCCGCCAAATTTTCCCCAGGCTGTCATCAATAGTTCGTCCATGATACTTCCCTTTCTCCCGTTGCTGCGCGGGATTAACCCGCTGATTTCATTTATTCAAATCCTTTTCACACTGTTTGCAGAACGGACGGTACGGCCGGCCCGACCACTGCACCCCCATATGCGATGAAAATTCAAGCGTGTTCAGGCGCACGCCATGCACCAGAATGCCGAGCCCGCACAGCGCAATGTTGAGCGCATGACCGAGGAACAGCAGAACAGCCGCCACCAGACCGCTCAGGAGTCCGCCGAACATCGGCGTCAGCATCTGGTTGAAGGCGTTGGCCACCGCAAAGGAGGCGGTTCCGACAGCGAACAGGCGCAGGTAGGACACCACATCGGTGAAGTTGGCAATGATGTCCAGCGGAAGCATCGCATGACCGAACCATTCGCTTTTCAGCTGCTTCACGGGGGTCTTGAACAATACGATCAGGAGGACGCCCGCGATCATGAGAGGCGCAGCCCACGACGGGAAAGTTTTACCAAGAACGAACATGCCGGCCGTGAAGAACATTCCCCAGGTCGTGCAGGTCCAGCCGATGTGGGCCAGCGCCTGCGGCGTCCTGCGCAGCAGCCACGCATTCCACAGATGGGCCAGGGAGAGATGAACCGCTCCAATGATAAAGCAAAGCTGCATCACATTCGTGTCGTCCTCAAGCCACGGGATTCTTGCCTCCCACAGCATGTGCTTCGGCATCCCGAACACCGTCCGGGTCAGCAGCCCCCAGACAATGGTTGCCGCGCTCATGATATAGAGCAGTGTAAACGGATAGGCCGGGGCCTTCGGCATTTTTTTCCGCGCGAAACGCGTCAGCCAGACAAACAGCAGTCCGTAACCGGCATCACCGACAAGCATCGCGAAGAAAATGCTGAGGAAAATCAGAAACGGCACGCTGATATCCACCTCGTGATAGCCGGGCAGGATGCCCGTCATGTCAAAGATGGCCTTGATGGGTTTTATCCATCCGGGGTTCTCAATCTTGGTGGGCACCGGATCATCTGCGGAAGGCTCCGAAATCACCAGGCCCCAGCCCTTTTCCGCGGACGCCGCTTCAATCATGGACACGGATGAGGCCGGACAGTAACCCTGCAGATAGGCGATTGCCTTTTCAGCGCCCATGCCGGCGCGGGCTTCGGCATAGCGCACATGATCCCGCGCGTCCTGCACCATCCGGGCCACTGCGGGATGGTCACCGCCAAAGGCCGAAATTTCTTCATCTATGCCGGCCAGACGTTTTTCCGCGACGGCGGTTTCCGCCTCAATTTCGCTGAGCGACCGGGACGACGGGACAAACTCCACCGCGTTCAAGCTGAAATCGCCGCGGCCGATAACAGCAAAATGAACACCCTCTTTCGTGGAGGACAGCACCTGCAAGGCGCAGTCCGGAGGCGCCTGCATGTCTGCTCCCGGGGGCGCCTGGTACAGCTTCACATGAATTCCTTTGCCGGCCAGTTTCCGGATGGATTCAGGATCGAATGAACCATACGGCTCCACCCGAATCCTCTCGTGCTTCAAATGAGCCAGATTCTCCCGGATATCCTTCTGCTCGTGTATCAGCGCCCACAAAGCGGTCACAACCTGTTCGGCTGTTTTACCGGACAGAGCCTGCTGAGGATGCGGCGGCAGGATTTCGAGGGCGCGCTCGACATACGCCAGCCGGGCGCGCGCCTTCTCGACCTCTTCGCCCTCCGGAAGCTGAAGATGGCTCAAATGCACTGTGCCGAGGGCGCGCAGGGCCTCCAGTGTTTCGTCCCGGGCATGGTCAAGGCAGAGCACCGTGACTTTTTTCATGGGGACGATCATGCCGCCACCTCCTTCGGCGCCTTGCCCTTGGCGATCTTGGCGCGGGCCACGGCGGCGGTCTGCTGATCGCCGAGGAAAATGCGGATCACGCGGATATGCTCGCGGCATTCCGGTATCTTGACCTTTTCGAAAAGATTCACGCGCTGGGTGGTCGTGCGCAGTTCCTCCTTCAGGAGCTGGTACTGCCGTTCCATAACCGCCTGCTCGACGCTGAGGCGGGTCAGTTGCTCCACCGCCGCGAGGGCATCGTCCACCCACAGCGGCGATTCAAAGAGATCCGGCACCTGACGGCTGAAATCCACGCCCTCCAGCACCGGGATGTTGACGCCGGCGATGTTTCCTTCGCTGATCCTGATATCTGTCACGGTCAGGCAGGACTGGAAATCGAATGGCTCACTGAAAAGCCGGACCCATGAGGCCATATCACTGCGCAGAGCTTCGACTTCCCCTGTTTTCGCCGAAAGCTTCTGGTCCAGTGTGCGCATTTCGGTCTGCAGCTGCTGTTTCTTGAGCAGCAGGGTGGGAAGATACCGTTCGAACCTCCGCAGCGCGTCGCGCTGCGCCTTCAGTTCGTTTTTGGTATGTTTAATCTTCGCCATTCGCGCTTATTCCTTCGCCGACGCCTTCTTGTCCTTCGGCCAGAACTGCTCGGTCAGCGCCGACGGAATTCCTGTTTCGGCCGGCTCAAAGCAGTCGGCCAGAATCTGCCAGCCGAGGTCCAGCGCCGCCTCCAGCGGGATATTGACCGACAGGGACATCAGTTCATTCTCAAAACGCTCACCGTACTTGAGAAGCTTTTCGTCCCATGCGCTCATGCGAAAGCCCATGGCCTGCTTTTCGAGGGTCTCCTTGAAACCGGCATAAAGCTGGATCATCGTGTTCATGATCGTGCGGTGATCCTTGCGCGTCTTGCTGTTGACCAGCTGTTTCAGGCGGCTCAGCGACCCGAAGGGCTCAATGCGGTTGTTGCGCAGGTAGAACTGGCCTTCCGTGATGTATCCGGTGTTGTCCGGAACCGGATGCGTGACGTCGTCGCCCGGCATGGTGGTCGCGGCCAGAATCGTGATGGAGCCGGCGGAATCAAAGTCCACCGCCTTTTCATAACGGGCCGCGAGCTGGCTGTAGAGGTCGCCCGGATAGCCCCGGTTGGAGGGAATCTGCTCCATTGTGATGGCAATTTCCTTCATCGAGTCGGCAAAGTTCGTCATGTCGGTCAGCAGCACCAGCACGCGCTTGTTCTGCAGCGCGTACTGCTCGGCCACCGCCAGACAGATGTCCGGCACCATCAGGCATTCCACCGTCGGATCGGCCGCGGTATGAATAAACAGGACCGAGCGTGAAAGCGCCCCATGCTCCTCCAGCGTGTCGCGGAAGAAAAGATATTCGTCGTGCTTGAGGCCCATGCCGCCCAGAATAATCACATCCACCTCAGCCTGCAGGGCGATGCGCGCCAGCAGCGGGTTGTAGGGCTCGCCCGCAACTGAAAATATCGGGAGTTTCTGCGACTCAACGAGCGTGTTGAACACGTCAATCATGGGGATCCCCGTGCGAACCATATTGCGGGGAATAATGCGCTTGGCCGGATTCACGGACGGACCGCCGATCGGGATCATGTTCTCGGAGATGGAGGGGCCGCGGTCGCGGGGTTCGCCGCTGCCGGTGAAAACACGGCCCAGCAGCGCCTCGGAAAAGGCGGTCTGCATGCTGTGGCCGAGGAAGCGCACGCGCGCGTCGGTCGGGATGCCCCGGCCGCCGGCAAACACCTGCAGCGAAACCCGCTCCCCGTTCATGCGGATGACCTGAGCAAGAGAGTCCCCGTTCTTCCAGGTCACGCGGGCCAGTTCGCGGTAGGTCACCCCGGCAGCCTTCACCATGATGACGTTGCCGGCAATCTCTTCAATTCGGTGGTAGACTTTATGCATATTCCTTCACCTCTGCGATCATCTTCTCGATGCGCTCTTCCAATGCCCTGAACTCTTCTGATTCCATGTCCTGCCTGTTCCAGTCCTTGGTCACCTGCGTCAGGTTCTGGAAAAACCTGCGCGCGGCTTCCTTGTCCGCGAAGGACATCTTCGTCCGCATGATCTTAGCGATGACGCCAAAGACATACTTCTGCCGTTCGGCTGAAGTTGCGCCGTCAATCTCATGATAGGCGTCCTGCTGAAGATAAACGGCGTCAAGATATTCGCTTTTCAGATAAAGCTGGAAGTCGTCGATGGAGGTGCCCTCCTCGCCGACCACCTTCATCATCTGGTTGACCTCGCTTCCCTCGCGAAGCACGCGCCGGGCGAACTCGAGATCCTTTTCATCCACCACGCTGAAATATTTGCTCCAGCTGTCAAGCGGGTCAATGGCGGGATAGCGGCGGGCATCCGAACGTTCGCGGGAGAGTCCGTGAAACGCGCCAACCACCTTGAGCGTGCTCTGCGTGACGGGCTCCTCGAAATTCCCTCCGGCGGGACTGACGGTTCCTCCAATGGTCACGGACCCGTTTTTCCCGCTGTTCAGCCGGACAATGCCGCCGCGCTCGTAAAACGAGGCAATCACGGATTCCAGATACGCCGGGAAGGCTTCCTCGCCCGGTATTTCCTCCAGGCGGCCGGACACTTCGCGGAGGGCCTGCGCCCAGCGCGACGTGGAGTCGGCCAGCAGCAGCACATGCAGCCCCATCTGGCGGTAATATTCAGCAATGGTCACGGCCGTATACACCGAAGCCTCGCGCGCGGCCACCGGCATGGAACTGGTGTTGCAGATGATGAGCGTGCGCTCCATGAGGCTCTTGCCCGTCCGGGGGTCGGTCAGCTCAGGGAACTCGCGCAGGGTTTCCACCACCTCGCCGGCGCGCTCGCCGCAGGCCGCTATGATCACCACATCCACATCGGCATAGCGGCTGGTGATCTGCTGCAGCACGGTCTTGCCGGCGCCGAAGGGCCCGGGGATGCAGTAGGTGCCGCCGCGCGCCACGGGGAAGAAAGTGTCCACAATGCGGACCTTCGTCACCAGCGGCTCGGTCGGACGAAGGCGTTCGGCATACTGCCGGATCGGGATCTTCACCGGCCAGCGCTGATACATCTTCACTTCCACCAACTGCCCTTCCGCATCCTTCAGACGGGCTATCACTTTTTCAACATCGTATTCCCCGGCGGCGGAAATTTCCTCCACGGTGAGTTTCCCCTTCAGGTGGAAGGGAACCATAATGGCGTGTTCAAAAATACCTTCAGGCACCGTGCCCAGGGCATCTGCGGGAGAAACGGTTGCGCCCTTTTTCACGGCGGGCGTGAACGCCCACTTCTTCGCGCGGTCGAGCGCCTGGAGATACATTCCCCGCTTCAGGAAAAACCCGGCCTCCGCGGCCAGCGCCGGAAGCGGATTCTGAAGTCCGTCGTAGACCTGCGACAGCAGTCCGGGCCCCAGTTCCACCGAAAGCAGTTCACCCGTGAACTGGACATCATCGCCGACCATCAGGCCGGTCGTGTCCTCGAACACCTGCAGTTCGGCGCGGCTGCCGCGAATGCGGATGACTTCGCTTTTCAGCTTCTCGCCCTTGACATGCGCGTAGCCCACCTCGTTCTGGATGACCGGCGAAGAAAACTCCACCGTCAGCAGGTTGCCGTTCACGCCCACAATTTTCCCGATGTTTTCACTCATGGTGTTCTCCACCTGTTTGCTTCTTCGTTAAATCTGCCGCGGCGCCCATTTTCTGCAGGGTCTCATTGGCCGTCAGTCCGGTCAGCAGTTCAGCCAGCCGGGACTGCCCTTTCTCTTCCGTCATCTCCGCCCATCGCCCGGCCAGTTTCAGGCGCGCCGCAAACGACAGCACAGCCGGCAGTCCGAAGGAATCGGTCAGCGCCAGATCCTCCAGCACCTGCCAGCGATGACGGTCCAGTACGCGTTCACGCTCCAGCGGTCCGGCCTTTGCCCAGGCGTCCGTCACCGCCTTTTCAACGGCCACGCTGAAACCAGGATGGTCGCGGAGCCAGGATGAAGCCTCGATTTTCCGGTGGCCCGCGCGCACGCGGGCCAGCGCATTGCGAAGCTGTGTTTCAACCGCCGCATATTCCCGGCAAAAAACCGAGCGGCCATCGGCTATGCGGTCCTCCAGCACGCAGTCGAGTTCAGAAAGATCCTTCTCCTCCAGCACGGACACGCACATCG